>Ga0153924_1000379_pt1 | contig 28751 bp, 36 predicted proteins | sample TSNJ008MetaG_FD_104709 | JGI IMG/M metagenome (GOLD analysis project Ga0153924, IMG submission 104709) | Attine ant fungus gardens microbial communities from New Jersey, USA - TSNJ008 MetaG | ecosystem: Host-associated > Fungi > Mycelium > Unclassified | place: USA: New Jersey, Wharton State...
ACCGAAAGTACCTCTCAATTCCAGGGTACTCGTGCCTCAGTTGCTCAGAATCATAAAGGATTGAGGCGTGGAGAGCTGTAGATATGACAACTCCAGAAACGACAGTTCTCGAGGGGATTTTGGATTCCTCGCCAGCTGGTGGCAAGAGCGACGTGACACTAAGTGAGAGCAGGACTCCTTCTTTCCCATCCAGAAAAGCCTTCAATGACCTCAGTTTATATTCCACAGTTGATGCTTCTCCTTTCGCCGGTGGAAAGAGAGAAGAATACAGTGCATTGGCGGTCCCTGCAGGTACCAAGACCACAGAGATCTGAACCGGAAGGCGATCAACCCGATGCTCCTTTGCAGCCTGGTTTTCTGTGATATTGCAATTGCTGACAACTTCATGCAACGTACCATCCCCAGAAACAAGGATGAGTGTCAGGTTGACTGTCGATCTGAGATAATCGCTTATCAATTCACCCGCGTGCCCGGCGTGCTTGGTAGCCACGACGAGATCGACGGTAACATTGTATTGATAGAGGAGAGGAAGAATGTGGTCCTCTGTGAATGACTTGGCAGAACGTGAACCACAGACAGGATTGTAGACGACAAGGAGGGGCATGACTCACTAAGTGTGAGAAATCGCTCATATACCTGTTATACTAACTCCTGCATCATGCAAAGTCTAAACAACGAAAGTGCTTGGAAATTGGGTGTCGACGTTGGAGGAACATTTACCGACGCGGTGTTGTATGGCGAGACTACAGGACAAACGTACAAAGCAAAGGTAACATTCATACTGTCTGCCGTCCGTCGACAATGGTGCTTAGAACGTGCAATCAAGGTCCCCAGTACTGTCCATGACCAAAGTCAAGGTGTTCTGAACGCCATTAATTCCCTACGGTAAGTTGGGTTGCATCTACGCAATGCGCACCCAGCCAGGTTCATGGTCCAACAGTGCACAGGTACCAAATGGTGATAATATCCGCATCCCTGCCCTTCACCATGGTTTGTATCACAATAACCCGTAGACATCAGTTTACTGAGGTATCAAAGGGACTACTGTTGCCACCAATGCGATTCTGGAAGGCAAAGGTGCCACCGTTGCCCTGCTTGTGACCGAAGGATATAAGGATATCCTTCAAGTTCGGCGATCTTACGTCCCTGGAGGACTAGCCGGATGGTATATAACTATTACCTAAGTAGTGAGACCATACTTGACAACTGCTCCTGCAGGATCACATGGCCTAAACCAGAACCTCTTGCTCCTCTCGAACTGGTACGTCACCACGAACCCCTCTTTCCTACTATTATATCTCTCTAATCGATATCTAGACTATTGAAGTGCCTGGCCGAATATCCTCCACCGGCGAGATAATTCGTCCTTTTGATGAGACTCTTCTCCGCGCCCGCCTCTCCAAACTCAGGTCCATACCAAACCTCAAACCTGAAGCTATCACTATCTCACTCATAAACTCATTCACTAACCCGATACATGAACATCAGACCGCCTCTGTCGTTCGCTCTGAATTTCCTGATTTGCCCGTGTCGTTGAGCAGTGATGTTTTACCTGAAATCATGGAATATGAAAGAACAGTGACAGCTGTTGCCAATTCATATGTAAAGCCTGTTATTGGGAAGTATCTTGTGAGTCTGGAGGAAAGACTCAAAGATGTGGACATCAAGGTTTTGCGGAGTGATGGTGGGCTTTCGACTGCGAGCGTTGCGAAAGAAAATTGTGCAAGTCTGCTGTATTCGGTGAGCGGTGTTGCTTTTTGTAAATACATGTACCGAGTTTTGTAGGGTCCAGCCGGAGGCGTTAGTGGAATAGTCAATCGGGTCGCCCGAGCGACCAAATATAAGGTCTGAGAGACTCCGACATCACCTCAATTTTTCTGTTGAATTGCAGGATAGAATTTATTAACATTCGACATGGGTGGAACGAGCACCGATGTATGCCTGATCGAGGACGGCAAACCATGTCTTCGAAGAGAAAGCACTATAGGAGAGCTAAACAGTGAGTCTTTTCGTTTCCTATGCTCTCAAAATCCTATCTGAGGACCTACCAGTTAATGTACCCTCCATGGACGTTCGTACTGTAGGCGCTGGAGGGGGATCTATCGCCTTCGTAGCGGAAATGACTGGTGCACTCCGTGTCGGTCCCGAAAGCGCAGGGGCAGTCCCAGGACCAGCATGTTACAATAAAGGTGGGATTAAACCCACAGTAACAGATGCTTTCGCTGTCCTTGGTTATCTCCCTCCTGCTCTTCTTGGTGGTTCTTTCTGGCTTGATATAAGCGCTGCTTATCAGAGTATTGAAGAAAATATTGTCAAACCGATGAAACTTAGTAGCGTCGTGGAAGCAGCTGAAGGAATTATCAGAATTACACTGGAACGAATGTATGGAAGTTTGCGAAGTGTCAGCATAGAGAAGGGTAAGAATCCGAGGGATTATCACTTGGTTAGTTTTGGCGGCGCAGGAGGTCTGGTCGCTTGTGATTTGGCGAAGCTATGCGAGGTGAAGTATCCTATTATCATTCCACCTTCTCCAGGAGGTACTTGATTCTCTCCAATTCTGGTTCTTTGCTGATAAACAGCGTAGTGCTGTGTGCATTTGGCGATGCGTGTACTGGAGTCCGTCATGAAATTTCCACTACTATGATTCGGAATCTCAAGGACATCGATATTGACGAATTTCAAGTCGCTTGTGAAGGTCTTCAGGCACGGGTTTCTAGAATTATATCAGACCAAGGCATCTCGGATTTTACATCTAGATATGAGGTGGATCTCCGCTACCGCGGCCAGGCTACCAATTTGACTGTGGCATTTGAAATGGCTGAGGTACTGGGAGGCGACATCTCAGTCCTTCAGAAACGGTAACTTAAATTTATTCATCGGTGTATTGTTCTAAGCTTATCTATGACTATTAGCTTCGAGGAAAACCATGTCTCGTTGTTCACATTCTCTCTCGATCTCGAAGTGGAAATGGTCAATCTCCGCTCAGTGGCGCAGGAAAATGTTAAGGATGTCAAGATACAGCCTATCCCAGAAGGTACTGGTATCCCAAGTAAGGACGCTTTACAATCTACCTCATCATTGGTCGGTCATGCTTTGTCTTCTTCTGATAGTTGCTCAATTCTGGATGCGCAGCACTACTGTGGCAGGAAATACGAGAATGTGCCTATATTCGACAGAGCCCATTTACGCCGTGGAGACAAATTCGCAGGACCTTGCATTGTCACCGAAGTGAGTAGCTGATTTGAATGCTGTCTTGAAGCTCCATTTCTATCTCTCTTCCAGATCGATAGCACTACCTTCATTACCCCAGACCATCATGCTGAGATAGATGACGTTGCAAACATCCTGATATGGCCTGAATATCAGAATGTCACTCGAACCACTGTGCCAAAAACCATATCGGACCCTATTGTTGTTCAGCTAGTGGAAGGTATATTGAATTCATTTCTTACCCAAAAAACGATGGATCTCCTCACCCTTACACAGCTGGGCTTCAAAACATCAGAAATGAAATGGATGCATTGATACTACGAGTGGCAATGTCTCCAGCCATGCGGGAACAGGTATGCTACGGGAAGTTGAAGCTGGTTGGGTAGTGTCTCACAAGAAATAGCTCGACTACTTCCCAATGATTGCTGCAGGAGAAGGACCGCACTCCGGTAAACAGGTTTGTGGACAATTCGGGAGCTTCATACCAGGTATGAGGTCCTTTCTATTATCGTTGGCGATCTTGCATAGCGGTTTAACAGGCTTCCTGTCATCATGGGATGAGTCGATTGAAGAAGGTGAGGCCGCAATCCATCTTCTCCGCATTATCAATTATCATTGTTACCCTTCTTATGATCTTCCAAGGTGATGTGTTCTTAACAAATGATCCTTACACCTGTCACAATGCAATTTCCCATCTTAACGACTTCCTTGTAATTACCCCGGTTCATTATCAGGGCAAGATTGTCGCTTGGGTGGCGAATCTCGGTCACTTCACAGATATTGGTTCATGTGTTCCTGGAAGCATGCCCAGTAAATTTCATTTAAGCTTTTCCATGAGTAGGTGACTAAAAAATGTATAGACCGTGCGACTAGTATACACGAAGATGGTCTTCAGATACCTCTATGCAAGCTCTATTCCCGAAACATACCCAATACAACTGTATTTAAGGTAATCAACAAGTCTACTTGATTTTGCTGCGTCTAAGGAGTACCCACAGATCGTTGAACGCAACAGTAGGAAGTCTGATTTCGCCAAGGGTGATTTGAAAGCATTAGTTGCGGCGACAAAGATTGCGACAAAGCGTATCATTGAAATTTGTGATCGTTTCGGTCTCGAGGCCTACGAACAAGCATTGAGTATATTACTTGCAAGAAATAAGGTTGCTATAGGACAAATAATCCGCAAGACTGTTTCGCCCGAGAGAGTATTTTTTGAAGACTACATCGATGATGATGGATTCGGAGTCGGACCGTGGAGAGTCGCTTGGTAAGTGATGTTCTCCAATATGTGAAGTGAGGCTGACCTGAGATCCAGTACAATGTGGAAAGAGCCAAATAGCGATGGTGATGATGTAGTGGTTCTTGACTTTGATGGCACAGACCCTCAATCAGACCGGTCCATAAACTTTGCGTTGTCACATGAAATGCTGAAGATGTTCGTCGCCTACTATCTCCTTACTATCTTTGTAAGTACAAGAAATTAGAACTTATCCTCTTATTAATGTCCTTCAGGATCCTGCAACTGTCGTGAATGATGGATCTTACGACCTGATCAAGGTTAGAATCCCAGAAGGTACCATTCTTAATCCTGTGAGACCGGCAGCCTTGTCATGTAGAACACACCTGCTTGGGCGCGTTTTTGATACTCTTGGAGCTGTGTTTGGTCAAAAGACACCAGAATTTCTGTCAGCCGCTGGATACAGCGACTCTCCTCACTTCTTTTTCAGTGGATGGAACAAAGCAGGAGAATGGTTCCAGGTATTCTGGTTTCGCTTCAGGAGCGACCTTTACGATGGTTAATATCTATTTTTAGCTCTACCAGATAGGATTCGGCGTAGGTGCCTTGTATCTTTCCAGGTCTGTTGACATATAGATTTTGGAGCAGGGTATCCCAAGCCGGCCTCATGGAGACGGCCCGGATGGACATAGCATGTGGCCATCGATGAGGTCTGTACCGAACGAGTTCCTCGAAAGCTACTTGCCCCTTCGGGTTGATAAATACGAGGGGAGTGAGTTTCCCCATGATGATGATTCACGCTAAGATACTGCTCTTCTGAATGATAAGACCGTCCCAGATTCTGGAGGCGAAGGCTTCTACCGTGGAGGGAATGCCATGCGCATAGGTGGGTTTGACATTTGGAAATGATTCCAAGTCTGCTGACCCTGATCAGACTATGTGTTCCTTGATAACGGTAATGTTTCTCTGCATGATGATCGCTGGTACACCAAGCCTTGGGGAGTAAACGGTGGAGGAGTCGGAACGCGGTCAACCAAGACACTCGTGAGACATTCTATCAGTCAATTGTGTCCCCCTCGTCAGGTTCTTCAGTCCAAAGAGGATTTCGTTCAGGTGCGATCACTTAAATGTATTCATGATGTGGATTTAACTATTCCTCAGGTCAATGCAGGCGATGTTCTGGAATGGGTTACCTGGGGAGGCGAGTGACATTTACTACAAAGTCCGAGAATTTACTCATCATGTATCAGGTGGAGGATAGTAAGCCACGTTCTGAGTTTTCCCGCAAAAATAGCTGATGTCTTCGAAGTGGAGATCCTTTACAGAGAGATCCCGAACTAGTAGCCAAAGAAGTTAGGCAAGGTCTAGTTGCAGACACCCGCCGATACGGCGTTTGTCTGACTGCCGATGGAAAGGTGGATCTTCAAGCAACAGAATCCCTACGAACTTCAATGAGAACGCACCAAGATATATTATCAAGGGGAATTTTCAATCGTGGTGGATCTATGAAAGAGCTTAGGCAGTATTGCCTGGAAGAAACCGGTTTGTCTCCACCGAAGTTGCCGTCAGAGAGGGTTCTCCGCGGGCCAGTCGCTAAGATTCCTTATATTAAGGAGCTACATGAGAGGAGAAAGAAGGAGGATACTTCATTATATGGGTGAACGCTCGTAAAGTAGTTCACAGTATGTATTTAAACTGCCGTGAAGATTAGCAGTCCTCTCTATTTATCCGAGCCTGGGCTTTCTATGACAAAAACACTGTATGATTGTTAGTCTAGAAAGCCTTTTTTAAATCAATAGTGGTATACTTTGACAGTGTCAAAGCCAAATTCTAAGACGATGATACTTGGGAGTGCGAATGTACAGACATACAAATCCTGTGTAGACGTATCAAATAGGCTCTTTTCCGCCTGGGATAAAGACTTTGTGCAAGTTCTCGTTTGCCTGAAACCTCCCAAAGATCTTATATTTTACCCTGACACGCAAAAATGCTCATTTTTCATTCTGAACCTCTACGGAGTTTCTTACACGCAGGTTGAACTGTTTACATGTCAACTGGACACTGATTTTGTTCGAATAATTGACACTTTTGGATGATCATTTCAGAAGATATCGATTTCAACAGAACTTTATTTACGCGGCCGAAAGTTTGCATCAAAACACCAGCCAGAATTTGGTTGACAGAAGGAGCTTCACTGCCCATCTTGTCCTTCTAGCTTCAACTGTCGATGAGAAGTCCCCCCGAAGGTATTTATCTCGTGTGAACAACGAATATCAATGTGAATTCCTGTAACCTACGATGTGCAATTTGTCTATGGTCACTATATGAAAGAGTATGACACCACGAACGCACACTGGTCAGTTGATACTTGACCTGGCCTGATTTGGTATGCTTCGTTTATCTCAATGAGCTACAAGAAATCTTTTGTTCGAAACATCAGCGTGCCACTGAAAACTCAAGGCCAAGAAAGAAAGACATAAGAGACAACCTAATGAGGGTAGTCGATCTCATTCAGACTATCGATTCGTCAATGTAACCGTCGAGTGCAAGATCAAATCCTATGGGCTGGGGAGTCGATGAGAATTAGTATTACCTTATTTGGATGGGAGTGTAGAAGGTTGTAGAATGATCGAATGGCGCCAAAACGGGCAGCGCCGGTGCACTTCACAACCTTCCATTTCTCTTCTCTCTCGTTTGGTTCTCTGCCATGGTAAAAGAAACGTACATGTCCATTTCAACTTCAGCCTTGCTCCTTCTTACCTATTTGACAGAAAATATTATGATCTGTTGGATACCTCCCCAGATTGCTCCGAGGCCGAATTGAAGAAGGCCTATCGCAAAAAGTACGGTCCCCTTACACTCCGTTGAGGACTACCTCTGATCTAGCATGTTTCCAGAGCACTTAAGCTGCATCCTGATAAGGGTGGAGATCCAGAATTGTTCAAGGAGGTGTCGCATGCGTAAGTCAGAAAAATTTTCCCGTAACACTCAGACCTATCATTTTTTTCCTTTTACAGCTATGAAGTTCTATCTGACCCTCAGAAGCGTTCCATTTATGATGCCCGGGGGGAGGCTGGTCTTTCAGAGTCTGGTGGCATGGGTGGCATGGATCCTCAGGTATGTTCAAACATTCATCAATAAAAACAGACAGTCAATGAGTCTATTCTAGGATCTCTTTAGTCAACTCTTCGGTGGTGCCGGTGGCTTCTTTGGTGGGGGCGGGGGGCGCCCGCAGGGACCCCGTAAAACTAAAGACCTTGTCCATCGTGTGAACGTTACCCTCGAGGAATTATACAAGGGCAAGACCACAAAGCTTGCACTGACACGTAATATCCTATGCTCAAAATGTAAGGGAAAGGGTGGTAAGGATGGCGCCGTCCGCAGTTGTCCCGGTTGCAACGGTCGTGGTATCAAGGTCATTATGCGGCAAATGGGCCCGATGATTCAGCAAATTCAGACTGCTTGTGATGACTGTTCTGGCACTGGCGAGTACATCAATGCCAGAGATCGCTGCAGCGCCTGCAAGGGCAAGAAAGTCGTTCCTGACAAAAAGATGCTGGAGGTTCACATCGATAAGGGTATGAGAGGTGGACAAACAGTCGTTTTTCGTGGCGAGTCCGACCAATCACCTGGAGCTGATCCTGGAGATGTTGTCATTGTCGTTGAAGAAAAGCCTCATGACCGATTCCGCCGACAAGAGAATGATCTTATTGCTGAGGTTGAGATTGATCTTTTGACTGTACTTGCTGGAGGTCAATTTGCCATCAGACATCTTGACGATAGAGCCTTAGTCGTCCAGGTACATCCTGGAGATATCACAAAGCACGGTATGCTTAATTCCAATGTGTGCCTATCTGAAGACTTATGAGGGTTTTAGGTGATATCAAGGTCATCCATGGTCAGGGTATGCCTTCACAGCGGCACCACGATGCTGGAGATCTTTATGTTAAAGTCAATGTCAAGTTGCCGGAAACTGTCGATGCTGCTTCAGTGCCCCTACTTGAGCGGGCCTTGCCACCTCGAACACCAGTGGAGAATTACGGCAAAGAAATTTCGCTTGAAGAGGTCACCCTGGACGACGCGGATACAAGATCGAAGAGTGGCTTCAAATCTGCACAGGCGGCAGCTGGAGATGATCCAATGGATGAAGATGAGGGTGAGCCCCGAGTGCAGTGCGCGAACCAGTGATCGTCCCTTCATTCAGGATATATCTGTATCATTCTGCTTGTCCGTCTGCATAGTAGATACATTGCCATTTACTTGATACGCATCCCTTAATACCTACATGTTTTTTCAATCCCAAGTAGTCTGCAATACACCAGATTGGATACATAAAGTAGATTCATGGACTAGAAGTGATGCAACTCACCTGAGGATTTAATTTGAACTGCTCATAGAGTTGGCGGTTGAAAAAGCTGGTCTCAGTTTCATTCTCTTCGGTAAAATGAATAAAATTTGTTATATAGGCAAGGAGTTACGTACCGAACCCCAATTCGACGAGTGTACGATTGTCATCATCTAATATCCAATCATCATGATCAAGATTGATAATTAGATTTGAAGTCTGTCATCGAAATCATTAAGGCTCCAATCGTTGGATATCTGTCAGTGACATACCTTAGTGCCATGGGCTTTTGTATAAAATTTTAATGTGTCTGTAAGATGGTCAGATGAATGAGATCTAGGAATGAGACAGGACGAACCGAAAGATACGTTTCGATACGATTTCCAGCCTGGCTGAGATTGTACAGCTGAACAGAGAAAGAATGGTGTTCGAGTTCACGTCCTTCTAAGTGTGTTGCAAGTTTTGTACCTTGACGAGCAATTTCCTTTAGCTGGCCAACAGTTGTTGTTTCGAGGTTGATGTTGTGGAGCACTAGGCTTTTCTCTGTTCGGTACTCAAAAGACTTGATAACCCGTACGGTAAGGGTTGCAGACGTCTTTGGTCGTGTGAGGTTGGTTGTGAGAGTGGAGATTTCAGAAGAAGCCATGGAGCCTTTGCAAAACCAAAAAGAGCCAAGTGTGGTGGCTGTGTCGATGGGTAAGGACTGTTTGGGTTAGATTTTGGTTTAGATGCAATTTAATGATGTGTGGAGGCACTCGAGAGTCCATGAAGTACAGTTATCAGTGTGGTGTGGTCCTGTATGTTGCCTTCTGACTTCTTTCTCGCATGGTCAATCGTTCACATGAAACCGGTTTTACTTGTCCTTTCCCCGATGTTTATCCGCACTCATAAAGGACTTATGCAGAAGGTCATCTTAGCTCGAATCTTCTTTCCTTCACTGGCAAAACATGTCTGGGCAGAAGTTCTTGGATGCATCAATTCCCGACCTCGTCGAACAACTGAAGGTCGAAGAAAAGATTTCACTCCTTAGTGCTCCCAACTGGTGGAATACCACTCCTATTCCGAGGTTGAACATCCCATCTATTCGTATGAGTGATGGGCCAAATGTACGTTAAACGTGTTACTGTAGTCGTCCCTTTGATCGTCGTTGTCTCAGGGTGTTCGAGGATCATCTCACTTCGTCTCAACTCCCACCCAATGCCTTCCCGTAAGTTAGATTCACTTCCTTGTAAGCTCCCAATGTCTGAGAGATTACAGTGCTCAACTTCCCTCGCATCTACCTTCGATGCAGAGCTGATAAATAAAGCGGGAGAATTCTTAGCTGAAGAAGCCAAAATCAAATCATCGGTCCTCCTACTGGCACCCACCTGTAACATTCAGAGAAATCCTCTTGGCGGCCGAGCTTTTGAATCTTTCTCTGAAGATCCTCATCTTTCCGGTATCAAATTCCCTTGTTATGAAATGCCGTCGTATCTGAAGCATGCGCCTAGGTGTCATGGCCGCTGCTTATGTGAATGGGTTACAATCCAAGGGTGTGTCCGCAGGTACATCATCAGATTTCCGAGATAGCACTTGGATAGCTGAACATTGTATAGTGATCAAGCATTTTGTTGGCAATGATCAAGAACACGAGCGTCTCGCTGCTGAGTCCGTCATGTCAGATAGAGCCCTCCGAGAAATATATCTCTATCCGTAAATCATTTGACATGACCTATACGTTGATTTAAAATAACAAGACAGTCAGATTCATGCTCGCTCAAAGGGATGCCCAGCCTTGGGCATTCATGACGTCGTGCGAGGACATGTCCTGTATCAAGTATTGGTTAGACGCTGACATTTGATAGATACGGCCGCATCAAAGGTGTCCACTGTTCCGAAAACCCTCAGCTTCTCCAGGAAATTCTGCGGAAGGAGTGGGGTTTTAAAGGGATAGTCATAAGTGATTGGTGAGTCTTGCGGTGCGAACAGAGAGCGGAATACTAATCACCTCATAGGTATGGTACGTATGCGGTAGATCAGCCCCTCAATGCTGGACTGGACCTCGAGATGCCTGGCCCACCTCGTTGGCGACAGCCACTGCTTGTCTTGCAAAGCCTCTCCACACAGAAACTGCTACCTAGTACCTTAGATGAACGCATCGCGAATCTCTTGACGTTCATTCAGCAACAAGCAAGACGTAATCCTGAAGTCGTCTTTGGAGATGGTGTCGAGCGAAGCCGAGACTCTTCAGAATCTCGTGCCTTTTGTCGTCGGCTAGCCGCAGAAGGAATGGTTTTATTAAAAAATAACAACAATGTTCTGCCTCTATCCTCGGCCAAAGTGAAGCGAGTTGCGGTCATCGGTCCTAATGTCAAGGAACGAGTTATATCAGGTGGCGGTTCTGCTGCCCTCAAGCCAAGTTACGTTGTATCTCCCTGGGAGGGTATGACTGCGGATTCTGCTGGGATTGAGTTCACCTATCTATTGGGTTGCTATGGTGAGACAGCCACGAGAATTTCAGCTACATGAGTTCATGTATATGCTTCACAGCACACAAGTATCTCCCAACACTTGAGAACAACCTCACTACTCCAAGTGGTGAACCTGGGTGGTTGTGTACATTCTATACTAGCGATCAAGACGGAAATCCGATGGATCCTGTTGCCACCTTTACCCTTCGCGATACGAGGATCAAATTGAATGACTTTTTGCCCTCTGGCCTTGGACCCGAATGGACGATGAGACTCACAGGAAAATTGACATTCGATAAATCTGCTGTATATGAACTTGGCTTGACTGTTGCAGGTTTGCCCCTTTGTTCGATGACAAGACACACCCACAGCTGAAATCGGAAATTTCCAGGGAGGGCCAAGTTATGGGTCGACGATAAGCTCACCATAGATAATTGGACAAAACAAACGCCTGGGGACTTCTTCTACGGGTTTGTCGCTGAATTCCCAGATAAAATTACCATCTGACCCTCCAAAGTCAAGGAACTATTGAAGAAAAGGCTGTTCTAGATTTCAGAGCGGGGGAATCGGCCGATATTTTGGTTGAATACACCAACACTGTAGCATCTGACAACGATGAACATGGAGAAGGTCGAATCTCTCAGCCAGCACTCATGCGTGGTGTGGTAGGTTATGAAATTCTTTCCATGCATAACAATTTTAAACCCATCTCAGCGGCTTGGTGGATGTGAGAAGATTGACAGCTCAACGGCCATACAAGAGGCAGTGACCCTCGCAGCAGAATCGGATGCTGTCATTTTCATAGGCGGCCTTACCCCGGAATGGGAAAGTGAAGGATTTGATAGACCCACGTTGGAAATGCCCGGTCTTCAGAATCAGACAATTGCACGTATTGCAGCTGCTAATCCGAATACCATTGTGGTAATTCAAGCTGTAAGAGCTCGGAATTTCCCCTTGATTCTTGAATTCATTCCCTCGTCATCTATAATTCAAGGGTTCTGCTGTATCAATGCCTTGGGTGAACGCTGTCGCAGGGATTATCCAAGCCTGGTATTCTGGAAATGAAGTGGGAAATGCTCTTGCAGACTTGCTATTTGGAAGAGTGAATCCAAGCGGTCGCCTGCCTCTAACACTACCGGTCCGTATTCAAGATGTACCCTCGTATCTCAACGACAAATGCGAAAATGGAAAGATTCAGTCTGTGACATCCCACTTCTCGTCAACGAGTTACTTACTGTCGGGATTTAGTTATCGTGAAGATCTCTTTGTGGGCTACAAACACTATCAGGCTAGAGACATTAGACCCCTATTCCCTTTTGGGTCAGTAACGCCTCATTACCCTTGTGCACGCTGACAATCGAGAGCTTTTAGGCATGGCCTCTCTTATACAAGATTTTCTTTTTCAGATTTCAAAATATCTGCACCCACCAATTTTTCTTCCACTTCCAAGGTCATTGTATCCGCCTTGGCCAAAAACGAGGGAGATGTCGCAGGTTCAGAAGTGTTACAGGTCTATGTGTCACACCCCGATGTGGGACTTACTACGCCTTTTAAACAGTTGCGTGGGTTCCAGAGAGCACGAAACGTTATCCCAGGATCTGCCGAGGGACTCGAGATAACACTTGATAAATACTCTTTCTCGTTTTGGGATGAGTCCAAAAATGCTTGGAAAGTAAAGGCGGGGCTCTATGGAATTCATGCTGGATTCAACTGTGATTTATTACCGCTCGATGGATCTGTAGAAATCAAGGATACCTTCTATTGGAATGGATTGTAATGGCTGCGTGTAAAATATGACACGGCCTTGCCTCTTTTGATTCTGACTCTGGATTTGCTTGACTGAGAAATATCTGCCGACCCTTGCTGTATCCAGGAGAAAAAATAGTCAGTGATGGCACTCGAAGTAACTTAAAATGGACAGTGCGTATGAAGTTACCGTGCCGATGATAGTAGAAGTGATAGTAGAAGATGGACTCAGGCGTCATAAATGAACGACTGAGGGAGCCAGACATCATGCATATTAACATATTATATATGTGGTTCAAAATGAGTACCCGGACAATAAGACTGAAACGAGTGATTATGCTACCGCTAGGGTACCCTACCAGTCCTAGTACATCTACTGTGTCACACTCCATGATGATTCGGTTACGTCCACTCCAACCTCAAGGAGGACAACCACAGATCGCATCCAGATCATCGTTCCTGCTCCTCTTCTAGTTCGCCTCTCAAGAATTGTTGTGTCAAAGTGCAACTTCAAAGCTCCCATACTACATAGTCATAACACTGACAGAGCGTGCCTGTGTGACAAGACGACTTGACATCAGAATGAATAACAAGTTTGGGCTGAATCTGCTGTTTGGAGTAGCGTAGATAATCTGTTAAGGCTTGTAAACTTGGAGTCAGGGAAAGGAAGGCCGGAACCAAGTAATCAAGTGATACACCGGGAATTTCGTCATGAGTTTCAACCTACCACATTCGTAAAATCGGCATCCTCCGGTCAACTTCATTCTTTCGTCATGGCACACCTGTTCATCAATAGCGGTCTGCCAGGCAACATTCTCACAGTTGGAGAGGAAGCTCATGATGATTTAAAGGCAAAGAATATTAGATTAACTCCTACCGTCAGGGTTTGATGAGAGCAAGGATTAATACGATCGTCGCCTCGACTGGCTCGATTAGAATTGCTATCCTATTATGCAGATTGTGCAGGAATCTAGAAGCCGCCGATTATAATGTCTTCGACTTGATGGTGCATTTAATTTGATGCAAGGTAGGTGACACTCAGAAGGCATCATAACTTTCAAACATGATGAGGCTGAAGCATTGTCACCAGGCTCTGTAAACTTGCATGATACCAACTTTTCAATAATACAAGAATTTATATTTATCATGAAAATAAATAGTTACATATTGGTCTATTTTCTCTTGATCAGTATTTTTGTGTCCAATGTGCAATGGCCAACAAAGAGACCGAGGAGCAAACTCTGGGAGATAGTTCTGCCAGACGTGATCCTAGGACTCTCACTACACTCTCCGACATTATCTCATGTCTCTCTGTTTTACAATCGGAGGAAGCTGAGGTATCCAATGCACTCACCGACCTTCTCGATGCCCGCGAGCCTATACTCGCGTCTCTAACACGTCTGACGTCACTAGCTCCAGAGCTAGATGGACTGCAGGTTGAAGCACAAATGTTCTCAGAGAAGGTCTTACGAACGGCCACTACAGCAGATCGGATAGGGAGCAAGGTTCGCTCTTTAGACGAAGAGATGAGCAGGGTGAAAGAGGCGGGAGATCGTGTTAGTCAAGTGATAGAACTCAAGGTATTTCTTGCAGCCTTCTGCTTCCGCAGCTTTTGATTCTGCACCAGTCCTCTCTATCTGCCCTCCATGCCTCCATAGAAAGCCAAGACTGGGAAGCAGCCACACTAAATTGTTCGAAAGCAATGACTCTACCCCTGGATATCATTTCAGGTCCATTCGCCGGACAGACAGTCGTATGCAACTCAATCCTCTTTTTTGTCTGTACTTAATTCAATAGCCTACCGCAGAAAACCACTTGCCGCCTTCAGAGCAGCTCCAAGAAGCACGAGAAACTCTACTCTCTATTTTCCGCAAGAAGTTCGATGAGGCTTCTCGTGCGAGGGATTCAACTACTACAAGTAGATTTTTCAAGCTATTTCCTGCTATTGGATGGGAGAACGAAGGCTTGCAAGCGTATGCTGAATTTGTGATTGATTTAGTCCGAATGAAAGCACCTACTACAGCGAAAAGTGCGTATATCAATATATTCATTCAAAGCGATCTTAAATTGGGTAATTCAAAGCCTCCTCTTCGCTCTATTACATCAGTTCCTTGACATCCCTATACGAAAGCATTGCAATGATTGTGGATCAGCATCAACCTGTTGTAGAGAAATATTATGGTTCAGGGAGGATGAAGAGCGTGATTGGGCAATTACTGGGAGAATGTGATCGAGTGACAAAGAGCCTACTTGAGGGTTGGGAGGAGGAGAGGTCAATAAAGCGTAAGGCATGTAAACTCACAATATAAGAAGTTAGGTATTGATATTAAGTTTGGTTCTTATAGCTAACCGACATTTGCAACAACCCTCCAATACCTATGTTTACCTCAAACGGTCGTCGCCAGCAACCTTCTGAGGAAGCCGTGGTGGACCCACGAGAGATTGATAAAGTCTTGTCAGAGATAGCTGGGATGCTTGGGAGATGGAGCATGTTTAAAAGATTCTTGCTTGATTCATCGAGTGTGATTATGCTGTCTGTCTCACATTGTATAGATTACTAACCGTCATCGAAGGAATCTTCGGTAGAAGATGAAAATTTCGAGAGTTCCCCACTGAAGCTTTCAACGGATGGGTCGTCTGGGCCTCCGTTAGATCTGGAAGCAACTGAGTCTCAAAAGCTTTTCAACGAAATCACCTTCATATACTTCATACCTTTTGAAATCTGGTATATACGTACGATCGTTGACAAGGTTGGTGACTTCAGGGATGTCCATGGTTTTCCTTGCTCAAGTTTTCAGGCTAATCGAATGTCGAGTCCGGACGTCTCCCAGATACCAGTGATTACTACAACTCCGGATGATGTTTTTTATATTCTCAAGTCAGTCATTTCACGGATGATATCAACTGGTTCCGTTCTTGTCGTGGGGCAGACACTTGAACAATTACGAGAGGTTGTTGACAAAGACTACATCGGGATAATCAAGAAAAAACTGGACGATGTTTATCGTAATCAAAATACTCCTGGATCGAATGCGCGAGCGGACAAGATTGAAAGAGAGAACAGGATGTCATTCACTGTACGTAGTCTGGGGCTGCCTTGTGGCTACAATCTTACCAGGGAACAGATTCTATTAAACGACTTAGATATCTCAGCATCTCATCTAGAACGACTCACCCGTGATCTTGCAGAGGGGACAATCATATCTCAAAACTTTACAAACGCGGAGGAAAAAATGGTGAAGTCTCATATCATAGGTTTCCAGTCGATAGAGAGCAAGTTGAAGTCTACTTTACGGGTGGGTATTGTTTTATTTATTGTTACATGAGGACAATCTCCTTACAATACCTAGGCTGGGATCGAACAACAGTTCAACCAATTACTGCGTCCCAGATTGCGAAATTTCATACCAGATATCTATAACAACGTGTCATACCAGTTGGACGAAGAAAGCTATTCAGTAACAGAATATCAAGATATCGTACGGAAACGATTTGTGAAGACATGGGAAGGACTAGTCGATGGATACAAGGAAACGTTTACCGACAACAACTACCGATCGTTCTTTGGCCTTGCTCTCGACGCCCTCCTTCGTCCCTGGGAAAAGTATATGCTCAACTTCAAGTATACAGAGGTATGTAGTCGGCTAGAAGCGTTTGCTTGATGGTATTTATCTGGGCTAGCTGGGTGCAATCCGATTTGACAGAGACCTACGTGCGATCACTGCATACCTCAGCTCTCAGACGTTGTTTGGAGACGTTAGAGAAAAGTTCGTGCGATTGCAGCAATTTTCGACGATCCTCAACCTGGATTCTGTGAGTACGATCCTCGTTCTGCTTGATCCTACTCACTTGACATAGGAGGAAGACGTTGAAGAGTTCTACAACAGTTCCGGTATCACGTGGAAGTTAACTGCCCAAGAAGCAAGAACAATCGCCAGTCTCAAAATCTAGGTATAATGTAATCGTAATGCAAAACACATAAAAAATTCATTCAAAGTAGTTTCACCCTCTCCGCAAGGCATCTAGCCGAGCTTGTAGTGCGTCTTCATCTGTAAGAGCTGCACCGCCATCATTACCGACACTATCATCCTCTGCTTTCCCTGCTCCACCAGCAGAAGATCCGCCATGACCACCGAGGGCCACGGGTTGTCGATCTGCAGGAATTCTGGACATTGTTGCAATGCCGGTAGGTGCATCGGTGAGCTGGAATTTGTTGAACATTCACTGAGAAACATGGGCAAAAAACGGAAGAAACACACTTGTTGAGAGAGATCAACGCCAATCTCGTCTAGAACCTGTTTGAGGATCTTATCTCCCTCTTCTTCTTCGTCTTCCTCTTCGTCCATGACATCGTCGACAGCATCGGACATCATTTCCTCTTTCATGTCCATCATTGAGCTTTCCTTTTCAAATTCGGTCACTATGCGTTGGATCTGAGGAAGGTTGAGACCACGATTCATCGAGGCCATTGCCTGAGTGGCTGCAAAGTGAGTTACAAGGAACTGGAAAGACAGAGGCTGCCTACACGGGTAGCACCCCGCATAGCGTCGGCCATTTGTTGGTTACTTCGCAGTGTCTGTATCCGAAGGCCAACAGCCTGCAACTGAGTACGCATCTGATAGAACCGCTGGACATATCGGCGTGTCCGTACAAGGTCCTTTGCCATGATCTTGCACGCATTCTTGTGTTTTAAATCCGGTTGGTTGAAGGATCTAGGAATGAGACAGGGCATATCCCGATAGCTTGAGACGGACAAACCAACTGTCCAGATTTTGCACTTTTCTTGATATCTGCGACGAGTTTTTTCTCGCTCGCCTCGAGTTTGGTGCGTTCGCGATCAAGCTCACGCTCGGCCTTGGCAAGTGCGCGCTGATGTTGACGCAGTCTCTCCGCTGGAGTTACTGTACGGCCAAAAAGGGTCTCCTGCGGTTACTGTGAACACTGTGGTATTGGGGGCAAGGATATAAGGACTTGCGATGATGTTCATGATGAAAGGGGTTGTGAGGTTGTGATGTCACAGTCATGGCTCTTCTTGACATTGGTACCCGATGTTCCCTGGACTCCTGCTCTACTTATGACTTTCTACCCATCCTTTGTCCAGACTGTTCAAAGTATTTCTGCAGACACCACATTCGTTCTGATCTTCACTCCTGTCTATCATTGCCTCAGAAATCAGATGTTCAGTATGAAAAGCTACGGCGATGCGTTTTCAACAACTGCAATAGCCTCAGCCTTGACGCATACAACTCTGCCGTTGCCGTTACCTGCACAAACTGCAATAGATCTTTCTGCGCAGAGTCAGAGTTCAATGGGTCGCACTTTCCCTATTTTGATTCGTTATTTTCCAGGCATCGCCATCCAGTGTCCCACAAATGTACTCCGGTCGTCGATGCCAAATTACAGACGAATGAAAAGGCTCGCGAACTACTTACAAAAGTTTCCTCAGGTTCTAGAGCTAGGAATCCAATTAAGAAAACCACCAGGCTACCTACAGATCCAATGAAACTTGCCGCTTATCACCGAGTCGAGGTGATTAAGATGCAGCATAAAGCTGTACCTCTCGATCCAAAGGACAAGTTGGCCTCTCCTCCTTTGGATGAGCGGCTACATATCAAATTCAAATATCGTGAACAGGAAAAATTTTTCTGGGTGCGAAAGGTTCGTGTAGCATCGCGTTTGATCCATCCAGCCTCAGGTAGGGGTACTGTAGACGCTCATCGCGGGCAAGGCCCTGGACTTTTTGTGTGTTCAGTTTAACATTAAGGACGGCAAATCTGTATGTTTTGCGAATTCGTAGGGATGGTGATGTTGCTAACATTGGCTTGATAACGATAGCCCATCAGACTCTCAAAGGGAAAGCCCGAGACACAATTACGGAATAATGCGACCCTTCTGGACCAAGTAGACGACGGATCAGTTCTCATCATCAGTCAAAGTTCCTGAATGCAGCTCAGCACTTGGATATACCTGTACAACCAAGGATGAAGTAATTCTTTTTCTTAATCTTTCAATACAGAGCATCGCAAATAAGGCTATACAATCTAGCAATGCATGGTATACTAATCCTATCAGCAAGAGAGACAACAAAAAGTCCAACCCCATTCAATGGATGAGTGGAAAAAATTACCCAATGAGAAATCTGACGACCAAGATGCACCAATCACGAAACGAGCGCAGCCAGGCGCCTGAGATGCGAAACATTAAGATATGCAGGGACATATGTCTCCAGTCCTGATACCTCCCGAGGTAGCGGTAATTCATAAGGTCCTACTTCTTCTGGCTCTGGCGACAGCAGAAGATGGTCATTGCGATCGTTAGCTTGGACTCGAGAGGCTACCACTCGAAGGATCTCTGGCGAAATCGGATTCTGTGACTCCAATTAAAGTTTTTGCCCTAGGTTTGATGACAGAGATCTTACCTCATAATCAGCGACATAATAGTTGGTGCACATCCTCTGGATCTGCATAGGACTGAGCATCCAACAGACATCGTAGATAATTTCAATATCAGCAGCCGTAGCCTGGTATGGCATCACGTTAGCATGTGTTCAAAGATAAAATCACTGGCAATGATACCTTTTTCAGCTGAAGGAGCTTGGTGGCCTGCATCAAGTGCTCCAGTTGTAGTGTCCCTTCGGGCATATCGTGTGACTTGCACCATTCTTCTATACGGGTTATATTATACTGAATTTGCATAGCTAAGGCATGGCGCTTTCAGTAACGTCAAAAAAAGGTGTCTTCTCAGACCCACGAACCTCGTTTCCAAGATGAAAAATTTCGTCGCATGAGAAGGTCGTTAAAACTCGTTACACCAATCAACTTGAGTAGCTCCGTGATAACCTGTTGCACAACAGATTCCTCCATGTAATAGCTCTTCAGACTCTTCCAGACCCTGTTGAGGAGACTGAGGATTTCGTCCATGCTGAACGCTGGCTGAGTATTTGAATTCAGAAGTCGATTGAATAATCGGCCACCACCGTCACTAGTTGTGAACCCTGGTAGTGACTGACTTTCAATCAGGGCAGGAATGACCATCTTTGAAAGTTTCTTCTTTGCCCCCAACATCCAAGTGTGATAGATGTTATACTCCAAGCTGTCAAGATCATGCTTGACAACAGATACAAGACGCTCGTAATCAGCCCAGTCAAAGGGCCGAACAGCATTTTCCTCACCAGGTCCGATGCCTTGCAACATGTCGCTTTCAGCAACACATATGAAAGAGAGCATCTCATGGACATTGGACAGCCAGAAAATACCAGGAACAATTGCCTCCTCTCCTTGGAAAGACTGTACCTCCATCAGTGACTCATTCAGTGATATTTGAAAGAAACATACCATAACATGGGCTTGAATTGTTTGCATCACGTTCGCAAGGAATCGTTCGCTTTCTGCAATTAAACCATATTTCCACATCTCGTTTGTCACCAAGCTGATAAGGTTGGCTGGGAATAAGATCTCCTTCACAGCCGAAGGATTAGTCAGGCTTGGGACAGGAATCTTCATTCCACGGATCAGACCATCCAGCACATCCTCATCCAACCTCTTGGCATCCATCATTAGCCGGATCTTTTCTTCTGCAGGATCTTCATAATCACGGATTCCAGGAAGTCCATTGATATTGCGGTAGCGCATAAAGTTGTCTTCGCCATTAAATGCCACGGAGACAGCGCGTGGGTTTGCCGTTTGCGACTTCTTGACGTCAAACATGAGCTCGTCAGCTGAGGTACGACTCTCTGGAGGCACCAAATTCAAGACTCCAGCAGAGCTATGTCTACGCTGGTGCCGATTGTTCGAATTGCCATTGACAGTGGTGCCATTGGGTTCCAAAGTACGCAAGTTCGTAGCAAATGTCGGCGAAAGCGGTGGGGGTTGATCGCCTCTTGGACCCTTGGTCAGCGTATTGAGTGCATATGCACGATTCAGCTGTTCCCTGAGACCGCTAACCTCGTTCTTGAGCGTTGCAATGACAGAGGTATCTTCCTGAGTACGGACAGGCGTAGCCTCCAAAGCCTTCTGCTGAGCCTCAATTTGGGTTGCCTGCCGCGAGATCTCGTCGGTCAACTTCAAAATTATTTCCTCCTTCTCCCCCAGTCGTGTCGTGACTTCTTCTAGCTTTTTCTCACTTTCAAGCTTGGCCTGGAATATTTCCTCCTTGCGCACCAATTCCGCTTCTGTCGTATGTAGGTTAGTGATGGTTTGTTTCAACCGGGCATCAGTTTCTTCATGTCGGTTCATCCACTGCTGTAGCTGTTGCTGGAGTTCCACAAGCTGTACCTCAATCTTCTTCTTCTCCTCTGACCGTTGTTGTAATAATTGTGTGAGTTGAACAACCTTATTCTCTAGCTGATAGGATATTTCCTGGTACTTAGAAAGCGAGCGAGCTTCTTCCTTGAGGGCCTTGAGCTCACGACGGGCATATCGACGGCGAATACACGATTGCAGGTAGATGACATGACGAACGTCAGACCTGAACACACGACGAGACGCACTGACGTCCGGAATGAGTAAAAGAATTTCGAAAGTATAATTTTTGAATCCTTACACTCCCCGTAACAGGCTCTGTAACAGGCTGGCTGCTTGATACGTCCTTTCGTGGACAAATCGTCGACGGGTTTGCATACCACGGATTCCTGAGAAAAGTGAGTCTGATGTATGATTACCTATAAGTCACGTACTACTCTGAAGAAGAATGGTACTGCGTCGGACATCAAGGAAATATTTCCTTTGTGTGAAAGCACGAATCGCGCTTTGCAGTCTCCTGGCTGCAACTTCACGCCGAATACTCTCCACAAGTTTCCTGGCAAGGATGCCACGCCACCAAGTTTGAATTTTAATTGTCGCCTGGCGTAACGTCCGATACTTTTTCATTGCCATGCGACGACGCATGTTCTTTTGCACCACTGTAATCATCGCGTTGAGCCTATCTGATCGAAGCGACTCCAAACCTGCCAGCATGCCAGCTCTGAAGAAAATTTTGGTTAAACCATTCTGATACATGTCCGTATCCGCGATGGTCTTTTCGAGGATGATAGCACAAAGTCTACAAAGATCCATAGACTGGATCATTGGTTGCCAATCTGAAGATGGTACGAGCATGTAATACCTACTCCCGAGTTAAAGATGAATTTTATACCATCAATCTCTTGATTACTCACCGTTCTGCAAATTCTTCGTACGTCCACCGCGTAGGATATCCAGCACAACTAATCCGAATGGTCTCTAGAACACCACAAGCACGTAGTTGTCCAAGGACTTGTTGAGGTTGAAACTCCCAAGGACGCTTAGCCTCGTTGGGCTTGATGCACCGGATATAGTGAACATTGGTCACTTTGAGAGTCTCCATGAGTGCGATCAAAGAGGACTTGAAGATTGAGCCCTGTGTAGGTTTCCTGGAAGCGAGCAAACCGCGCTTGGCACTTCCTGAAGGGGTCGAAGCTCCAGGAGAGGCATTTGATGCTACCCATGATTGGCGACCAGGATCGGGGATAACAGACGAGCGACGCGAGCCACCGCTACCAGTATCTGAGCCAGGACCAGTCGGAGTATTTCCACCCTCTGTGGCCTTGACAGAGTTGAGAGCGGCATCGAGGACTTCTTTCAAGAATGAGTTCCTCGTAGCGGTGAGAAGGGCCATGTGTTCATCTGGAACGGTGTCGCGATTCTTTTCCAAGAAGCCTTCAACCTCGTATGTCACATCCAATGCGTAGTGAGAGATGGTGAAAGACGTATTGCCAAACCGTGGTTTCTTGTAGACATTTCTGAACTCATTTTTTGGAAGGATTTGGGCATTCAATTTCTGCAGGAAAGACGCGTCAGTCCCAGCGGGAAGGCGAGACTCTTCGTCCAATAGCGAAAGAACGCCAAGTTTGCTTTCAATAACGTCAATGCAGGGCTGATTATCGAAGAAGTCGATGAACGTCCAATTAATTTCTTCCTTGACATACTCTTCTTGCTCCAACTTGAAGACATGTGAGTTGAACTAGGAGATAATGAGTGGATCACTACTATCATAATCCTCGGATCAAGATACCTCTTGCTGCAGCTTTTCATTTGCATAATTGATGCTAAACTGCTCAAAAGAGTTCTAAAAAACAAGTCAGTACAAAAAATCTAGACTGTGGATACATACATACCTTCTGAAAATGCTCAAAGCCATAGATGTCCAGAACCCCGATGAACATCTCGGCCCGTTCTGCAGCATCACCATTCTCTCCCGCCAGACTCTCGTTCACGATTGCCACAAGCCACTCAAACATGCACGCATAGATAAATTTCGCGACAGAATCGCGAACAACGATTGCCTGAGCCGCACTCAACGCAGTCACAATTTTCTCAGACCGTGTAATTAACTGTTTTTTGACCGTCCACTTCTTGAATTCTGCAAGGTTAACACCAAGAAAGCGCGTAGAATATTGTAACGCAAGGTCATTGTCGTCGATATTACTCTCATTCCGCATGGATGTAACCTTGATATTGCCGAGGTGAAGCAAAGCGGCTAAAAGACGAAAAACAGCCCATTGTTTCTCCACTGATATACCGACAGTCGACAGTGCCTGTTGTGTTGCTCTAAATTCCTCCGCGTCGTCAACCCCAGTGATGAGCGTTGACAAAGGTCCACCTTGCTTAAGGTAATGGAATTTTGTAACATCCATATCCAATCCAAGGTCCTTGCGCTCCTTTGACGGTGCACCGGCACATAGCTGGTAGAAAATGTGGTAATTCCGTTCTGTCAAGGGCTGAAATACCACTCGGGAGCGCTCAAGGAGATAGGTTCGGATCCGAGCGCCAACAATCTCCTGCTTCCCATCAAACAGAATCTAATGTTATGGCTTAGACGACGCATAATGGACGAAGACGAGAATCAAACCTGAATGTACTTGCCAAAACGGGAGGAGTTATCATTTCGGGTGGTCTTCGCGTTACCAAAAGCCTCGAGGATGGGATTGGTTGCTAGTATTTGCTTCTCAATCTCACTTGAGTCGTCCAAGGAAAATTTTGACTTGGATTTTGAATTAGGACTGGGAGGATTGACGGAAGCGAGGTAACGCATGATGAACTTGGCCTATAAAAGAACATCAATCTTTCTTGTTTATTGCCTTCAGGAAAAAGTCCGACCGATTCTGTTTTTCCAGCACCACTTAAATAAAGTGAAATGAGAAAAGGACATTATTGAGAAGAATTTGGCTGCCTACCTCTCTCCAGATACGATGATCGTCTGTCCCATTCCCTCCTTGCGCATCGCAGTATAGGCATCTTCTGCAATGGCGAAAAGATGTGGTTCCAGCTCCCCTCTTTTTCGACCGCTGTATGCTTGTATTATCTCAGGACCGTAAAGAGTGACACGCTGGAATGGATTGACGGCTATTAGGACAATTCCACTGTATGTGTAGATACTATGCTGGGCATAACGATTGCGGATAGTGTGTAATACTGATGACAGTGAGGGAGCAAGGCTAATGATGCAAGGGGTTTACACACCAGATGGTTCGTTAAGATGGGATAAGGTGGCCAAGTCGTCTGCCGTTTCTAGAAGAGGGGGATTACGAAGGGGCGGAAGCCCCCCTTTCCCGTCCTTGATTTCCTTCCCTGTTGTATTAATTGTAATTTCCTGATAATTAAGGGTGAATAATTAGGAGTGATCTTCGATGGATTTAATGTACCTTGCCGCGTTCATCCAGGAAACCAAGCTTAATGTTATCGTCAGCAGCTTTGGTCACTGAGACGACCTCGGCAGATATCCAGGCCTGATCCTTATCCTCAAACCAGACCCGCGTGCCCTTGCTGAATATGTTCTCCGCCATGATGGAGTGGCTTGGGGCGGAAGGAAACCGTAGCGAGCGAGGATGGTGAGCAGGAGCAGGTGTTGATGTGTGTTGAGTAACGATCAAATGACGGTCAAAACAACCCAAAATTGTTTCAGCTTTGATATCGACCAGTTGACCTGAAGCAACCTGAATCCCTTGGTTATTTAGAACTCGGGAGTCTGGTGATGCCGTTCCTCTATCATACTTTCGTTGGGAGTCAATCAAGTAATTCAATGTAGTGTCTCAATAGCTTTCACAGAAGTATTCCGAGTGGTGTAATTTTCTATGTGTGGATCATGGAGACGAACATAGGCGTTGCAGTATGATCAAGCGGGTGACCGAAAGAAAATAATTCTCATTCCGATAAAGATACGATTCAGTTGCCTGTGTCGAGGATATTTTCTTACTGTGTGATTGCTTGGCATGTACAGCCTTCGCTGCATGTAGATTTACATAGTTATCACAAAGATTAAGCCCATAAGTGATGGTGAGATGTACTCGCATCAGAACAATGCCGCAGTTTTTTATAGATGCTTATCTTCTGCCTCAGCTGTAAATCTCTCATTTGCGTTGTATCAAAGAACAAATGGGTAGTCGAGATGGAAATGGAGTTGAAATGTGCGTCGATATTCCAGGACGTTTATAATAAGCCGTGAGAATGAAGTAGAATGATGTAGCGTGTTTGGACAGTCAAGGAATACTTACTTACTCTGTCCTGTACATTAGCTTTCTCCATTTTCCTTTCTTTTCCTCCATGGACACAATTTTTGGGCGTAAAAAATCTCGACAACGACAGTCCTCTCTTTCTCAGCAAGATCTTGGTGAACGATCTATCCCATATGACCAACTACCCGCAGCCCTTCGTTCTCCTATACCCGTCGCAACTATTAATCAGGGAATCAGAGGGATTTCGGCACCAAATACAAATCCATCACTTACAGACTCGGGAACTGGCATGAACAATTATACCATGCAACAGCACAGACGACTCAACGATGTTCCTCATAAGCGACCGGAGTCATCCACAATTTCTGTACCATCTACTGGCTTTTCGAATTCCTCCACTCTTCATGATGATTTCAATACTCCTACTCCATCTCCTCGCTATGTCAAGGCGCAAGCACACAGGAGTGAATTGTCTTTTGCCGGCCGAGTCTCCAGCAATGCAGATTTAGGACAACTTTCACCCGGCGACCAGTCAACCACGCCTTCAAGACCGTCATCCGCGATGACCACCAAATCCGACCATAATCGCAGCTCTCGTTATGCTGCTTCCGTTTCTTCTGAGGGGGGGTCAACACACCACCATCATCATTCTATCTCCCAGCTGTACCACCGATTTCCTTTATCCGGCGATACTTTCAGTTTCCCCCGTCCAGAAACAGATGCAGAAATTGAAGCTCTATTCGAGATTGTCAAACGTACGAGGGACTTCCCAGACCTCCCCCGCGATTTGACCGTCGACCAGAAATGGCACTTGGTCTACAATGACGAGCATATCCGCTGGGGTAAAGAAAAGCAGAAGGAACAACAATCGAGAAGGCACAAAGACTCAGGACAATCAACTAATGTTATGCCGGACTCGCCAGAGTGGTATCTGAAGAAGTTCGTAGACAAAACAATTACGGCAAAGCAGGTACAGAGCCTTGGAGTCTCATTGCGGAGCAATGAAATGAGGTATTTTCTGCTGTTCCAAAGGCTTGCGAATATCCCTGATTCTTTTAAGCTGGGTTAAAGCGTTCGTAGAGCTTCAAGGCACTTCAGTTCTCGCAAATGCATTGTCGCAGATCAGCAGGAAAGGTTCATCTAGGCGTGAGGCTGATATAACTTTGGAATACGAAATTGTCAAAGTTCTGCGGAACCTTTTTAATAACGCAGTGCGTCTGGTCCTCAAGTAGTCTGGTCTGCCTAACGCTTTGAGTCAGTTTGCCGCAGACGAAGCATTATCGCATTCCCAAGTAGTCGCCCAGATTGCCTCATCTCTCAACACGCCCTATATACCCACTCGAAAGAATATTCTTGAGATCCTCGTTGGGTTCATATATAGTGATGGATTACACCCTGTCATCTCTGCCCTTGAAGCTCTTAGTCAGGCGAACAATGAAGGCACAGGGTGCTATGATTACTGGTTCAAATCACTATCAGCATCCTTGTCCGGCAGAGGCAAGATGGGTAGTCTTGTTGGCGCCAGTGAAGATGTGAAGCGGGCAGGGGCTGAAAGTTCTTTAAATGAGTATACTGTGAGTTTGGGTTGATCCTCCCAAAGTCATGCTTAACAGGAGTTGTAGCTTGCCAATTTTTACATCATCTCTTGCATTCTCCGCTTCTTAGACGACGTAGACCTACGAGTGCATCATCGAGCTCAGATGGAGATGGCGGGTCTAAGGGACATTTTGGCTGCTTGCGAGTCCTTTGGTGTTTCCGATATCACTAAACAACTTGAGATCCTGCAGCAGATGTTGGCAGAAGACGAGCAAAAACTCCAGGAGCGTCTCGATCAACAGATTCTCGGAAGCTTCACAAATCTGCAGGATATTTATAACGCTGTCCTTGCCAGGATCAAAGATACTAAGGCAGAGGATTACCTCTTGTCGATAATGCAACATATGCTCCTTATTCGAGAAGAGGGTCAATTAATGGTACATTACTACCAGTTTCTCGATTCACTTGTGACCGATGTGGTGATGGACAAGAAGCTAGGGAGTGCAGAGCATAGGTTTGGCCATTCTGTGGAAAGGATCATCGCACAGTCCAATGAGGTGGATCGCTTGCGAACCGATGCTGATGAGGCTAAGACCCTAGCTATGCACCTGAAGGTAGAGAAGGAAACATTAGAACACCAAATTTCTCTCGGAGAGGAGGGTCTCATAGGCAATTTGAAGATCCAATTGACCCAGCAGGAGGAAAAGCTTAAAAACTCTCGTGAGACTGCTTCACGGCTCCAAGGGCAATTGGCAGCGCAGAAACTTGAGTATGAAGAACGAATTGCACAGCTAGAAATGCAGATCATGGAGCTTTTCAGGATGCTCAAGGAGATTGGGGTCGAAGCTTTGGTGGAAAACGGCTCGACTGATCAGAAGGCATTTATTCAAGATTTAGAGAAAACTTTTCAAAGACGACGAACCATCAACATTCTTGAGGGACGCTCAAAGAAAAAGAAAAGTGGAGCGAACGGGACAGTGGACGAAGAAGAGGAAGAAGAGGAAGACCCGGACTCGACGCCTGGTAAATCTGCAAGCCTACGACGTTCTCGACCACCAGGTAGTACAGGCAAGAGGAAGTCATCAAGAAAACCGTTGACTCAGATAGTTGACGAGACTGGACGGGTTTCACAGTTCATGGATGCTGAGGAAGAGGATGCCCAAGAGCAGATTCAACAACAAATGGCAGAAGGCGCTAAAATGGTTTGTGGCCTCAACAGATCATTATTCCTAGTATTGATTGTCAAGTCAGTATTCACCTCAGCTTGGTTCACTGAATAGCATGCGGAGTATTAGAGGTTCGCCTCGTCGTACCGACAAACCTGTTCTCCTCGAAACTCCTTCTAAAGCTCCAAATCTTATGCTCTCTAAATTTGATAACGCCAGCCTTCGCAGCACGGATCGCTCGTCATCTCCTGGTCTCCATGATGATGATAGCGACGTTCCTCTATCCAATAAGAGTAGTCTCGTGACTGACACAGATGACACTCAGCCAACTTCTATTGCTTCGGACGTTGAGTTGGCCGCACCCCCAGGTTCATTTGCAGAACAATTACAGCAACATCTGCGTGCCAGAGGCAAACCAGTACCTGCTATCAATGACACTCCAGCTCCTGAGACGCCCAAATGTCTACCCGAAGACTCAGATCCCGAGGGTTCAACCAGATCTCCAACTTCTTCTCCGCCTCCTCCGCCTCCGCCACCACCACCTCCGCCTCCTCCACCACCCCCACCACCTCCGCCGCCACCACTTCCACCC
>Ga0153924_1000382_pt1 | contig 28570 bp, 24 predicted proteins | sample TSNJ008MetaG_FD_104709 | JGI IMG/M metagenome (GOLD analysis project Ga0153924, IMG submission 104709) | Attine ant fungus gardens microbial communities from New Jersey, USA - TSNJ008 MetaG | ecosystem: Host-associated > Fungi > Mycelium > Unclassified | place: USA: New Jersey, Wharton State...
CCGACGAAACATTGCAGAAAGTTTACATATCCTTGAATGCAAAACCCAGACATTTCGCTAAGCCGCAGCTCTCAGTCCAAGGTGCTATTCCCGACTTGATTATGATGATTTCCCGCCCTGTGCCTGTATGTCAGTGTACATCTCAAAGGACCCTCATTTATAGTCCACAATATGGTTGCAATTGCAAGAGAGATCTCCAGGAGATGATGCACAGAGTCTTCTTGTATCTGGGCTTTACTATATCAGGTAGGCCAGAGGATGGTAGCGGTTTTCAGGGCCAGTAAGGTGTGCTGATGGAGAAGCCAGATATGACGCACAGCACCGTGACATTAGAAATACAAATGATGGACGTCAAGACAATGAGAGATTTGGCAGGATATTGGATATCGCCAGGAGTTGTTCAGGTTCAAGGGTAAGAACACGTCGAAAATTTGTTAAATGAACTTGAATTCCATTCGAAAAAGTATTGTCCGTTCAAATACTTTACTAGAGAAAGTCCAACTGAGAATCTTCGAAACCTAGATAACCAACGCCGTCTATCCTGTGGAGGAGACAACGAAGGTACGAACCACACTAAGCATTCGGCTGAGTAAAGAAAAGCCTATTTCATGACGCATTGATTCAACCTCTGCGATCAAAGAAGCGGATCACCAAGCCACTGATCTACGGGTCTACTTGCTTTAGTTCTGCTTTAGTTGTCCTTTTGACAATCCACTCGGGATCGTCTCGTTAGTGTGTGGGGTCAAGTGGCCATCGATACCATTTATCCGGAAGGCAGGACTCTCATTGCCAGAATCACCAAACACTACAAATCCAATCAATGTTCGTTCGAAAATCGCGGGTCATCGCAGGTGAACTCACAAATGATTGCGTATAATCCGGTGATTACGTCTTGCGGAACAGTGACATTGATCTGGCCAATGTTGAGCGAGAATGGACCGGCCAGGTGATACCAGTTGGAGGTTTCGTATGAATTTACGGGGACTTTCCATGACGGTAAGAATCATCGAAAATCATACATGAATGATCGTTTACATACTATTCTTCAAGACAACATCGCCTTGGTTGGAGATGCTCTTGGGGGCATTGTCGATATCCCTAGAATATCAAAGTCAAAATGTATCACCTCTTTGGAACCCGTAAAATAATGCACATCAGATGCACCAAGATTTTATGATCGTAAAAGGTATTCAGAGGAGCTTCACATACCAAATGACTGTTTCTTGTGACCCAGCGGTCCAGATGGAATTTGCCGTCGGTTGGTCAATAGAAGGTGACCAAACATCGAGAGCATTCCTCCTCTGGACAGACAGGGGGCCAGCACTAACTCGAATGGTGACAACAAGAATCAAGAAAGCCTGGCAAAGGGCAGTAAGGCTTAAGGTACGCATGGCTGCAATCATCGTTGAAAGTCGGGTAGTCAAAGGAAGGAGTTGAAAGAGTGGCCAACGAAGATGTAGTTACGAAGGGGGAAAATCTGCCATCAAACTGTCAACAGGATCTTTTAACCTCGTCCGGACAATGGAGAGGCTCTATGTTAGGCTTAGTCCCCTCCGCGTGAGAGTGATCTAGGGCTCCTGACACATGGGGTGCCAACAGTTCGATTAATTCAGACAAGATCAGGACCATCAATTCTAGTCTCCATAACAAAGTAATTAAAGTATTACATTGAAGTTATTCTTTCACAGGGTTTCGTAGTTGAGGGAGGGCGACTCTTTCATCAACTTCAATCCAAATTTCCTTTTCTTTTCGGAGTATGTTTGCAATAAAATATCAGACAGATAGGTAAAATCTGATCGAGAGTGGAGTATTGAGTACATCCCTAGTCCCGTCGTCAAGGATAAATTCACACCGAAGCCACTATCCTGAGCATGACAATGTAAGTTAAGAACTTCAAGATACACCTTGACCCAAGTGAAACTAATCGGCCTTCGTCTTCTTTGAATGCTTAGAAGTTGGGGCCAGCTAATGTTACTCAGAAGTTGGTCGTGCTCGCTTCGTCGATATTACTAATAGGTCCACTGCATTCGCTCAACAGATTCGTGGTGCCGCTCATGAGCTCTTTCAAGTTAAAGTGAAAGTGCTTACCTCAAAAAATGCGTCACGAGATCCTTTAATAGGTTTTTTTGGGCAAGTGCTAATATACAGAACTTTCATCGCCAGTATGCCAGTGACAGTCCATATCCTCTGGGTGCTTTATTCTTTGGTAAAATGCATATATTCATGGTCTCAGAAGGTGAATACAAATCCTTCCCCGATGACTAGATGTTTCTAGTGCTCCGAGAAGATATTGGGTAGGGGAGGCAGTCGGGAATGCGTGAGAAAATCAAGATATCAGCAAGGAGGTAACTTCTGTGTGCTCCTGTCATATAAATGTATGGACGGTAGTATAGGGTTTTGAAGTGCTTGCGATTAGAATTCAGCAAGATAATCTGCGTAATGTCAGCTTTAATGATCTTGACAAGAAAAGAAGAGTCATTTGTGGCTGGCGTCAGAATTAACACAGAGGACCTCGTCGCAATATTTGTTGGTCTCCAGATACCACTGATTTAATTGATTCAGTGTAATGATAACAAGAGTAGCACGAGAGAGATACATGCTCCTGACTCTTTGATTGTCCCGAAGGGTATATGCAAAATGGAACATTTTTCTGTATATCATCTTTGAGAAATGTCACCTCAAGTCTTGAACGGTAGTTAGATTGGGAACGTCCGGAAGAGAATAACTCGAACGGAATGGAGCATTTTGATGTGCATTTCTTAGGAACGGTCTGATAACAATAGATTTTTCAAATGAAAAATAATACAGAGGAAAATGACGAGTACTCACTGGTTCTGTACCATCAGTCTAAAATGAAATAGAGACGAAAAGGGTAAGTCCAAGGCACAAGGAACAATGTTACGAGTGGCACTATCCACCGACCATTACACGATCAGCCCGTCGGCTACCCTACAATTCGACTTGTTATACTGGATGGTTTTGCGAGCAGCAGCACACGGTTCAACTGGGAAGCTCTAAGCCCAATTGGAGTAACCACAGCTGAGGCATTTGTTAGGCATGAGGAAGTCAATTTAGGACAAGAACGATGATTGTTTCACCAGTACATTAAGCTTTATTTCTGTCATTTGGAAATGTCAAAGTGTCAAGCTCTTAAAACAACTTACCCCAAGGGAATGGCGTTCACCCATGTTCAGCAACAGACTGCATTTTTCCGGACTGACAGTAAAAACCTTCCCTATTGACAGTCAGTGCTTTGAGATAAAGAGAATCAGGAACAGCACAAAGGCCGAGTTCTTAGGCCGAGTTCCCAATATTGGACACTGCGAATTTCGAGACCGTCTCAGTCGTCATCGTGACCAAGTAGACGTGGTTAAGTAGACGTGTTACCGCACTTACAATAAATTATAGGGTCACTGTACAAACGTATGGCCATTCTAGGGTCCACAGATGATTCATAGCACAGACCGGTGATACATCTGTGAATAATCAAGGGAACTGCCCAAGCCATCGGTCTTTGTTTATGAATTCCCCTGGTAACGAGTACTAAGATCCTTTCTAAGGCATATAAGATAAGAGGTTGTGCAGTAGCGTCGGCCCTTCTGGCTCCCTTCTGGCTCTTGAGCTTCTGAGATGACATAAATTCGCCTAAGGGTTTCTTCGCCTACAATATTGCAGGTTGTTCTGATGAAATATTTCTGGAGCAAGGATCGAAGTTGCTTGGTCAATGAGGTATCATCTTTTTAAAGGTACTCTTAAGTCCCGAAATCCGTGCCAGCCACATAATGAGAGTCCAGAGTGAGATCTTCTTTTTATGATTACAGTTTCAAGGCGAGGTGATTTGGGGAGTTGAATTGCCAAAAAGGCGTTCGTGGCTGTTTTTTTGGAGCATGTAATGCAGCAGACTGTGCAAGGATGTAAAATGTTCAATTGTCGTTGAATTTTCGCAGGGTGCGCTCACGTGGTCTTCCCACATACTGTCCTTCGCGCTTTGCGAAATTGAACAACATGACGGAGCGCATGCTCACACGCACGTTTGCTCTCGCTTGTAAGAGCGTTATTCGCAGTTTTCAGAGGCAGCAAGTTCTTCTCTGCAGAACGTATACTTCAATTGGCCCACAAGCGTCAAATGTGTCGACTCTTTCGTGGCGTGAATATCTGGCTCTCCGGAGCAGCAAGCGGAAGTGGCAAGTCGTGGGTGCCGACCATTTTTTGAAATGTGAAAAATAGATTGAGCTGTTCACATAGGCCGCGACGGTTCCTTGCGCCATCTTGGGTTTTGCCGGGGGGGCTGCTTATTTCGGAAATCTTGACACAGATCCGTCTAAAATGATCATGGTGTGTATTCCTGGGCATGATTTTCATTCTAGTTGTCGGCAACACAGAAAATCATAGGGAATTGACCCGTTTTTCTTTTATGGTATCTGTACTGTTGGCTGTGTTGGTACGTCTGCAATCCTTTTTTTGAAGCCCATCAGATTGACATCTGTCCAGGTGTTGGCATCCTCATTGGGCCAACCGTTGGAACAACAATTTGGAGAATGTCTCACCGCCAGAGCCTCGCTCTCATTGACGCAAAAGATGCTGAGTTCTATCAACGGATAGCGAAGAACCGTGTTGATGCCGCCCTTCAGAGCCCGACTAGTCCAATCCCCGATTATTACGGTATGGAGTTTCGTAAAGGTCTCCTTCGTGATTTGAACGACTTGTACAGGCGAAAGGATCGGTTCCACGAGGGACTATCGTCGGGTTCGTCTCTCCCCTCACCGCTTTGATATACTCCTAATCAAATTTTCAGTGGTTAAGAGACCAAGCCAAGTATAAACGAAAAGCAATTTTGGTTGAGAAATGAGTATTTTTCTACATAAAACTATTTAATTTTGTCGCCTGACAAGCTCAGTATGCTGTCTAATCCATTCGGTTGGCTGTTGACCTCATGAGCAAAATCATCCTTGCTGATTCGATACGGTACCAAATTATGTGCTGCATGGCAATATAAAATCCAGCAACTGGGTACAGGTAAGCAAGCAGGTACAGTGGTGCAGAAGGTCCTAAAAGTATCTGGATCGCAGGTCTATGTCTGGTTGAAGGTGTTATAAGCAAAATGACAGTAGAAAACAAGTATATAGAATTTCAGGATAAAAACAAGAAGTGCCAAAGACCAAGACTAGGTTTTTGGCGGGAAAGTAAGTCTAGAGTCGAATAAATTATACTGTTCAGCAAAAATTCTCTAATATGTCGGGGTCATCCATTATCACATCCGGCGTCATTTTTCAGCGATGAAATGAGTTAGACCTTGACGGGGAGCTAGCAGATAACTTGTCAAAGGGGAAGATACTTCGTTCTCGAAGACAAATTCGGGGCACAACGCCCCTAGCTGAATTACGCTTGTCCCCATACTGCACTGTACACCAACCATCCTTAAATTCCTCTAGCATGCACACCGTTTCGCCGACTTGAATGGAGAGTTCATCTTCTAAATTAGGTACGAACGTGCTGACTACGATCATCAGCATAGGAGATTTGCTACACCCTGCGGTAGAGGAGGCATGAGTAAAGGAGGTTTGAAGGTCGTTCTTGATATGGCGAATGCTCGAAGAAGAGGAATATGACGCCGGAGTGGCCATGGACATACAAGATTCAGAGCGCGCCGGACTTGCAAGGGGTACCGCAATACCCGTTATTGTATCCAAACTAGATCTTGGCAGAGAAGAAGCGCCAGTACTCTGCAGAGCTAGAGATCGGACTGCAGTGCTTTCGTTGTTTACCTCAACCCTTGATCTGCATTCTTTAAGGACTTCGATATCCGCGACATTACTCAATATGCCTCCGAGGCGATTCGCAGTGGAGTAGGACGGAGGAGCGAACAATTCGTTGCTAGCCACGACAGATGTTGTGCAGCGCGTTTGTCTACGTTCTGGGGCATTCGCCAGAGTGGACCCCACGCATGTCACGCCTAATGCATCATCCCTCATTGGACCTAGTGCTGGGTGAGATGACGTGGCTGGCATCGCACCGTTTGATACCACAGGTCTCTGAGATACCCTGAGCAGATTGTGTTTCTGGAGCAGTGGTTTGATTGCCGGGGTGTTCATCCCATGCCTGGTTACTTTCATTTGGGGTATTCGACTATCGTCTTGACCTGTCCCATCAACATAGTCACCCTTTCCATTGGCGCTGGGATGCCAGGGTGACGTTTCATCTTCGTTGGTGCTCAGAACCGCGAGTTTCGATTTCTCGAATTCCAATTCAGCTGCCACCGCTTCCAGATCTACGCGCATAGGCAAAACATCCTGCCGTCCCCGTTTCTTTTTGGATGTCCCCCAAAAAGACACGATCCTCCTTCGTCTCCAAGCATAGTAAACCCAACAGGCAACTCCTATACCGTATCGTAAAAACCAAAGTTCAAAGACATTATCAAGATCACAAACCTAGCAACATTAGTAGACCCACTACGCCCGACACAATTGTTATAATCAAGACCGATGTCGGCATACTTTTGGAAACTGGATTCGCTTGACTATTGTCTTTCACCATCAAGCATGGTTGGTGGCCAACTGCAGCCCCACAATCCTGTTGCATTATCTCAACAGAGCAGCCAGGTAGGTAGGGTATCTGGGACAACACGCCGAAATCAGGGACTTGGTCTCCGAGAAGAACAAATGAAAGGAACGGCAGTCTCAAACAACGAAATGAAAGTGAGTGAACCGACTAATAGCCGGGATGAATGAAAGGAAGAGAGCAACAAGCCTCTCGTCCTTAAAGGTTTCATGAGTAAAGGGCGGACGGCAACAAGATCAATTCTACCTGTCGTGTCCTGTCAGCGAATCCCCATCGTAGTTAATGGTTTTACGGTGTCAGGATCTCTTCGATCTATCTATAAACTAATTCGGAAATTCAGCGCCGCCCTGGGCTTCTCGATAATGACGAATATGAACATGCGGCATTTGATCAATCAAATACTAGAAAGCGAACAAAGCAGAATAATAACTCAAAATTCCAGAGATGTCAGATAGCAATAAAAAGCGAGCAAATGCATCCGAAGACAAAGCCGATCAACTAACTACCCCAGCCAGAGGGTCGTCAAACGCGAAGACAAAAGAACAATGGGCGAACATTAAATGATATCTATGAGCTGATTTGAGATTGCTCTGTACAACGATCTTGCACCCTCAGCTGGACAATAGCTCGTCAAAGCATTTTGAATCACAGATTCGATAGTTCGTGAAGATAGAGACCGTATATCTTCTCCTCCCAATGAATACAATGCCTCTGAGCAAATGGCTCTTTTCTCCTCCAGTGTGAAAGGGATAAATGGCAATACAGTGGTGACTCTCGAGAGGACTGATGCCTGTCAGTCGTTATTTTGAGTATAGTAACTCAACCTAGTCTGTATCAAGGTACTCACCCCCAGGCGCTCTGACACCAATGGACGTGAGAGATTCATCAATTCCACATACTCTTCACATGTCATTAATTCGTCAGGGCGCATCCGTGATTCATGGTGTTTGAAGACGAGGTCATGCCCAATATTTGACGTGCCTAGCCACACGACATTACGGACATCAATATGCCGATTACCAGCTTCAAACAAGCACCGGCCTAACTCCCAAGGCATGAGCAGAGACCACAATGTCTTCTCGCCAGTTTTCTCAATTTCCTAAGACAGTAGTCGGTGATTTTCATCGTAATTTATGTAACACTGAACACTTACATCAAGCACAACAACACATCGCTTCCCTTCATTGTTAATCAGAAACTCTGCCAAGGTGCACGAAGTCGGGGTCTACTCGTGTCAGGATATTGTTCGCTGACGGCACGATAATATTTACGAACCTCGTACGGGCTCATTGAATACGATTGCCACAAATCGTGAGTCGACTTCAACGTCGTCATATTAACGGTATGTGTAGGCACGTCAAGTAAAGATCCGACTATTGATCGGTGACAAAAGTCAGGTTATTCACAATTAATCCGCAGATCAAGTCATACATTTTCGTGCAAGGAGACTCTTGCCATGGCCACTCGGGCCACATAAGAGAACCACAATAGGGGTTGTTGAGAGTCCACGCGACTGGATGCTCAGCACTCTAAACAGCTGCTCAAGAACACGATCTTGACCAATTATTTCGTACCGCACTCTTGTGAGCGGGCGGAAGTTGGACCTGTGTATAAGGGCGGAGGTGCGATGTGTATGAGGAGCATTGGCTCTCTCGACATAGTACCTGATTCATTACAATGACACAACGGGCACTATCATAGACGGATCACATACCTAATCGCCGGATCAATGTTATCCATCAACGACGCCATTGAGGATTCTTCTGATTCTCCAGGGACATCGCCTCCTACTACGCTAGAAGCACGTCGCCGCTTAACATCTCGAGGATCAGCACCATATGCCAGGAGCATTTTGACGATCTCCACTTTGTGTTGTAGGTGCTGATTGGTCAATGCAAACTCCAGCGCTGTTTGTGGGCCAACCTTGTCACTGGGCCCTGCGTCGCCGCTCTCTAGCACCCGCTTGACCTCCGCAACATCATCACTAGCAATAGCAAACATCAGTGTCGGTTTTGCGGTGGATATAGCGTGGTAGAATGGTCGACTAATCTGCTGTACGGGAACATTATGCGAGGTTGAAGCGGGAGACGATGTGATTTGTTCATATAGATGATCATTGCTATTTTCGTATTCGGGTCGACTACACTGGCTTTTGTGTTGGTCATCATCCTCTTCGTCTATGGGATGGATATCATGGTCAGAGGGCCCGCTCGATGCGCGAGAGTACTCGCAGAGCGGCGCCGTAGAGTTAATCGAAGCCCTGTGCCAGATCCGCGAGCGAGATGAAGGGGTCGATTGTAGGTGACCAAAGTTTGAAAGTCGAGGAAAGTCATTAGAAGTCAAAGGTGATGGTATATGATTGTCAGGGGAAATCAAATTATTGCGCATGCGACCAGACATGAGTGAAAAACAAGAGGAAAGCTACAGTTATAGTTGAATGCAAGACATCTCAATCATGAGGATGATACTTACCGAGCGATTATGGGGTATTATATGAGTTGATGGTACAAGCGGATTTGACGTTGATTCATGCGGGATCCCTTTTTAGAGATAAAGTCGTTGTTATTGCCATAATTAATTTGGACTCACTGGATTGCTGGTGTCCATGTTGTGGTGCAGACGATGTACGCATAAGCGCGGAATGCGATTGTTGTTGATGAGATTGAGAATTCGGGATGATTGACTACACATATTCAGTACCAATTTGTCCACCAGGCAGGAAAACTCCACCTACCAGTCTTAAAGGTCGAAGGCGAGAAGACGTGTGAGGAACAACCGGATATGAAGGTGAGGAACTCAGAGAGGGAGGCTCATCTACCGGTAGGGGACTTGCAGGGGGAACTGACTTGAGTTTTGTTGTCGCATGTAAAGTCTGCAAGGCACGGAATGTTTTACTGGAGTGGTTCTAAGAACCATTTGTTATTTACACCTGGTGGAAAAAAGCAATTTGCTTACCGAAGCAAGTGAATTTCGCCATCCAAAGGGCACCTTCCTTGACTCATTATCTCCAAGGGAAGATACGAGGTGACTTCGACTATCGTCTTGACTTTCAGACTCCTCATTAAGATGTTCAATACCCTTGATGTAAGACGAATTTGAGAATGGATGTTGGGAATGCAGGGGCGACTTTAGAAGTGAAGAACCATCACACATCATATGGTTTGGACCTTCTGGAGAAGACGGAGTAAGAATTTTTTCTCGAGTGGAACTCAGAGGCGTTGAGATACTAGATGATTCTTCTGGGGTGACGTTATCGGACCGATAGTCCTGAACCTCGATCGATGAAGCGGACTCTCGCAGAGACGATGAAGAAAGCTCAGAATCAGCCTCGTATAATAATGTTAATGGGCCGCCTTCCCAAGGCTGTCCGTCTTCTCTGGGAGGGCCAGGATGTGCCGATTGGATATCTTTGTTGTTATGAGACTCATCTCCAATCACCAAAGCTTCTTTTTGTTCACCTGATGCAGACGCAGAAATTGCATGAGGGACAGCCGAGATCTCCTGAACCGTAGAAAGTTTAACCGTTTGGTCATGAAAGAGCATCCTGGACGTCAGGGCGAAAGAATCGGGAAGGGCTTGGAAAGTGGTTGAACTTCGTCGGCTGGCTGGCTTAACATACTCTGCATCATTTTGGCTGCTTCTAGATACCTGAATGTCAGAGATGACTGACGGCTTGGGATCTGTCTGTCTGACGGATTCAATCCGAGAAGAACACAGATCACGGGAGGAGGAACGACTGGAATATCTGATGGAAGCATCGGCTTCCGGTCGACATGAGTTCTCACCACCATGATAATTAACCATATCAACACCTTCGTGGTAGAGGTGTTCAATCTCAAATGATACATCTTCTCCGCCTTTCTCCTCCGCACTCTCCTCACTTTTCCTCTCCTGCACAATAATATCTTCTTCTACAGAGACTCCTTTGGCTCTCTCCTCGGCTCGAAGTCCGAATTGGTCGTTCTTCAAAAATCCCTGCCCATCCGATCTGTCAGAAAAGATGCTGAACAAAGTCTTGGCAGTAGCATGAGTATCTTGTCCCATTGTTGGGATAGAATGGGTCTGTGGCGAGTCTAGATCAGAATCATGGGCGCTCTTGATGTCTGATCCGCCGCCGGGAAGTGTAGGGTATTGTCCGAAGGAAGCTGTGAGGGGGGAATGCGCATACACATTTGGGGTGCTCGAGGTGGAAGCCTGAATCGCAAAAGGGGAAGTAAGAGGGTTCCGGGGCGGTGAAAGAGCGAGTGGGGTTGATGGATGCCGAATGTCCATGTCATCATCAATGTATTCCGGAGCAAATTTTGCCAAGTGGAGATATGGTATCTGGACGGGGGATGGGAGGTCATCGCGAGTAAGCAAACAAGCAGATTTGAGAGATTGTGCTTCATTTTCGTCTTCGATAAAACTGCTGGTCAAAGGTCGCATATGAGAGCTCGTGCGGATGGTTGAGACATTTTGTAAATGTGTATCTGGTCGTTGCAATGAAGGACACGTAGTATCTGGATCTATGGTATCGTGAACCTGAGAATTATCTATACAAGATTGTTGGTCATCAAGAAGCTCATTGGTGTTCAAGTATGAAGTGACCGAGGTAGAAGAGGAGGAAGAGGAGGAGGAAGAGGAGGAGGAGAGTTTCCTCGGGACCTCCACTGGATCTGAAGTGGGCTCATTAACGAAAGCCGTCGAACCAGAAGTATCTGCCAAAGTCGGGTTTACGTCTTGGTCTATAAATTTTTCGGTGGGTTGGCCATTCGGATCCTCACTAAGGACATCCCTCAATGCCCAAAGTAAGTTCTCGAATCGAGGCGAGTGGGGTGAACGTATTGAGTGAGGCGACTCGACAGAAATAAGAGGAGGTTTGATCGGCGTGGAATGGGCGGAAGAGGATTTGTTTTCTGCATATTCACTATGCGTACTCCCTTCCTGTACGGACTGTGACGATGTGGTATGCAAGAAATTACAAGAGTTTGCAAAAATGCAACGTCCTTGTTGGTAGAAAAGACATGGTCGCGCTTCGCAAGGTCAGTAAAAGCTTGTGAGAGATAGTGGGTGAGAAAAACTTACTTTTCACTCGCCATGCAGGTTCCTGCAAGCTCATCACAGGGCATTGAACTTGCGCAAACGCGATTTGGGCGTATAAAAAAGGAGCAAAGAGATAAGAGACTTTCCTCTTGAATGCTTGTGACAGGCATCACGTGTTGCACCAGATCCAAAATGTTGGCGCCACCCTCCATAAGATTGACACTTTTCAACGTCGACATCTTGTTCGAATCGCTACAATTGCGGTTTAACGCACCTAATCTCGGTGATCTGGCGAAAAAGTTGACACCGATTTGCGCTGTCCATCACTATGGTAACAATGCTACATTGGATGCGCTTCAATCACGTGGCAAACACCATGGCTCGGTTCCTTCGGACTCCTCGCCTGACATTGTTTTCCGGGTCCAATTGCTCCCTCTGTGATGTATGTCCTCTCACTGACTTATCGCTCTCATACTCATGGTCATCCAGATTGCAAAGGCTGAGCTTGCAAAAGTCCAGCAACAAGTAAGAGTCGTTTTCTCGGCGGATGGTTCACTATTGAACGTGACTCCTAACACAGCGTCCATTTGAACTGACGACCATCAACATCAAGGACAAGGGTCAGGAGTGTTGGGAAAAGAAATATGCGTATTGGATTCCAGCACTTCACCTAGAGGGCAAGGAGATTGCTAAAGGTCGCTGGGACGCTCAAATTGTGACACGAGCTCTTCAGGAATGGGATCGGCAGCAACTCCAGGAGCCGCAGTCACAGGTGACGGACACATCAAAATCCCATTGACAGACGCAACGCTATCCGAACCCCTTTACTTCGTCGATACCTCTGGCATTATAAACCCTTGGTACGAATCGTACATCTGTGGTATCTATCAACGTGACACAAATGCAATTCTGGGAGAAGATGAATCAGACCAAGGAAATGATGAGCTCGAATCTGCTAATCGTTGCTTCAATTGCGGTTCCCCCGACCACTCTGTTTCTGCATGTCCTTTGCCACGAAATAAAGAATTGATATCATTATCTCGCCAGTATCACAACTTCTACAGGGAATTAAGAGGAATTATAGACCATCCTCGTATTTATCTTGCCGAAGGCTGGCGTCAACAACGGTTAGAGTGGCTTGATATCCTTCGACCTGGGCATATCCAAAATCCCCTGTTACAAGAAGCTATTGGATTCGGAGACGGCGACTGGTTGAAGAATATCGCAGCTTGGGGTTATCCCCCTGGTTGGATCAGTGTTCAAGATCCAAGAGAGAAAGTTCGTTTCAGAATCTGGGATGAGTATCTGGATGACGGCTATGAGCGTCCTGGAAACTCTTTCCGCATTTTCGGCGAAACTGATGAACCTGAAGATGTTTCTAAGAATACTTTAAGGGGGACGGAGCGCAGTTCTGTCGACTTGGAAAGTCAGACGTCATCTAATGCTGTTCATGAGTCCATCCGCTGGGCAGTTTACCCTTCGACTTACTTTTCTTCGGACCTGTTATTTGCATATACCCACCGGGAGGATCCGTCTTTATCTTCAATAGATCGGAGCGCTGCTTTCGACGGCGAGGATGACTACTTTTTTCAAATTTACGGCCAACCACCCCCGCCTGCAGAAGATCCACCTCCAATACCGCCGCCGCCATCCTCTTTGCCGCTTCCGACTACCCTTCTACCTTCATCTCCTAAAGCGTCAAAAGTCACGGTCGCCCTTCCGTCGATCAAGTCACCTCTTGAATGCACTGGCATTCTACCAATCAAACACAGCTACAGCTCCATTTTCTCCCAAGAGTATGAGCAAGACATGGATATATCAGACTCTGAATAGAACTTTGAAGGCCTTCACGTGATTTATCTTATTTGCATGTTCAGGTCTCGTGATTAGCGTGCCTGCTTTATGTGCATCTATTTACGCGGATCGTCTAAGTAGTGTTCAGATAGCGTGAATTGCGGCAAAAACATGCTCGCCGTCGCTGCATCCGACGTTCTCGTCGTCGCAGACCATTCGACTCTCAAATATCCTCCTCTGAATCTACCACCATCCTGCAGGCCTGCAGAGGAGCACAACACCAGCGCATGGGCTGCCGACAACTCAACTCTCTATCTCGCATCTTCTCACACAATCTGTCGATATGACCCATCATCAAAAAATTTGGTCACTCTATACACGCCAGATGATGGGTATCTCATTCAATGTCTGGTTGTCAAGGACAAGTCAACCGTAATTTATGGAGCCGGATGCAACATCCATGTCCTGGAATGTGGGGGTCAGAAACCCAAAGTTGCTCAGTCCTTCGGTCCATACAAACATGATACTCTATCCCTGTCTCTGTCTAATGACACAACTCTGCTTGCATGCGGACTACCCAATGCAGCCTATGTCCAAAATCTTACGACCGGCTCGCAAACAACTCTTCGAGGCCTACCCTCAAAGTCGTCTATTCCAATATGCACATTTCACCCACATGTGCGTACACGCCTTTTGGTTGGGTCTGGGGACCAGCTTTTCGTGTACGACACTACTCGACCATCAACTCCTATGAAAATTATTCCGATGAACGATGCTGGAATATGCATTCAAGCCATTGCATGTAGCCCTTTTAGTAAGACCCTTGTTGCAGTTGCCATGTCGGATGGTGGTGTGGGCCTCATTGACTTGGACAAGGAGAAAGGGTGAGTGGTTCCCAGTCTCCTTTGACCTTTGAAAACATCTACTGACCTCCTCCCAAAAGCCTCTTTCGAACATTGCACTTGAACATTCCCTTGACAACAATCTCGTTTTCCCCGGAGGGGGGGTCTATCTACCTTGGAACAAAAAACGGAAAACTACTTGTTCAAGACCTCCGTACGCTTAATAAACCGCCAAGATCAATAATTGTCAGCGAGTCAGGGAACCCGATCAACACTTTGGCAGTTCAGGTGAGGAAACCTCTCGATTGCTTGTTATTCAACTGAGAATCACTGTTAGAAAAAACTGAAAGAATCACCTCAGAATGTCAAAAGGGACGGAACTCCGAAGGCTCTTGGCAAGAGTATGAGTACTCCGATCTCAAGGATTACGTTCTCGCCGCTGCGATCACGAGTGACCCGCACCAATAGTTCATCCACTGCAACGCCTATCCGTAGAACCTCAATAGCAGCAAGAACACCTAAACATTCTCCTATGTCAAGGAGCATCGGATCCAAGAAAGTGTTGATGCCTACCAGGGATCCACATGGGAATTCTCCTCACCTCGAAACCAAAGAAAGTATCAAAGCTAAGAAGGCCTGCCCTCCGGAGAATGCATCAATTCTATTGAAACACGGGGTCTCGCCGGCAAAAGGCTCCTTGTCACTCGGAGCCACAGGTCGGACTAATTCCTCTGCTAACAGGGAAAAGACACCGCCCGCCCTCATTGCCACTCGGTCGGAAAATATGGTCACTGAAGAATTCTCTTCCATCTCCAACGCCCGAAGTCAATCTCGCTCCAGAAATACATTCTCTATTTCTGAGCCTGCTTCAAACTTAGTGACAGTCGTACCAAGAAGCCCTCATTTGGTATCCTCGTCCTCCGCAAGTACATCAACGCAGCGTAGACCTTCATCAGCGCCCCTTATTCCTCTTATTCCCCCCATTTCCGCCGCCTCTGTCGCCAATTTACGTCCAGTGTCGCCTATCTCAGAGTCAGACAACAAAAGTCGAACACCTTCCCCTAACTTGCCGGAAATGAAGACGGATCTGAGTACTCCAGTCCCAGCTCAGAAGAAAAAGAAAGCAATGGCAGTACTAGGTCTCGGGACGCCTGAAGTAAGTGCATGGATCAAGGCTGGTATGCCAAGAAGCCGGATATCGCACCAAAACAGTGCTCAGGACAATGCGAGAGTCAAGTCTGTTGGGTTCAAACATGACACGACTGATGCAAGAGATGACGGAGAAGATCATGTAGGGGAGAGCAACAGTCATGAAGATCAAATACGGGAACGTGAGAGGAGCCTGTCTTTGCAAATCTCTCCCTGCAGGCCACTCCGGGCTAGTGGCTTGTCCCAAGGTCTCGGTCATGAACCCGGCCCTACTTGGGATGCATCGCCGATGATGCGCTCCCGACAAGCAGCAAATACCCCTGGAACGCCATCCTCTGGGTCTGCACATGAGCTGCTGAGGACCATTGTCAAAGACGTGATGTTCGATTTTCAGAGGGAGACGAGAGTAGAGATGATGGGTTTACATCTAGATCTTGTAAGGATGGGAAGGGGTTGGAAACGGGAATTAAGGACGTTGATGGATGAATATGTGGGTAATCTGAATGATTTAAGAGAGGAGAATCGGAGGTTGAGAGCAGAGAATGACAGATTGAGAGGATTTTGATCCATGGACAGCTATTATCTGTGTTCATTGTCTGTCTAACTAGTTGTTACTATGATGTTTTGTTGTATGTTTTGCGTATACTACATCGTTATGTATCTTTGGTATGTTGTCTATGATCTTGTTGTATGAAGTCTGGGTTCAGTGTTTCATTCAGCCGAGCTGTTTGTTTATGTAGTACCTCCGATATGAGTTGACCTGGGGACGTCCAGTCAAAGTTAGACCATTTTGAGGCAACACCCAATAAAACCTTGTACGCAGCCTTAACAAAATGCTGCTGTTTTTCTCATGGATACTCAAGAAAATTGATTGTTTTTGTCCTTTGTATCTTGAAAACACATACAACTGGAACTTGCTATAGATCTCTTGAACTCTGAGTTAGCATTACTGATACGGTGCACATTCTGATGCCAAGTCACCACTTGAATTGAGATGTCAAGTGACCTGACAGTGTGGTGTCGTCTCACTTACATCAGAATGTGCGCCGTGTAACGAGCTCTATGTCAGTCTCTGAGCTCAAGTCTGTATGCTCATATCTAGATAGTAAATTCTGATCACTTTGGTGGTAACACCCAGTAAAAACAGTGGTGCATTAATACAATAGTATGAATGTATACAAGAAAGCGCTGCCTGGACAGCAACATATTATGGACTCACGCCATATAAGGAAAGCTGAATACATCTGAGCTGTCCAATGGTCCATCTGAGCCACAGAGTAATGTATGTAACATCGTCGTCATCGTCGTCGTCATCATCATACAAGGGACCAAAAAAATATCAGGTCCGGGTCAAATTCGTTCATATGGCAGTTGGGCTCAACTTGAACTGAGGTACCTGCTTACCCTCGTGAGGAGACGGGCTCCTGCGGGGTGTTGAATAGTCGCCCTCTGAGGCATGATTTTGGTGGCGGGGTGATTCGAAGCTCGAGTTAGATGACCTTTTAGTACCGTTCCTGGACAAAGAAGGGGGTGGCGACATGTACATGGGCAGGGCTTCTTGAGGTTTTCTTAACAGGAAGCCCCTCAAGCCTGCAGCCTTCTCACCATGGGTCCCAAATCCATAGCCGACTTTCTCGTCGTACGACACTAGACTCTTATAAGTGCCACCGCGTTCAGAGCTACTGCGGTCCAAGCCAGCTTTGAAGTTGGGGAAATATGTGCTATTGTGGCCGACGACAAAGGAAGGTTGCGCTTTCGTGTCAGAGGAATCGGTATGAGTGGGAAGGGCGCCTCTTGATTCGTTTTTCCATGATTCAATAGAACGCTTGGGCTTCGCGGAGGCACGGAAGATGAGACCGAGGAACATGTTGATACATCCCAGAGAGAAGAGGAAGAACGCAGAAACAAGGGTAAAGTCATCTACATGGCGCGAGAGGATTTGAGTAGAGATACTAAGAACGATGGAATCAGCGATGATCAATGAATTTACTAGTTGATGGAAGCTACACACAGGCATTGGAAGATGCCGAGAGCACCGAGACCAAACTCAGATCCAAGGACAGGGAAATAGCGATTGAAAAACATTATTGGCCAGCTTATCTCGGACACTGATTTTGCATGTCATTCAGTATGTAAATATTTCTGGTTGAAAAAGACTCACAGAAAAGAATGACAGTCTGGAAAATGATCAATAGACTGGCGACGATGGCCCAGAATACACCAGCGGGCTGATTGGGCACAGTGCTATTCCTGTAAAAGAAAACAAGGTAAAATATGGCAAAGCGCAGATGGCTACAACATACTCGATGTAGTCGCAATTCTCTATATCAATGTTTCCCTTATTAGCCTCGAAGACATTAACTGCTTTGATATTGTTAACCATCACGAATATTGTGCTCGAGAAAACGAGAATCAACGAAACGACGCTTAGAAGACGGACGATGTTGAGGCCGACAAACGTAGCTATACAAGATAAGACGTTGTGACTCCCACCAAGGACTATTAGAACTCACCTACGCGGGTGTTCAGTAGCATGGTGTTAACTAGACAGAGAAGTCAAGCAGTGAATATATAGGGTGACAAAAGTTGAGCAAAAGGTGGTCCAGCACCGAGCAAAGAATAATCGAAAAAACTGTCAAGAAATGTGGGGATGAAACGTAGAATTGGGTGAAAAGAATGCTTTGCTCTGTCTATTGTGTGGTATTTAAGAGATTCGGACCCTAGATGTGAAGAAACGTATGTTTCCTCAAATGGTAAGGCAGATTCCATTTTTTTCACCGCCCCAGGGACGCTAACAACACGAAGATAATGGTTGGGGAACAATGGACACGGCTATTTTAACCGCATTGTTCTCGCGAGGTCTGTCACGTGAAATCACTGTGCTCTGCCTCAAGGCCTTAGGCCAAAGTTTAAATCTTTTTTGTTAAACCACCAATAGGTTGAGGCTATGATATTTCTCAGACATCGGTTATGAGCATGACAAGCGGACCGCATGCCACATGTTTAATAAGACATAACACCGTATCATGCTCCTGTCCCACATCAAATTTCTGCTCATACGTGCACTCTCTCCTCTTTCTTATGTATCAACTTCTAAACGCTTTCTCCCAGTATATAGTAAGAGAAGTAGATGACCCATGTGTGCAGTGGCCAGTGGATTAAAACGGGCCAGCTTTATTAATTAACTGATCAAATGCAACTTTAATACAGGTGGCGACAACAAGGTCTTAGGTCACAGAATATGGCGAGGACAAGGATTCAAATGGATATACGCATTCTCAAGAGCGCCACACGGGATTTTACCAATAAAGAGACGTCGATGAGTCTAGAATTCTATAGAGATGTAGTGAAGCGCTCAACTTGAGCGGTGTCTCGTGGCAACACAGGATCAAATACGGCGAACAGGTATATTGGGTCTGCACAATGAACCAGTCTCACGTTTCGTTGGCCCTTGTAGCCGCCCGTTGGTTGTGTTCCACTAGGGTCAAAACACTACTGCTGACGAGGATCTTCCTAAGGACCAGTCAGGTGAAAAGTGACGGCCTTAAAGCAGGCGACGGTGCTTTGTTTGGGTCGTTGATCATTCAACCTTGGTATCTGCCATCCCTATCGAAGGCAGCATCAACTCTAGCTCACTTTGGCCCGGAGAATCGGAATTCTCTCAAGCCAATTTACTCACAGTAGATGCCATATTATCGTTATGAGGACACAAAACAAGTTACACCGTCGGCCCTACTGCCGCGTAATAGGCCTTTAACTTTGGATCTGACCGGGACTTTGCTTCATCTTCACTAGCAGAATTCAGTCATGTCGGAGAGTCACAGCATCAAACGGCTGCCGTTCTTCAATCATTCACATTACATATGTGAGATCGAGGTGACCCCACTCACTCTAGAAATTCGGTCTAGTCTGTACGTCCAGTAGGTGCGAGTCATAGTCGTTTCTGATACTGAGTTCTATATGTCCTTGATGCATAGACTCTTGGGGTGACGCTAGGGGCGACGCTAGGGACTTCGAGTGTAAAGAAGCATTTGCGCCATGGTGGATAGTATTGATCTTTGGCTCAGAGAAGTTACAACAGACGCGATCTGACTACCCTCGTCCATGTTGGTATTGGATTGCGATGTCCCATTACACCTTGAGTTAAATTCATAGAAAAAATTGAAAGTGACATGACAAATTGCAATTTAACTTCTGAAAAAATACGCAAGAACATCAGTCTGAAGGGGAAGGAGGGCACATGAAGGGCCAGGCATTCAGAAGAACGATGGGTTGCATCGTGTATCATATTTCAATGATCTATCTGTCATGAATGACGAAAACCTAGGCGTACATATGAGAATCCTGTTCTCATGTTCTAATTTGTTCATCTTCGCAGCAATTCATTGATCGGTTTTGACTAGTTATCCATCCGCACGAGCTGAAGTAGCTTATTTAAGTGTCGAACCATATCGGCACATCAGACTAAATAATCCGCCAGCCAAACAATTAGGACAGATAATGAAAGACGGAAGAGGCTGGGAACGAAACGTAAAGTAGGTATTCCGAGAGGTCGTAATAAAAGTGAAGGGAAGCGCAAGAGATAACGACTGGTAGGAGCAAGGTCGAGAAGGAAAACATCATCACAACATAAGTACGATGTTTCGTGAAGATGAGGATGATACCTGGAATAGATGAAGGAGAGATGAATGAGTCGCAAACCAAGAATTACGATATGTTGTCTGGGGCAAACCATAGGATTCCAAATTTTGACTAGTCGATGTCGCGCAGTAAACAAAGTAATCAGTAAGCTATCCGAATTTATAATTTCATGTATCATCCTGGGATGATGGCTGTAGCGTTGTTGGTAATGTATGGTCATTCAAACACTGCGAGTTTGATGGAGGCGGAGGGATGAAAGATACTTCATGGGGAGTATCTTCGATATAGACAGAGCTCGTTTCCTGGGATTTGCTGTATTGCTCTGCAATTTCCCCCATACAGACACTTCCTAGGCTTTCTTCTACTCCTTGGTGCTTCTCGCCGGATAACCTGGGGGATTTTACAGGTGCCAACACAGGTTCTACCTTGCGGTTTTTATTATCTTCTCCTGCATCACTCTTTCCACTCTTTCCACCAATGGACATCTTTCTCCAGAAATATTTTCCGGCTCTTCCCATTTTCTTTGCCAGCATGGCCAGGGAATCTTCTTCCTCTATCTGCGATCCTTCCTCCTCCTCCTTCCCCCCTTCTTCGAACTTCTTGCTCTTCTTCTTACTTGTACTACCCTCCTGCAGGCCATCAATAGCTTCCATACTCTCTTTGTCCGGAATTTTCGGAGGATTGAACTGCTTCGATCGATAGGGCTCCTCATCATCATCATAAGAAGGCTGATACATCCTTCTTCGTCTCCGTGCCAGTTGTGATCGTGCTGCCATACCGAGCGGTGTGCTTGATTTTCTTTTCCGGGGCTTTAGTTCTGGAAGCGGAGCAAATTTGACATTTAAATTTTGGCTAATTTGGGGACCATGCCGGAGGAGGGACTGAATTCCACTGTCGTCAACGCCCAAGTCGTTAATGTTGGTTGTAGATGGAGATGGAGACGTTGGCGTTGAAGAGTCGAAAGGAGTTGGGAGGGAAATTGATGTGGACGAAGATGAGGTAGGTGATGAGGTAGGTGTGGTTGGTGCTGATACTAGATGCGAAGCAGTGGATATAGTTGCAATTTCTGGGAGCTTGGTATCAATGCCGGCGTGGGAGTCAATTGCTGGTATAATCGTGTCATCGTTGAGTTCGGTTACCTGCTCCTCGACATTGAGCTTTTTGTGGGTAGTTTCGTCGTACACGAGGATGCTGGTATTGGTTTCAGAAATGACCGAGGAGTCCGTGGTGGAAGGTGAGATGGATGAAGACGAGCAGGAGGATGGCGAGAAAAACTGTGAATCTTCGCTGTCCTTTCTTTCCATATTATCCTCTGTGTTAGTTGGCTTAGTGGGCGTGGTCAGGATCACAGTCCCTTCAGTGAATCTAATAAAGGGTGTGCCACCGTGATCGATGACGATAGTGCGAGGGTCGAGAATTAGAAAAAACAGGTGGGCACGAAGTGATGCAATGTGGTTGAAAGTGCAGGAGAATCAACCTAGAGGTAAATTGCGTGCAGAGGAAACCGAGCGATTGTGGCCTCTATGAACGAAACTGCTTCTTCGAAATAGCTTAATTGTCAAGTTTCTGGTCAAATTTCCACGGTCTAGTGTTGAGCAGAATGGTGCTTTTGCCGATGAATAAAAAGGTCTGAGCTGTGCAAGATGAAGCAAAGGCGGCTTGGATATTGGTGATAATGAACAAACAGGAAAGTCAAGGCAACTTGCATGCGAGATATTTAAAGTTAAGCACAGAAGCACAAACACGCTGTCCGACAAGGTGCTCATTAGTCCCTCAACCTTCAACGTAAAATAACTCACTATAAGACGTTTGAATAATTTACAAGAGAGCGTAAAGGCAGGACACAGGGTTAAGAAATGACTGTTGAAGGAAGGATCGCTCCCTTGATGGAAGAACTCCGCTACCCTGTCCCTATGATATGCATCGTCCGAGCTGATCAGAAATCTCCATATCAAACATACAGCAACTGAGATAAAGAACGATCCTTCAGGCATACAATTGTGACTGCAAATACACGACCAAGCTCACACACAAATTTTCCTTCATCCATTTAGTTTTCTGTGTACAAACAAGCTAATATAGTAACGATGGCAGCCAAAAGGCTGGCTATCAAGGATCGAGCGAACCAGGAGTCAATCAGATGCGAAACCGTATATTGCCAAAGGTATTAGCAATGTCGCAGTGTTTTATGCCTCGGGTCTATCTCCAAACTCGGTTTTTCGATGGTCTGCGATGACGGTTTGGAGAATCTTCAAGCAAAACAAAACCACGTAAGAAATCTGAGCGGCCTCTACAAAGATACAAGTTCAGAAATCGAGGGCAGTGGCCACCGCAAGGAGTCAAACAGTGAGTGCTGATCTCACTTTGCGCGGCGAAAGGCCATGACTCCGAAGCCGGTATAGAAGCAAAGGCTTGTCTAAAAATCCTTCTTTGGCGACGTCAGAGGTAGGTCAGAAGACGGTCACCCCGGCCTGCGTCCCTGTATACTGCGATTTCACATCGTCTAAATCGTTGGCATCATCTTGACTCTTGTAATCATATTGCGAGATGCTACCAAGATCACTTTGTCCAGCAACAGAGGCAGAACCGAAAGACGACCGCCTCCTCAGCCGGTCACTCTGGGAATAGGCAATGTTAACACTGTTAGTTCTATTGACACCTATAACGCTGCTGTTGTCCGTGATACTGGGGCCGGCATCTTGTGAGACGATTGAAGACGCGTAGCTGTATGTGCTTCGCTTGCCATTCCCAGTAATACGGGGCATACCAGGTCCAAATGGTCCAGGAGCACCGAACATAGGAAGTCCGGAAGAATATGTAGCCTGGGAACGGAGGGACTGGACATCGGAAGGTATGTAGCCGAGAGCGTCATGGGTGCGGTAAAAGTTCGCATCAAAGCGACTAGGAGTCCCCGAGCGTCGAGCCATGGCTATTGATTTATCAAAATCTGGACATTCAATTATGAAGGAAGGTACACACGATCCATCGATACATTGGGTGCTCCGTTCATATAGTCGCGGGCATTCGTCTCGTGTCGACGGAATAGGTCCATGGATTTAGCAAGGGACCGCCTAGGCTTGCTGAACTGGATCATGCTCGGTTGCAAATTATTCAGGGGACCTTCAACAAGACAATTTTTTTCCTTGTAGTGGGTCAGGAGATAATGCCAGAGAGGATGCTATGAAAAAGCGTCAGCTTGAGGAACACAAAACATTTATTAACAGGACCATTCACTTTGCTCAAGACCTTGGGGTTACCGAGAATCACGACACCATATTTAGCGCGCGTGAGAGCAACATTCAAGCGCCTAGGATCATTCAGGAATCCTATTCCTTGATGTTCATTGCTCCTAACGCAGCTCAGAATGATGTAATCCTTTTCTCGTCCTTGGAACGCATCGACACTGGCTACTTCAATTTCCTTGTAAAGATCCTTCTTAAGTGAGCCGTTGAATTGCATGTAGTTGACGATATAGGATCGTTGACCCTCGTAAGGTGTCACAATACCGATCTGATTGGGAACAACGCCAGACTTGAAGAACTTAGTCACGATCTTCTCAACATTGGATGCTTCAGTTCTGAAAGATATCAGAGTTATGAGAAATAGACCAGAAAGTACCATGTTTTATTGCCTACCTGTTGAGGAACGAAGTACCACTGCTCGAAATTTCTTCTTGCCCAAGATTCTGGTAGTAAAAAAAAGGAGTGTCGGGCACAGGCCAAGGAAAGTCTACATTTTTTCTCAAACGTTCCGGGGCGGTGACACCATTCTGAAGGGTTCCTTCATAGAACATATTGGAGGGAAACTCCGACAAGCAAGGGTGCATGCGGTATTGCACCTGAAGGCGGATGGGTCGGTTGCCGAGAACAACAAGACGCTCAAAAAGGGACTGGGTGAGCCCAGCGCGAGCAGCTTTCTTGTTCATGATAACGGGCCCTAGTTGCTAGAATGAAACGGTTAGAGAATCGGGGATTGGAGACACAGTGAATGCAAAGGATGTACCTGGTGATCACCGACCAGGACGACCTGCTTGCATCCAAGAACGAGAGGAATCATACATTCTATGTGCATGTCAATATTAAAATGGCAATGGGAACTGAAAAGGCTTGCCTGGTTCGGCGGCTTGTGTGGCCTCATCAATTAATACAGTCCTAAACTTCAGCTTGCTCAGCCTGGGATCACCGGCACCGACACAGGTACAGCATATGACATCGGCTACGCTCAGAATCTCCTTTTCACATTGCCGGATGAGAGTTTTGTACTTCCTCTCATCATTGCTACTCAATTCTCCTTGCTCATTCTTCAACTGGATCAGCTTTTGTAGTTCAACGTGTGTTGTACTATTGGCAACTTGCTGGTGTAGCGTTAGGAAGCTGACACTCGAATCCAATGCTTCACGAGATTTGGCGGTAAGGCGAACAACTTTGAGTGAAGTTGCATGGATTTTCTCGGTAAGCTGGTCCACAGCAACATTGGACGGAGCACAAACAAGGACTTGTCCAGGATTCATTTTAACAAGATGATAAACGATCGACGCAGAAGTAACAGTTTTTCCCGTTCCAGGAGGCCCTTGGATCAAGCTAAGGGGTTTTTGTAGGACGCTCTTGACAGCATACATTTGGGAGTGGTTGAGCTCTGGGAGTCCTGGAGCCGAAAATCGCTTCGGCATTTGTGTTCTGAGAGTCTGTGGTTCAAGCTCATGACCAAGAAGCTTGTGATACTGTGACAGACGATCCATGAACTCGAGTCAAACAGTCAATGGCGTGACTTACAATGTAACCGCTGACACTCTTCTCGTCCACTGCAAAAGTCTTCATGGCGAGCTGCATCCTATCAAAACTAGTAGACTTCCAAACGAAATCTGCAGCAAAGTTGTGCGTGCAATCTGAAGGGACTCCTTCGGTTCTCCTGAGTTCAAGGCCAATCTCATCGGAGACGTCTAGAATAATCTTAGTATTTCGACAGCAAGATTGATTCTGCAACCAACTTACTATTGGGGATCTTAACCACATGGCCAACGCCCTCCCAAGCCTTGTGCAGCTCGCCTTGATATCTCAGCCTCAACTCATCTCCAACAGCAAGCCTGACCTCCCCACTTTCAAGTTTTGGAAGACAAAACCACGCAACACGCTTCTGATTCAAACCCAGATCCCAGCGAACGGTAATATCAGTTTGCGTTTGGCTCTCTTTGAGTTTCTTATCGTAATCAGCTTCAATCTTCACAAGAGGCCCAAATATGTTCTGATACTGATATGCATCCTCGTAGCGTAAAAGGATAGATTGAGGCTCATCATCAACACCAGGCTTTTCCAGATCTTCGAGGGTAGCATTAGCATCCTCCCTCCACAGGTCCTCTAGACGATTGATCTGGTTGAAGGAAATCTGGCGAGAGCGCAGCTGTTCAGTTTCGCTGGGTGGCTTGACTAGCCAAGACAAAAACGAGCGATCGTCGATGAGAGGAGCCCATAAGGCAGAGTTCCAAGATATGTCTTTAGAAATTGCGGTACAAGGTTGCCTATGTGAGCCTGTTTAACCATGGGGTATACAGTGAAGAAAAGCAGCTCACCGACAAAGTAGGACAACTACAGTATCACTTTTTGCGGGAATGAAACCAAGCATAAAAACATTCTTGCTGCCACAGTTGTAGCACTCAGGGGTCGTCTCGCCAAGAGGACTCTCAGCGTGGAGAATGACTTCCTTGTGCTTGGCGCGAACGAGATGGTTGACAATGTGTGAAGCAGAAGTGTTACCGCGCGAGTTGCAGAACCATTTGGAGCAAATTAAACATTTTACAACCGATGCTGGCGAGTGAATGCCGCAATAACTGTGGAATGAGGTGAAAGTCAGGGCGATACCTTTGTTGAATACGAGACACACCTGCAGGCATGAGGAGGAAGATCTACCACTGCCTCATCCTTCAAATCATCCAACACGGCAAAAAAGTCTTCATCGAGGCTGGCATGATTGGGATGGGAATTATCGAGGGTTTGACTATCCGAAGATGCGGCAACATTGTATTCAGAGAGGGAAAGGGCGGAAAGATCAACAGAAGTATTGTCTTGAGTGTTTGCAGTGTAGACAGAAGATGTGTCATCTACAACACTTATTCCACCATATGAAGAGGCAGAATCATATTGAAAATTATCGAAAGAATCCATGGTAAGGCTGGTGAGGAAGAAAGGTTACTCGAACCTGTGCAATCGCTGACTCAGCTTTGATCTTACATAATCATCGTCATGATCCAAGATCCAGCCCCTGCGATCTGCAAATTATTAAAAAAAACTCATTTGATATGATCTGCCGAAATCTCACCACAGTGAGTCGGTATATTTATTTATAAATTTCAACTACTTTCATTCTATAGTAAGTTTTGTGTTAATATCGAAACATTATTGAAAACATAATTCAGCGATGTTTGACTACAACACACAAGTATCCAGTTACCCCGGGGCCATCAATAAACAATCTAATTTTGATGTCATCAAATACAATAACTGCAAACTATCGAGTAATCACCTATGAGTGATCTTATTTAACATCTCATAAGGCCTATTTATCATGACAAGTATTTCAAAAGATGATGACTACTATTAATTCACCAGCGAATCTATCCTCTATCTGGAATGGTCAATCATCTTGGACCATCTTCTCTACACTCTCCTCTGCACTGCGGACTGGCAGATGGTTTTGAAGTTTTTATAGGTGGCTTCACATATTCAAACTTTCGAGAGTCAATAGTGAAAGTGACAGGCCCCTGTCAACATCATACATCGACAGGAGAAGATATCAAAGGGCTAGACTTCATACCTCGTTAGTCAAGCTGACGCTCATCATAGCACCAAATCTACCATCTGCGCCCCCTTTTCTCAGTACTAGATGAGATACTAACCAGCTTAAGCATACCTTGAATCTTCTCAGGTTTATATGCCTGACCTAACTTGGCCAGAAACATAGAATACATAGATCTTCCTAATTCCGTTGGCTAACAGGAAATGAAGATGAATTGCCATACTGGTCCAACGGTGCGTCACTTACCATAGCATTGTGGAAATCTGGTTTATTTCCCTTGGTGGTATTCGCCAACAGAGTGAACTGTGAGACACAAAGTATCTCTCCATCAATATCTTTCACGCTTGCTTTCCACATCTTAGCACCATCTTTAGGATCGTTAAAAACCCGAAGATTCAAACTAACACAAAAAACCATTTCATTAATCCACTGTGTAAACAAAAACGTCCACACTTACATCTTATTCGTGATAGTGGTGATATCGGCATTGGTATCGTCTTTTCTGTGGTAGTGTGCGCAGTCAAAATGATGAACGCAGATTTTGAACATATAGACCTGTCCCAATTCCGACCAGAACCATGAGTCCTTTAGATATTTTAGAGATCACTTCATCATCAACTAGATGTAGAATTTAGCAAGTCAAAAAGCATTTCCAAGTACATACAGACCAGTAACTGAAGCTGATGACACTCGTTGTATTATTGCGCGCATTACTTTTTCGTCGTACGCGCGAGAGGGGGAAACGATCAGGTGTCAACAGTGACGAGATCGCAATTTTATTAGTCACTCTGTCACACCTGTTGTGAACTCTGAACCTATCTGGATCGAATCACCTATGTGATCACTCGTTCATGATCTTTGTGTTGAAGTGGACCATCGCAGTCAGCTACCTCTACGGTTGCCAACCATCATTCTCCTCTGTTACCATCACTCCACAACTTCGTCATGAGCAACTACTGGTGATACCACATCAGTCAGCCCTCTCGTATATCTATCCATTTATTCCACTTACCATCTCAGTCGTCAATCCTGTGTTGACTGCTGAGACTTACATTGTAAAACTTCGGAGTTTGTCTCAGACAGGAACCACGAGAGCTTGTCCTGAGAACTTGGTGAGTTGAGGGGAATGATGATTTTTTTGTGATCAGCAAACAAACTACACAGAGGATGGGCCTGCTCTGAAGTCAATATCAACTGTAAAGTAGATAGTGTACATGAAGTTTTTGGAAAACAAGTCAATGGCGAATAATAGATCAAAATGTCTCTGTAAGGGGAAGAAGTACTTTATCTAGAATGAGATCCCAGCTGAATCTACAGCATCCTTCATAAATTGACACAAGGCCAGCGCATTCAAGGGGAATAAATATTTTTACTCTGGAGCAAGCATAGTAGATTGACAAGCACTTGTCATTTACAATGAAGTCGTAAATACCTTCAAATAGACCCAACCGACATACACGTGACCCTCCTCCCATGTCAGAATCCGTCATACTCGAAACAAACTTGGGAATCGTCCAGGTCGAACTCTACTGGAACCATGCCCCAAAAGTACGTCAACACCACACTTCTTCTCAGCTATTCATCAAGTAAGTCCAAAATAACGTAGCCAAACAACACCCACAGACATGCAAAAACTTTGCACAACTCGCGAAAAAGGGATACTACAACGGCGTCATCTTTCATCGAATCATATCCGTGAGCATTTTCGTTTTACACACATATAGAGCTCCGAGCTCCAGCCCCTCTCACACCTTTTTTTTTTTTTGGGAAACAGG
>Ga0153924_1000384_pt1 | contig 28384 bp, 23 predicted proteins | sample TSNJ008MetaG_FD_104709 | JGI IMG/M metagenome (GOLD analysis project Ga0153924, IMG submission 104709) | Attine ant fungus gardens microbial communities from New Jersey, USA - TSNJ008 MetaG | ecosystem: Host-associated > Fungi > Mycelium > Unclassified | place: USA: New Jersey, Wharton State...
TCTGGTGGAGACAGAAGGAGGCGCGATATCTAGTCCTATCCTCCAACCTACTGCTCCACGCGATTCCAGTTCTCGATCTGTGATGCTCAAAGCCCCTGTCCCTGGACCAAACAATAAAACTGGATCCTCCGCCGCTGATTCTTCCAAGTCGTCTCTCGTTGTAAAGACTCCCTCAGTGCACGCTGTCGCCCCTGTCACTGTTGCCTGTCCTGATGATGACGTTGAAGAACCGCTGATCCTTCCGGGGACATTACTAGACAAGGTTTTACGTTCTCCAGGTGGAAAGCCCAAATCCATTACTTTAAAAAGTGGGCGTAATATACTTCGTGCAGCCGTTCAACGCATCAAAGAATTTTCTGCACCTACAAATGGTAACGGTGCTGCATAAATCGCTGTTATGATACTTACATGTCCTCCATCTGTACAACTGTATTACTGTCTATGTAATGTGATTTTTATTCTTCTTGACGTTGATATCACACGTCCGAATGGGTGAATCAATGAATTTAAGAAAAGAATGGTGAATCAATCGATTATCAAAACTACGAACACGTGCCTATAGGTCGCCATCAATTCGCCATCGCTAATTTTTTAACATCAACATCTATCGTACTATCTTTCACACCCAAAAAATGGTTTACTCCAGCGTCCTTGGTTTTCCTCGCATTGGTGGGCTTTCTCCCATCTGATTATATCCGTTCTTGCGATTCCATTGATTGTCATAAAACTAGGCTCCAATCGCGAGATCAAGAAGGGAGTCGAAAACTATTGGAATGGTAAAATTTCTGCAACAGAACTTAACAAAATTGCTACCGACATAAAGAAGGCTAACTGGAACGTTATCAAGGCTCAGGGTGTTGACTTGGTTCCTAGGTTTGTCTCGAATCGAATAATTAAGTGCCCAACTTATTTTTTGCTCAAGTGGCGATTTCTCTCTTTACGACCACGTATTGGATCATTCCACTGCCTTCAATGTCATTCCGCGACGTTATACTGGTCTGGGTCTAACAGAACTAGATGTGTATTTTGCCATGGGTCGTGGACGCCAGTCAGAAGGTGTTGATGTTCCTGCCTGTGAGATGAAGAAATGGTAGGTATCTCGTTCGCCTCCAAATTCAGACATAGGTTGAAAACATACTTGAGGTTCGATTCAAACTACCATTACGTCGTACCTGAGTTTTCTGAGGAGACCGACTTCAAGCTCAACTACAACAAGGCTCTAAATGAGTACAAGGAAGCTCAGGCTGCAGGTATCACCACTCGCCCCGTCATCATTGGTCCCATCAGTTATCTCCTTCTTGGAAAGAAGGATAAGACCGCTCCATCAGGTTTCCAACTTCTATCCCTGTTATCTAAACTCATACCCATCTATAAAAAGCTCCTCTCCGAATTAAAGACCGAGGGCGTTGAATCGGTACAGATCGATGAGCCCATCCTGGTCCTCGATTCTGCTGCTGCTCTTGAAAAGGAGTACATCGCTACATATGCCGAGCTCGCTCCTATATCCCCACAGATCGTACTCACCACCTACTTTGCTCGTCTTGACTCCAATATCAACTTCATCGCTAAGCTTCCGATCTATGGTCTCCATATTGACCTTGACCGTGCTCCTGACCAGCTTAAGGATGTGCTAAGTGCCATCCGGGATACTAGTATATTGCTTTCCTTGGGTGTCGTCTCTGGCCGTAACATCTGGAAAACTGATCTTGCCGCCGCGATCAAGTTTGTCCAGACAGCCATCAATGCTCTCGGTACTGACCGTGTTATCGTCGCAACGTCTTCTTCACTTCTCCACACACCTGTCACACTCGCCTCTGAGAAAAAGTTGACGGAGGAACAAAAGGATTGGTTCTCCTTTGCCACAGAGAAGGCTAGAGAGACTTCTGTTATTTCTGCTGCCTCCTCTGGCTCCCAGGATGCTCAAGTTACGGCAGCCCTGGAAGCTAATAGAAAGTCAATTGCCGCCCGTCGTCAATTTGAACAGAACTCCGATGATACTGTCCGCAGGCGTGTTGATGCTATCGCCCCCGAAATGCTTGAACGCAAGAGTCCCTTCTCTATCCGCAAGGATATACAGGCCAAGCATCTCAATCTCCCAAAATTCCCTACTACCACTATAGGCTCATTTCCTGTTCGTGTCTTGTTATATTAATACAGCCAATTTGACTCATTTTACACAGCAAACCAAAGAAATTCGCCAGGCTCGTGCTAAGCTTGGAAAAGGTGACCTCACTCAAGAGGAGTATGAAGGTTTCATAGAGAAGGAAATTGAGAATACGGTAGATTTCCAGGAGAAGATTGGCCTTGACATCTTAGTGCACGGAGAACCCGAGCGTAATGATATGGTCCAATACTTCGGCGAGCTTCTCCATGGCTTTGTCTTCACCCAGAATGCTTGGGTTCAAAGTTATGGTTCTCGGTTAATAATCTTCCATTCATCATTGTTTCTTTTTCTAATCAACCATTACTAGCTATGTCCGCCCCCCAATCATTGTCTCCGATGTCAGTCGCCCTGGACCTATGACTGTCAAGTGGAGCAGTTACGCACAGAGTTTAACCAAGAAGCCCATGAAGGGTATGCTTACTGGCCCTGTCACCATCCTGAATTGGTCCTTCCCTCGTGCCGATATCCCGCGCGAACTTCAGTCCAAGCAACTGGCCCTCGCTCTTCGTGACGAAGTAGTTGACCTAGAGAAGGCTGGGATTCATGCTATCCAGGTTGATGAACCCGCTATACGTGAGGGTGTGAGTAACGAGCCAATCTATCCGGCACAATAAACGTCGCCTAATATTTGACTTACAGCTTCCTCTTCGTCGTTCTGACTGGGAAAAATATCTCGAGTGGGCTGTTGACTCCTTCAAGCTGTCTACAGCCGGTGTCACTGATCAGCTCCAGACCCACTCCCATTTCTGCTATTCCGACTTTAATGATATCTTCTCCTCTATTCAGCGACTTGATGCTGATGTTATTTCTATCGAGGCGTCTAAGAGTGACATGAAATTACTGGCTGCCTTTGAGCAACACAGCTATTCCAATCAAATCGGCCCCGGCGTTTACGATATTCACTCGCCCCGTGTCCCGAGTACTCCGGAGATCAAGGATCGTATCAAGGGTATGCTCAAATTTATTCCTAAAGACCAACTTTTTATCAATCCTGTGAGTCTGACAAATCCCGTCAAGTTACTTACCTTTGACTGATCCAACCTCAAGGATTGTGGTCTCAAAACTCGTGCCTGGAAGGAAACAGAGACTTCCCTAACCAATCTTGTTGAGGCTGCTGAGTGGGCTCGCCAGACTTACGCATAAAATTTCCTTTCTTGCTTCAACAGCGTTCCTTGACTGGTTATTTAAGTAATGCAAGCCCTTTCTTCGGCTTGTGTTCCTGTACCATGTGGGCAGTTGGGACGATGAGCATATTCCTAGCTGAGGGCTAGAGAGTGCATGTCATCGTGGTGTAAAACAAAGTATTACTTTGGTGGGGACTCAGAGTGTGTACTGGTGGATTGGATTGGTACTTGGATTTCAACAATCCTTAACTACTTCTGTATGTCTTTGCATGTGCTTTTCCTAGTCATGACAAAACCTATTGACCGTGGCATCTCCAATATCAAACACTATGCGATAAGCACATCAGAACATCAGTTGAAGAAATTTTGCAGAGGACTCATTTATCCTGATTAAGCCCCAGGATTATCAAATCATGATCAATACATTGTTTGATCATCATTGGAGCGATGCTACCGTAATGGGAAGCAAGACAACGTAGCAACAAAAAGTGACCCCGACTGCGTGTCACTATATCAAATGACAGGTGGATTGACATCCCAACGACCTGACATCTCAATCCCCACCGTGCAGGTCATTTTATTCATTCCAGTACATCGTTCCACCGATTATCGCTCCAATATTTCTACTCCTCACCTGGATTTTTGAATCTCCTTAGTGCTCTATCCCGCGCCTTCGAATGATCAATCATCTCTCTCGGGTAGCTGAGTTTGTCTGCCAAGGACACAGACAGATTATGGAGGTCTGACGATGCTGGGTAAATTGGTCTGCAGCCCTAAAATATCAGGACATTTACCTGGACCGCATACTTTTTCAAGCTCTGGAACCCAATGTCGAATAAATTCACCGGATGGATCTGCCTGGATATATTTTGAGGTGACTCCTTGATGACGGCAATAAGAACCAGCCCACTTTTAAGCTTTGACTATGTGGATTGAAAATGCGAAAGTAAGGACAAGGGTCAACGCCAGTGCTCGCACACCATTGCCAGCCACCATTATTAGAGGCTAAATCGCCATCAATGAGGTTTTGCATAAAATACTAAAATAACCATTGAAAAAGAAGTTATATGTCAGTAAATAGCAGCGACATACCCTTTCGCCTACCCTCCAGTCGATCATCAAGTCCTTCGTCAGATACATCGCAGCGATCATCCTAGCTCTATTGTGGACCCAGCCCATTTCACGGATGCAACGCATCGTAGCATCGACTATGGGAACTCCAGTCTTGCCTTCCTTCCACCGCTGCAACATCTCCCCATCAACATCCTCGTGATGTTCATGGCTCGTTGCAGAATCTCGCCTTACTTGATGGTCTTCCCATACGACTTCGGAATATCTCTCGTGATAAGGGCGGCCCATGGAGACTCGAGGGTAATGGCATAAAACTCCAGTGTAAAAATCTCGCCAGGCTAATTCCTGAATCCATCGACCAACCCCAGACGAGATGTTGCATTCAACTTTCTTGGACCCACGAAGTACCATTGTTTGACGGATACATTCCCTAATTGAAAGCACACCAGAAGACAGATAAACGCTTGCAACAGTAATGAGTTATATAAATGATAGTCGACACTACCGGATTCTCACCTCAGGCGGCTGGTAGTATCTTTGTCCATCTGATCCCGTGCATCCTTATACTTGACAATGCGGCTATGTTGTTCGGTGTTCTGTGCTCCAGGATTCAGGGGATTGATAGCACCCATTTGAGACGGACGAGCCCTCGTTTTCAAAAAGCGTTCCAGAATCTAGTAGAAATTCATAAGAAAGTGAAAGATTTCGATTAGTATACCAACTCTATTTGCTGCAAGTTCTCCAGCAGGCCAATATTCCTCCATCTTGGCAGCATCTTTTTCGTCAAGTTCAAATCCTGGAACAGCGTCTGGAACGGAAGTTTCAAAAAGAGCTGAAAACTTTTTGTCTTGTCGTATGGATTCCTGGTTTGATGACGGTGCAGGCGATTCTTTGATATACTCATCTAGTGCACGATTCAAGGTATCTATCCAGCTTCTCCAGTATGGTGAATAAACCTATGATGGTTATAGAAATCTAAACCATGGAGACGACATACACCTACTGTATAGCCTTTTCCTTGTTTTGTGCGAATGACACCGGGCTCTATAACATTTTTGTTGTGAAAAAAATTGACTTGAATCCCATGCTTCTCGCCAAGTTTCCAGATTCGTAAATCACGTCGGAGTTCATCAACTTCATATTCTAAATTTGCGAACAAATGATTGCACTCGTACTCCTTGAGAAGCTGAAAGACTCGCTCCGGGATTGCTTTTCTAGGTGTGTGAGTGATAACGTAAAATGGAATGTGAAGTTCGTGGAAGGAGTTCTAGGTGAAGTCCGTTAAATTATACTGGCAAGCGTCACACTTGATTAAGGCAGACCTGGAGCAGGACAAGGTTGCGAAGGACAAAATTGATGCGGCGAGAACTCCTATCATGAGCGATGTAGTCTTGGGGGCTGAGAATGAAAAGAGCGAGTAAAGGAACACCAATGTCTTTGGCGCACTCCGAGGCTCGCGCAAGTGCCCTGTTATCACTGACTAGGGAAAATGAGCCTAAGGATTGGTCTCAAATGTGCAAACCTACTACGAAGATCTGCCAACCTCATCCAGTAGAGTACTGCCCTTCCCCCACTAGGATCTGGCAAACCTTGCTGCATATATTCCTGGATCTTGAAGCAAGGAGGGTCAGCATCGATGGTGGCTGCAGCCTCTGCAGTTGCAACTTTGATAGGATTGAAGCGTCTGCCAGACATTCGAGGCCGTTTGGCATCATGATTGGAAGTATGCGAGTTTCCCTCTTTCGTAGTGGCAGCTGAACTTATTGATCGTTGACGCTTGGACATGATACAATTTCGAAATCGACAGACTTGGGGGTAGAGGAAGTTGGTCAGGCCAAACGAAGATCTGAACATTCATGAATTCTGAAATGCATGTTTTAAATACAACTTCTGATCTCCTTTCAAGATATTCCGTGTGTATCGACAAATCACGTGGAAGTATGGGACGATCTAACCAGTTGATCTTGTTCCTCTTGTCGTTTTCGCTCTTCTTCAGCTTCCCTTTCTTCTGCTTCGACGACTTCAATGTCCAGAGGAAATGTAAGAATTGCAGCTATTCCAGTCAGTTGATTCAATTCTGAAAGTGTCACATGAGAATCTGGGACTCGATAAAGATAGTAGTCCGTACGTTGACCTGATTCATGCATACTTGAAAATATGAGCACTTCACCACCTTTCTGCTTGACCGCTTCTGTTACGTGTATAAATTTCTTTCGTGTGACTGGGTCACTTGACCTACAGGCAACTATCAGTCCAGCTAAACAACCAGTTTTCCGGGTAAATAGGCTTGCCGGAAAAGATCGTCAGAAATCAATAGTGTTCCGATAGCACCCTTATCTGCAGCAAGGCAAACATGATCAGGCCCATACCATGCCCTCATTTCGTCTGTTCCAAGCATCTTGAAAAATCTTCAATGAGGAGTCCAACATAGCATCAAGTCACGAAGCCACAGAGAACGAAAACAATCACTTGCCTATCCAACATCATACCCTCTCGAGCAAATTTAGTTTCCTTTAATCGAGCTGTGATCTGGTAATGGGTCACAAGTCTGTGCATGAAAATTTTGCCGGAAACGAACTTCTGGATTTTTCAACACCTCAACGAGACTATGAACATACGGACTGTTAATGTGTACCCGAATTACTTTCTCGCGAAGCGCCTTCTGGAGTTCTTTATTACTTCGTTTGATTGCCTCGGCCAATAGATAGTCGTAGACACCATCTCGTATCCAGCCAGGGCTCGCAATAACGATAGCCCGAATACCATCGTTTGCGAACGGAACGTGCCTCAAGAATGAGTCAAAGAGAGTGGCGTAAAATCTCCCGATGCCTTTCTCATGCTGTGAGGCTCCAGCAGTAGCTGCTTTCCGAGGAATGGAAATGGAGATCCGATGCGTTACAACGGTCATATGCTGGGACAAAAGGCAGAAAGTGGCGGTTCCTTCGCCACAGATTACGGCTGCAAGCTCAGCACCTCTCCCAGGAACGGTGCTTTCCTCGACTCTAGACACTGCAATACTGTCCCACCCATGGAGTTTCTCAATGCGGACGTCACGATTAGTTTCTATGTCCAATGTATGAAAGGCTCCGAGTCTAACATGAGGATTTTCAACAACCACCTTCCCCGAGATATGCAGGGACGCATTAGCATTCTGAGATGAACTAGCAGCTGCATGAGTAGATTCTTGAGCAGAGCTACCACCTCCTGGCGAAAATTCAACACGGCTGACTTGCAAAGTCAGATTAAGCCGTATCCGGTTTGAATCCACTGATCCAGTATTTGACACTGATTGTATGCGTCTATAAAGATGACATCCTGAGTATAACGCTGATAGGAACAGCCTACGCCCGTACCGCACTGTGGTCGCCCTCACAAGATCACCTGCCTGTATCAGGTTATATAAGTGCCACATATCTTCATCGTCCTCTGGCCTGAGTGTGACATGGCCCTAGAATACAATCAGACGAGAATGACTCTGGTGGACTAGACTTACCGCACCGTGCTTGTCAATGTATCTGCTGATCAGCTTCATGAAATTAATTGCTGACCAACCTTACCTAAACTTCTAAGCTCTCAACCTACACTCATGGTTAGGTGCGTGACATATCATTTGATTTGCTCGTTCAAAGATTTGAGCCTGCGCCAGTGACTCCAAGATAGCGACCTTGAGTGCCCGGCTTGTTGAACCTAATCAGGCTCCAAATCGCCACCATTTCGACGTTGAAGATGACGATGACGCCATCTTTGCCGAGCTTGAAGCCGAAATTGAAGATGATGACAACATTGCTATGAGGGAACAAGGCCTGGAGACTATCAAACGCGAGTGCGGCAACCGCTTTACCTCCCAGCTGGCTCAGGTCTCAATTTGTCATGTCGTAGGATGGAGAGAATGAAAAGTCTACGAGAAAATTGCCACGGCACATACTCCGAAGTAACCGACGAGAAGGAAGTCATTCGTATCACTGCGTAGTTACATACCTTTCTTTTGCCTGACAAATACTCATCATCTACCAGACGAGAACCAAGATGTATCGTCCACTTTTACCACTCCAACTTCAAGCGATGCGAAATCATGGACAAACATCTAGCAGTCTGTGTCTCACCCCACCTACACCTTCTGTCGCCTCACGAAGAATGACAGAAACTTGCTCCAAAATACTTCCACACGCGATTTATCCGTGTTTTTGTCGAGAACATACCCTGGCTGGTGGAAAAGCTCTCTATCAAAGTCTTACCATGTGTGATTTGCTTCATTGATGGTGTATCTCGCGATAGGTTTTTTTCTTTCTCGTCGACCACGTAAAATAAATCACTAAACCTTGGAAGGTTGATTGGTTTTGAAGAGCTCGGTAACAGCGATGGCTTTGGTACCGCTGTACTTGAGCTGAGGCTCCTGAAAAGTGGTTTGTCCATCTTTTCTGGTCGTCTGGTACGTGTCTTTAATGATGACATTAGGCATCATTGATCAGCGAGCTGAAAGCTCCTCCAATCCGATATACAAAATAGTGTCAGGCGAGGATGACAAGATTTTCGATCTCGACGACTGAAGTATTTGCGCGGCGACTCGAGCATAGCAGGTTCATTGCTATCACCACACGTGGATTAATTCAACGCTTGAGGCCGAAGTATTACCACACGGATCTATGTAAATTTACAGATAGACCTATTCAGGCTCGGACGATGTAATGGTTCCACATAGTCTCATCTATGCATGCATATCATAACAGGGTTTATGCATCACTCCTCATCCTGGGAAGGCTTCTTTTTTCGGTCATACTGAATCACCTGCTGAAGATTCCAGGACTGCATCCAGCTAAACGTTCGGAACTTCGACACAAGTGTCTACAGCAAAGTGCTATCTGCCTTGGGTTGGCTATGGTTTGTGCTCGCTTTTTTGGGTTGATTTCGTGCTGCCGTTACTTGAGATGCATTGCTCTTCGACCTGTTTTTTTTCGACCTGCTGCCAGGATCCCTTATCTTTATGCATGACTCTCCTAAGAGAATGGTAAGTATAAATCTGTTTGACCGCAGCTATGTTTTCAATGACGTTTGGCCTGCATTCTGGACTGGACAAGTAAGCAGTGTTTTTATTCTCATCCTAAGCTGATATTCTGTATACACAAAATCTGGGATATATACTGGCTTTGTGTAAGTGGATGGCCAAGCCTGTTCCTTTTGAGGTATTCCAGGTAAGTTCAATGAAGCTATTCAGATGTTCCTATGTCCGTGAGCTATCTATATGAATTCAATGCTGAGTTGGTGCGTCTAGTTTACGGCTATACAAATTGTCTGGGTCTTGTCCCCCTATTTCGCATTGCTTTACCGTAATTCAACACATCTTCTTGAGCTCTGTTGAAATGAATTCAATATCGTAGCTTTTTCTGACTGCTGTCAAACAGGCCTAGTGGGACAATGAATTCCATTCTCATACATGGCTGTATCTGCACTTTTGAACATACAGCATTCAAGCATCTAAATTTACCTGACATAAGTAATGTTGCCAGCAGACTAGATGCTCCCGGTTCATTTTACCGGTAGGAGACCAATAGTGACTCGGGCTACATTCATTTTTAGCGATTCTAATCTAGAGTACACAGAATCTAGGTAGATGGAGGCGAACGCCATGAGGAGCATCAAGCGAGTGAAACGGAGCAGAAAAGAAAGAAAGAGAATGGTCTCTGTTGAGCAGAGCTCTAACACGAGATTCATGCCAAATGAGGCAGAGCAAGTGAGTGCACAGAGCAGAAATCTCTGTTGGTAACGATTATTATCTCCAGGGAAAGTAGCCTCACTGCTACATGGAGCATTTGAGCTGGGTCGTTAGTTATAATTCATAAACCAGTAGTCAAAACTATTCCGAGATGGTTTTGCCTTCTACTCCCCGTTGTCTGTGAGTAGTTTCTCTTGAGAACGTAAAACCCGACAGACGACTCGATTCACGTGATAAAAATGGCTTCAGTGTGCCATGTTCTGGACCCACTCCTTCTTTCTTCTATATTTCTTCCAGGGGAGCGTATCTCCGCAACGTCTTTCTAGAGTAGGCTCATCGTAGTAACAGATGCATCAAGTTCCAATGGCTACCTGGCAGCTCAGCTTTGATATAGTTTTAATTTTTCAACGATTCATTCCAGTTCTATGAGCAGGGTTGATACTTTCTACAACAGATTTATACCCGATATATTTAGTATACTTCAATGCTGGCAATGTGATTGTCTTTATTAAAGGTTTACACGACCTCCACAGCTTCATGGCAGTCTGTCTGATCTACTAGAGCTGCGAGAATCCCTTTTATTTGTGTTCACTTAGATGTGTATTGATACAATGCATCCCACCAGCCTCCCAAGCATATATTGTTCGAACTTCGCCAGTGAGGGGCAAACGAATACTATAAATACTTGTTGAACAATGAAAGCTAAATTTATCTAAATTTATCTTGCCACGTGCGTCACACAGACTCAAATTCATGAATGTATGCGTACATTCATGTCCATTCAGTAGAATTATTTCACTTACACCTTTCAAAACGCTGATATTAAACTTACATGATATAGATCAGAAAATTTGGACGGCTGCCGTCGTCACGGTACTTGTAACTTGTACATTTCGTTCGTGAAGACATGGTATAAGACTACCGGCAACCTGCTGAGCTCGCTCTGTCATCAGTAGCTAACCGAAGTAACCTATATTTGTGTAGATTAAGTAGCAGCATTCATGAATTAACTCCCAAAACAGTGCTCGGCTCTGAGCAGCACTTTTCACTTCTTCAATTTTCTCCGGGTATCTCGCCGCTAATTCGGCCTGTAATGTTGATGAAAAAGTTGAGTCTAGTATATTGATCATGTTCGCCGTATATTTGATTAAGTGTCGAACAATGTTTGATGCAGCTGGTTGGCAGTAGTGACATAACAAGATATTTGATCCGAAAGTACATCCAGTGACAATTGCTTCCGAGGCTTCCTCTTCTTGGGCGACATCTAGGTTGTGATGAAACGAAGTGAATGGATTTCTTGAAAGAATTCTGTCGTATTGCACGTCCGTCCTTACACCATGCCCATGCCATGTCCCCACAATAACGTAATCCTGGTCAAATCATGAAACTAATGTTGTTGTGCACTGCAGGGTGGCAGACTTGTTGAATGTTTGCTCTGTAAGAGTTATGCGTTTATCAGAAATTGAACAAAAGAAACGATGGAGAGACAGACAGATATGGAAAGCAGAATGATCAAGTGGTGACCCGAACAAGGAGTAATATACGTATAGAGGCGTGAGCATCAATAGCAGCGCCGAGTTGATTAGAGCGCTCGCTTGTTGGAGGGTCTCCCCTAGCTTTGCCTCCTATTGTGTACTTAATGATGATGGACATGAGCGTACGAGAAGAATAGACCCGTCAGTCGACCGGAAAATGGTAGATCAGGCCAAGAACTCACTACAGAACCGAGGTCGGGGAGCAAACATGATTCCAGTCCAGATCTCATTGGGCCGGGTACCGACATCGACTAGAGCAAAACGGTAGACGAAGAAGTGTCTGTTATGATCTGTTGATGCGGATAGATGGAACCAAGAGACGAGCATGTACCAAGATTTGACCGTAATCTAAGCTGTCGCTTGACGACTCATGAATAGACAGGGAGGAGTCTGATCTCATGAAGTCGAGTGCAACTCCCTCCTCCCTTGCCTATTGTTCCTCTCAACATCTTAATAGGTTGTCACGTCTCACGTCAAATCTGTCGTCGTCGTCATTTTGGGTGCAGTCGGGTTTCTTCTACTTCTTTGGAAACTCAGATGGAATCAACGTCTTATAACAGCCCCCGATGAAGAATCAGTCATGATTTTTCTTTTGACAATGTCAAGCTGTAGATGATTGAATAGCACCCACCTTCGTCAGCTCCAATGACGGTTCAGCGCCTTTAATAGATACTGAACGAGACAGTTCAAGATTCTTTGAATCTGAAAGCTGAGAACCATGACACTAGGAAAGAAGCAGTCGGCAGACAGCAATTAAGCAATGTCCTCCAGGTAAATGGAATCAAAGAACATGATTTAGGAACGGCATGTCACATAGGAGAATCTGTAACGACACCAACCAATATACCCATGATAGCATTTTAAAGTCCTAATGCCAGTTGAACCTTTATACGTGTACGAGGAAGACCCCCATATATCAGTTGTAAATGAGCGCAATGGTATGACAACCCCGCGATCAAACTATAGCGTGCAATTGCAGATGGTGTTGTCATAGAAAGGCTAAGCTTTCATACATGAATCACATCAGTTTCTTTCTGGAGTTGTTGACCTTGGCGATACGCCCAGACTTTCTCCTGGACAGACGAGGGAAGTATCTTTCTGGAACTGTCTAATTGCCCAGCGGTACTGGGTCAGGTGGCAAAAGAATTCCAACATTCTGATTTCTATCTTGGAGCGACGCATTAGAGTCGTTGTGCATCCGGAAGTGGGACTGTACAGCTTCTGAAGTCCAATCTCTGAGTTAGAGGGGTTTCCTTGTAGATGATTTTAAATTTCTAAGTATTGCCTGCTGTCCTAGGTTTGCTAGACTGTTGGTTACAGTGCATTTGACGGATGTAACGCGTAATTGAAGTGTTGCAGCAGTAACTCGAAATGGATTAGACCATACAGCCCAGTTAATGTAAAAACATATATCTTGAAGTGGAGGATCAGGAAATCGGGCATACAAACAGTGACCAGGAAGAACATTAGAAATTCTCGCCCAAACAGCGAGTGCTGCCGTAATGCGACTGGAGTCTCCTAAACCGCAAGACCTGGGACACGGTGTAATCATGAGATGAAACACACTTTTATTTTGTACGCAGCGTGATAGACAAGGTAACAGCACCAAAAATACGCTCAACCGGAGGTAGTTAACTGGCAGGAAGGCTGTGGTATAGCAACCAATATGCAGAGTGCATCTGAATGTGAAGACATTCCAGTCGACAGTAGGCGGTAACGGATCAATAAAGGCACCGTTTGCCTAAAGCCGACTAGAGAACGAACCCGTCGACAATTTCAATTTCAGAAATATGTATGCCGGGTGGAAGGAATGGAAAACGGCCTGCCAACGTGCTCCGTGTAATAAATTGATGATTTTTTTAAAAAAAGAAGGAATGGAAAAAAATGAATGAAATGCAGTTCCCGGGAGGTATGACGTGTTTCAATTGCATAGTGATATATATTCATTGTTTGAAAAATGGTGATTGTCTCGGACTGACGCGCCTCCGCGGTCAACACTACCTGGCGCTGAGCAGGACCAGGTTCAAAACCCTTTAAGGACGGTTAATCGTGATTGTTGAAAATTGAAAAATGGACAAACAAAGAAAAGAAATTGCGTGGCCCACACTTTGCGGACTGGGAAGATCAACAACTCCTTAAAAGGACTGTAATTGAAAAGGGTAACCCAATGAAGATACGCGCTGGTGACTCAAGCACAGGCCTTGCCACGTGTCAAGGCAGAGAATGCAACCAAAAGCTGGGCCTTGGATCGGGCAGGAGATCTGAGATGAAGATTGAGGAGCCGATCCTGCATTGGTATATAATGACGCGCCGAGCACAGACTCGCAGCCATGTTGTGTTCCCGCCCTGAGTCGCCTCCTCCCCGGGCGCCCTCCCCCCCTCTTTATGCATTTACGCCTCTCCCATCGCCCTCGTCCCGTGCAGTCCGCAAACCCTCTTCCTCCTTGTCGTCGGCACCCACCTTGCCTCCTGGCCTCCAACAGGATCGCTCTCTACTTACTGTTCGGTCGTGTGAACTTCTCTCTCCACGACGGTCGGACTTTCATCGTCAACCAAAGCGTATTCGCTCAGCAATGGATCATATATCTTCTTCTCGTACTCAGTCTCTTTCAGAACCGATCATCCGTCCTCTTGCCTCGCCTCCGCATCAGCGTACAGTATCCCTCACTTCACGAAGCTCTCCACCACCTTCGCCTCAATCCCAGATGCCTCTGCCACCTGTTCCTCAAATTCCTCTCTGCGCCCTCACTCAGGCGGACAAATCGTCCACCTATTCCTCCGACTCCCTTTTGGGCACCACCATCTATCTTCCGGACATTGAGCCCATCCCATCCATAACTGAACTTCCAACTTCAGTACTAAAACCGTCAAAAAAAGGTCTGGGGAGGACTAAGGCTGCAGGTATGACCTGCCTCAAATTCCTCACCCTTCGCAACTCGCTGAAGGGCAGTCGGCCACAGGAGCTCAAGGGTCGATAATGATATTCGGTTCATCACTGCACATGATCGAAAAGGCTCGATCACCCATGCTCATGGTGGCTCATTTGATTTTCTTGGTCGCAGCAGCGCTTGTTGTGCTTTTCTTGAATGCGCATATTTCACATTTTGCTCACACCAACACCAACTCATTCATTCATTTGCACTTCGTAATCACTACAGATTGCGGGTCCGCACCATCACGTTTCAATCTCATCTCCCAACTTCATTTGTACCATCGCCCCATTCATTACTGAACCATAATTATGACAGATCAACACCTCTGCTGACCTCTGTACTCTACTTCGAACGCTTCGAACGCCGTACCATACTCGTTAATACTCTATAACTAGTATATTTAGTATAAAGTAAGTATCTTCTAATATGACATCGAGTTGTGTGACCTGAACATCTACGTCCCAATATGGTGCTCTTAATGCCATTTGGGGATTGCCATTCCCGCAAAATCCTGTTGTTCGGAATAACATATGCTCCAGGTTCAGGCTGATTTTGTAAGCTGAACGTCTTAAGATACGCGGGATAGTGTTCACCTGACATTCCTTGCTAATACATTTCAGTATTGATATCGGACTTCTAGTCGGCTCCCGTGCCTGCAAAGAAAACGCCAGGTAAGAGACGCTGAATCAACCTCCGAGGAGACAACCTTGCAGTCCCATGTATTACGAAACCAGCTCGTGTGTATTGTAAATGAATTAGTCACGGTTCCACAATGCATGTCTTGTTGGAGCGTATCACTCTCGCTTCCTTGAGAATCGGTTGTGCCGCAGTGAATCCATGTGCTCTCATTCAATTAGTAGCATGATAACAACTGCATATCCTACTCAAAAGGAAAGACACCAAAAGCAAGGACCAATTATCAAATACCTCACCCTGCATGGCAACACAATTCTAAACTCGCACTTATCGCATGTGTCATTCATTTATACATGAAAAGTCTGGATCACTGGGAAGGACGACATTGTTAGTGACTCCACAGGGGTATTCAATGACAAGGTTCATCCCCATTGGGTGCTTGATATTAAGAAACAAATACCTTATATTCATTCTGGACCAAAATCAGTATATCGAGAAATATGAAACTCCTAACAATGTATGAGTCTCAGCTGTCACGGTGTTGATGCGCACGCTGCTATTTATTCTTCGATTTGAGGTACTTCCTTGATTGATTGATTACACATTCCTTCGATGACTGTTCATCCAATAGACGGCTCAAAGTCGGAATCATTTCCCAGAGATCGCGGAAACGAGTTTGCCCCTGGTCTCTTTATGGTTTGATACCTTGGACCATTGAAGCTGATCAGACGAGAGATGATCAGGAAGATTGCCTTATTTGTAACTATCGTATTGCAAATATGGCTAGCGGACAACGTGGCGACGTGGAGAACATTTTCACTGACAACGGACTGAGAATGGGCCTAATTCAGGGAACCACTGGAAACGAGTTGGACAAAACGCTTCTTCGATGTACTGAATGTATCGAGTGATGAAGTCGGAGCCACAAATATTACGTCATCTTCAAAGGAGCACTTCAAACGGAGGACATTCGACATGTATATGGTACGTCCTGAGCGACTCTGGGGACATCCAGTTTTGTTTGTAGTCTCAACTTGTACTTCTCCATTAGCGCATCGAGGCGAGTGTCGGTACCCGTCTAGTTGTAGCTTCTGCAGTTCGTACTGATCCTGTGTGTTCAATTTAAAATTGTTGTGATAAACATTGGAGGTATTTTTAAGCTTTTAGTAATTGTGGAGTGATACTCAAATCAGGGTAATCCTGACACACGTTTCTATTCATCGAAACCTGCAAGATGTTTTAAACGCAGAAATGTTGTTCACCTGTCAGATCATATTGATGTCCCGCCGTTTTTTTTGATGTCGGACAATGAATTCTACACGGAGCAACATCATGAGCAACATCATGATGGTTTTCGGTAACAATCTCAGCTGTTCCTTATTTTATGACGTCAACCTTTCGGTTTTTAGCTGTGATTTCTTTCATCTCATGGAGAATGACAGCAAGACCAAATGGTCTCAGTGATTGAGTAGAATGTCAAATTATGTAACACCTGTGTTCCAGCGGAAAGTAGGATGACTTAAAGCCTTGTTTCCACCAATTCACATTTACGTGAGTCATTCCTAAACAATTTCAAAACAACTCCGAATTTTTCAGCGGTAGCGGAAAGTAGACACTAGCAGTACGTTCAATTACACGAGAAAACGGGTGTCGTTAAGGAACGTTGATCGGATGTATGTAAGTAATGTCAGTGTCTGGTCGTCCGTACGCACGCACTGAATTTGTATTCTCCATGTCAACACACCTGGAGTCCAAAAACCGCTGCTATCCCAGAACGTGTCGCCTTCTCCGCTATCAAAGATTAATTTAGAGCATCAATGTTCCATGGAAAATCCCACATCGAGGCTCGTCAAAAATGATTGGCGACCGGCCAGTAAGCCCTGATCCCCTTTCTTTTTTGGAAAATCTCAGTGGCTTGGAAGCTTCTAGATGTCTGACCTGGGCACGGATCAAATATCCCTCCCTGTCACACAAGTTGCTTGTTGAACACGAGTGGCCATTAAAAACTTTTCATCGCCAAGGGAAAATTTCATCAACTTCCGGTAGCCACAGGCTCGGACTTCGCTAGGACTTCCCCTACATTGCAGTTTTTCTCATGTGAGGGAATGTAGGGGAGCCGATCAGAATAGAGCCTCCATCACGGGTGTATTATTTATATAGCAACGCCAAGAACTATGGATTGGGTTTGTGAGTTACGACCTGCATTGTCCGATGACTTCGTCGAAATCAATGAAGTATCCGACGTCGCTGCTGGTTGTCGAACGTTTCCCCCTCACTGGAGATATTTCAAAGACGGGGGGAGACTACCGGTGTTACTTGCACCACCCATTGTTAATTGAATGGTAACAATCCCGATTTCGGAATAAAACAGGGGACGCGCAACCAATTGGATTCATTTGTTGCTTCAGTAGTGGAGCGACAAATGTCATATGGAAGAGGTCAAGGAGGGAGAATGTGCTACATTCAGTGCTTATCACTTGAAGTCAAAGTTCTATCCACTCTTTGTGTAGATATTCTACGGTCCTAGTCTCAACATAGCATCGGCAAAGTTGGCACTATTCTGTAATGACATAATGTCCGTGTGGCCACAGGCAAGTGGAAATGTGTAGACATATCCTCATTGGTTGAAGACCTTGGTCGAGGGCATTTGCTTTTCTCCCCTACCCTGAAGCTCCATCGATCTTTTGCTATTATAGTTTATTTTTTCTGTTAGCGCTCAGTGTCTTTGATTCTTTGTTGGTTTGTTCCCGTCTCTCTTCAATATATCGCTGATAAATGGAACCAAAGTTCCCCGGAAGCATCACTGTAGTTTGTTAGTAGTTTACCAAGGACTGCTTTCCAGTACCGCGTCATAATTTTATAAACAAACTTAAAAGAAAGTTGGCACCATTACTTACGCCATAGTATCTCAACACTCGGTCACCATGACCACGTATGAGCGCTCAAGACTACCTTAACGACTCAATCTTTTTATTGAAACCCTTCTTGGGGAGAAAGGGGTTGTTGTTACCCGGTCAGCGACGAGATCCACATTCAGCTCATCGGCACTGTCGAGCATCTGATTTATACCCTGCTGACAATGCCATCTTGGCTGTGTAACGTGTTCAATCTTCAAGTTTCCAGGCTTTAGGAACTATCGCATTTGCGGCGAATTTTTTGCATCAGTCACAAGTTGCAAATTGTCATCTTCCGGGTCTTATCAAGGTGGCATCTATGCGGTGCGGAATAAGAGGTGGACAAAAAATCAATTCAAAGCAAGGAGAACAGCGAAACAGGGCAAATATATGAATACATTCTGCAAATTTGTAAGTGAAAGAATTAGAAACGACTGCAAATTCATAAGTGAGAAAATAAGTCAGCTAGGGCTACAAATCATCAACGAGATGGAGTCATACCGGATGTATATACATAGTACTACACAGGATGGATTGAGGCATCGGAAGAAAGACATCGTTCTGTGTGCGGGAGTCTGCCCATAGTATTCCGTCAGAGTAGAGAAAGGGAAGAAAAAAAACAGCATGACTTTGAAACAAACAAAGAGAACGCAGCAACAGGAGAAAAAAGGGAATGCAAAGAGTAGCTGGGGGCAAAGGAAATCATACAACTCATAAACCCATTCGTTCTGCCAACGTCCGATCCCCGTTCACACTAAAAGAGTTATTTGAAGATGTGTTGCCGGCACCATGGAATGCGCCGCCATTAGGTCGGTCACCTCGACGACCACCTGCACGGCTGGATCCACTGTTACCTCTCCTGATGTTGCTGGTGTTCCCTCTGTCCCGATCACGGCTGCTATGATGGCTGCTATGATCTAAGTCCTTTGGACCTCTATCACGTTCACGATCTTTATTCCTCTCCTTGCCGCGATCTTTGTCAAATTCTCGACCCACATCCTTTTCCCAACCTCGCGCAGGTTCTAAAGGCATAGGATGCTCATTGTCGATTGATGTACGATTTCCTTTGTTGGTATCATTGCCCCCACGATGATCTTTGTCTCCACGTTTTGGTTGACCATCCACTCCGCGCTTTGCCGAATTATGGCTGTAATGGTTGTGGCTGCCCGAATTATGTTGTTTTGCAGGGCTAGAAACTGGTTGGGCATTAGCTTCTGAAAGGCGAGGACGCTTTTGTGCGCGAGGGCCAGTTGGAGGGAGCTTCGAGCCATGGTTCGCATTGGCGTTTGCTTGGGATGTGTAGTTGACATATGGTGATGGTGGATATGTTTGCGGTGACAGCTGAGGGCTGGGCGCGGGTTGTGCTACGCTTAGATATAGTTCATAGGACTTGTCCAGCTCACGACTATTATGCGGAGCCTAAGCGCTTCTTTCAAGTTGTCATGTTGTTTGGGACTCACGAAAGCATATTCATGGTCTCGTGAGACTCTGTGAAGATGTCAGCTCAGTCAACCCTGTTATCAGTGGAAGGTACGTACGGCGTAAGGCGCTCTGTAGCCGCTGCACAAGCCTCCGCAGGCCACGAACCTCTTCCCTGAGTTTACCGGTTTCGCTGAATCTTAGAATTTCATATAGCTCATCGTTTTCCTCTTGGAGTAGCCGCGCACGCTGAGTTAGTGCAGCGACAACAGTGCTCGAGCTAGACGAGGCTGATCCTGTAGACAACTGAGAAAGAAGAATAGAGGAAACTGCTGGTGGGAGAGACAAAGGAGTGGTGTCGGATGAATTGGGTTGTGCAGGAAGGTGGGCCTGAAGTCGCGCCACCTCATCCTAAAAAGTATGTGAGACGGATAGAGAAACACTATACTCGGACTTGCATGGAGTTTTGATAATTGGATATCGCGTTCACTGAGAAGAGTTTCTAGGCGGGCCTCTCTCGCCGTCGGAGGCTGTATGGATTGGCTCATTGTACGCACCAGGAAACGGGGCAAAGAAAACCCGGGATGATCGTGGTTTACGAGCAAGATACTGTGGTGTTTGACTTCCTTTTTAGACTTAGGCGCCCACGTATCAGGTGCTCAAGGTATTCTGCTTTCAATTCTGCATCGTTTATCCGCATGCACACACTAATTTGTTTAATTTTGTGCATTACTAACCTCGTGCTCACACAGATCTGCCTACACGGGCTCCATGGGCTCAGCACCGCAACAAGATTGCTTGCTCGTGTTTGTCTCTCAATACTATGCCAAGCAAAGTTATTTCCAACCAAACACACATTTGTGTCACTTCGCTCTTGCGAACTAGGTGAGTAGCCGTAGATTTTCTTCACTGGCTATGATTACACTCTATTCACACTGTCTGAACACATGTCCAAAGGACATGCTTGCTATGAGCGATCTTTTTCTACAACGGTAGATGAGCCATCTGTTTTCTCTCAAGTCTTGGGATTTTGCTTGGATGCTCACATCTGACGACAGGACTGCAAATATGTATCATATCATTTAACTTTCATTCTGTGTATTGACTAGTAGTCTATGTATCGCTAAATGCATCTGATGGAACTTGTCCTTGAAGTGGAGAGAGAGCACCAGATAGGATGTAGAAGTAAGGGGCAGATCTAACTGGTGGAGGCAACGTCTGATAACCGATTGGCAGTGAGCATCTTGGGCAAAGAAATCGGTACTGTCGCTCGTGTCCGTTGCTCCTACACACATTCAGTCACAATGTTCGGAAAACAAAGTTCAACCAAAATTCTTACCTTTCAAGGAGAATGGGGTGTTCACTGGCAGTTGCATTTAGCTTAAACATCCTAGCTTTACCTATATCGTTTTCCTGTGCACATATGATAATTGCATTATCTGTCTGACGCCTTGGCAGTGATGCCAGGCCCTTGTCAATAACAAGCTAGACCAAGAAGCCAATTCAGTATGAGACTGGTTTTTTTCGGGGATGAACATACAATAAACTCGCCGCATATACAATCTAACGCAGAATAAGCATGTTTGTCTCATCCAGTCCAAGTATGTAGACATACAATACACGCGTAAAGCAGTTGTTGAAGACGCTGTCGGCCGAGCTGGAATATGTGATCAGCAGTAATACTAGTAGTCACAATAACTGCATTCAACTCACCGTCAGTCGATGACGAGACTGCTGAACGTGAGACAACTTTGGGCATCCTTGGTGCCCACTATAGAACAGAGGACCTGGAGCATCGCCACTTCCAGGGTCCAGCTTTGTCATCACTGTTGTTTTACTTTTCAAAATGTCGATGGCTCTCCACTTGGTATTTCCAAGACATGCTGAACGCACGACTGTTATACCCTCTTTCAACGATTTATGTGTACCACTAGCGGCGTCTAAGGACAATTTATGCGGATTAATTTGGCAGTAAGCTGACTAACGTCTTGCGTGACTGTGTAGTCTGCAGACCTCGAGAACGTTACAGACCACAGAGGATCAAGACTGTAACTAGCGAGGATGATAGTGGTTGAATCTTGATTCTTTACCACAACTCATTGATACCCTTTCTACCCGAGAAGTCCCTTTTCCGGTGTTTGTACCTCAAGTTTTGCTTGAACCAGTGTTTTTCCGTATGATCTTACAGCCGGACCTTTCTATGTCAAATATACTATCCTTTTATTCATCTTCAGTAATTCTCTTATACTAATTGTTGATGATTATATGTTTCCAGACATTTTTAAGTGTAACTTTGTCGTCTCTTAGATAGGATTCTTGAACATCTCATGCATGGTTTCTGGGACGCACTTCCTCATTTATAGCACGTGACGAACCCTACACTTGGCTGTGGCATGCACAGTTCACTGATTGATTGTCTTCGCTTATAACCGTCCGGCTTATTGCCATCTCTTCTCTTTCAGCCGTAATGGCAGCAAAGGATTCTCCTTCGCGCCTGCGCCGTGCAGTCAAGGGTAGGTCTGTTTGATCTTCTGCCTGCTCTAGATACCTATTGTTACAGAAAACAACCTTTTTCTCGTCAGAAGGCTGGTCCAAAGGACGGATATGCGCAATGCCGACCCGGCACCGCGAAGGTTCACCTCTCTAGCATGGGCTGCCATTCTTGGTCATGAAGAAACCTTCGAGTTCTTGCTTGCATCCGGTCATGACGATCGGGAGTTAAGCCGGGTATGAATTTTATTATTTCATCACGCTAGCTGTAAGAAAGTAAACCACGAAAACATGTAGGATTCCGAAAACAATACTATCCTTATGATCTTAGCAGATTGTGTACCACCGCCCAAGGTCCACAACTCCTCCGTGTCTACCCTTGACTTCAATAGTGCTGCGCTGCGGATGGCTCGACTCTATTACGACCGCTATCAGGCCGGCCATATGGATCTGTTGGATTGGTCGAATGTACAAGGTAGAACTGCGTTGCACCTGGCTGCTGTGAAAGGAAGCGAGGATCTGGTTCGTGTACGTCTCAAATCTTCTCTCTTGGAAAAAATCCTGGTTGACTCGCCTCGTTAGATGTTCTGTGATCTTAATGCGGATATCAACCTATCCGACAATCAGGGGAACTCACCGCTGCACTAGTGAGTGAGATTTGCTGTGTGAATCTAGCTCCTGGATTAATGGATGCCTAAAGTGCGAGCGCTTGGGGGCACGTCTCGGTGAGTTTTATCTGGAGAACATGCTATATGATACCTACGCCATACACGTTTTAGATCGTCCAACTCCTTATTGAGCGAGGGTGTAACTACAATTTACGCAATAACCAAGGTTTCGTCGCATCTGATTATGCTTACTCGTATGTCACTATGTCACTCATTTCTCATTCCTTCTGACAATACAATTACATAGCTTTAGCACTCAGGAAATGCAAAAAACAGCCGAAAAACAGTACGAGATCACCAAAAAGACACGTCGTATTGCCGTACAAAATGGTAGACCAGTTGATTATGGGTTATCAACGCCAATCAGCATTCCGCTCAGTATTCGAGATGCAACACCGAGGATACGGAGTGGATCCGGCACCAGTCGTACGACTGCTACTTCTGACAGCGGGGATATCGACGGCCCAGGCCAGATCCCATTGACATCCTCTTCTTCCCCCTCTCAACCTTCCACCACGGGATCCGGCTCATTCTTCTATAGTCCGAAAACGTCCATCCCTAATCCTCAATTACCTTCTACCAACAATGCGAAACCACCAACGAGTGCTTCGGTCATTAGTCCAGCCTCTGTTCTATCTCCGATTGCTAGCAGGGTACGAGTGCAGGATGCAGATGCTCGAGAAAAATATATGCGAAGAAACAGAAGTGAATCCTCGTCGACAGATGCCAAATCACAAACAAATGCGGCGTTTTCCAATGTATTAACAGTTCATGACGAAGCGCATAACGATTTCCCGCAAAGCGGTATCATCAGTCCGCGGAAGCTTCGGCCATCTGCATCTGCAGCACAACTACGACATACTCACGATGGCCCAAATCCTGCGAAGAATCGAATCCGAGCGGGGACCAATCCTAGCGCGAGGCCGACACCTTCAGTTGGACACCAACTTACTCGATCATCGTCAACATCAAATTCATTACGATCATCTACCACAACTGGAACGGATGAAGCTTCGAATGCTTATGCTGGTCCGCCAAGCCAATATGCCAAGTTTCCGGAGCCTCCTCTGCCGCATCAGGAAGAGTCAAGTACTCCTACTGCTTCTCGACGGAAGGGATTCCAAATTTTGTCTAAACCCTTACATGCTTTGGACCATTCGTCCAATCATCGACGTGGCATATCTGTTACCGCGGTGCGTGGACCCTAGGGATTGCAGCTGGTCTGTACTCCCGAGTAGAATTGTGTCATCAGCGTTGTATGATTATCTGTCGTCTGGACTTTGTTTGGCAAATGTTTTCTTCACGGATTGTATTTATCAGATTGCGTGTACAGTAGAGGAAGGATCAAGGTCCGTGGTCAGGTGGAGGAGTACTATTAAATGTCAGCATCCAGACATTGTATGAACCTGAGTTAAAAACGTCCGAGTCGCTGGTTTAGCCCAGTTCCTAAGTCGGCAGAAGCCGAATTCGGCGTGTTGCAGCGCATGAGTGACGCCGGTAATTGGCATCTACAAAAGCGGACCTCATGTCTCTTGGCCACCCAACGGCCCCCCATACTCCATGATTCCTTCAGCCTCAGACAGCGACCCAGACCCTACCACTCAGATTGCTTGGCCTTCTAGACATGCCAGGGGAGCAAGTCGCCCTCACACAGGCTCCAACGGCAGCCTGGAGTTGAGTGCGACACCACGAAATGGCGGCCAAGATCCAACAAATCCTGGAAAGCGTACACTGTCGACAAGGGACCTAATAACCCTCAGTATATCTATGGCTGGTGCACAGATAGCCTGGACAGTGGAGCTAGGGTAAGCTAACAGCTGATCATGTTCCGGGAGGCACAGACTCACCGCCATTCTACTATAGTTACGGAACACCATTTCTCTTGAGCCTTGGGCTTTCGGAACAGTTGACGTCACTCGTCTGGTTAGCGGGTCCTATCAGCGGGTTGATAGCACAACCCGTCATCGGTAAGTTCTTTTATATACAACCCGCCGGTTGAGTGATTTACGCCATGTGGGCGATAAGGGGCTGTCTCCGACTCATCAACTTCGAAGTATCGCAGGCGGTTCTGGATTATTCTTTCAACAGTCGCTTTGGTTATCTCAACTCTTACGTTGGCATATTGTGTCCCTCTTGCCGAGTTTTGGGTCGACATTTTCGCCGTTGGTTCTGGTGACTGGGATGAGTCCAGGAAAGATAAGGTACGCATTCGCTTTGACACATCCAGCCGTATTCAATCTCAGCGCCTCAGGCGAATAACGTCGCTATTGTATTCGCCATCATCTCCTTCTATGTTCTTGATTTCGCTCTCAATGGACTCCAAGCCTCACTTCGAAATCTTCTTTTGGATATTTCCCCCCCAAACCAGCTCAATACTGGTAACGCCTGGCACAGTCGTATGACAAATGCCGGCAATATCGTCGGTTATGGCTTCGGTGAGCTTTAATGAACCTTTCGGCAGTATGACTGGCTCATTTTATGTCTCAGGTTTCTTACCCTTGGCTAAGCTCCCAGTCATTCGGCTCATCAAGGGATCACAGTTCCGAAAGTTTTGTATTATTTGCATTGTCATTTTAGTAATAACGGTGGCCATCACTTGTGTGTGTCATGAGGAGGAAGAACGACCAAAAAGGGAGCAAAGTCACAGGTAATGAATTCGCTAAATCCTCTCGTCGGCTGGAGTTGCATTTAACATCGATACATAGTAGCGGCTTTCGAGAAGTCCTCGACAACATCCGAGCTGCCGTTCTTCGACTTCCCAAATCTATTCGCCGAGTTTGTTATGTCCAAATTTTTGCTTTTATGGGATGGTATGTGATAAAAATTGCGAGACCACGAGATGCTGACTTCAGTATATAGGTTTCCATTCTTGTTCTATTCGTATGTCCACTCTAGCTTCGCAATGATGATTTACTTAGTCCAACTAGGACCACTTACGTTGGTCAAGTCATGGCCCATGAATTGGATCGAGAACCAGACTCTGAACTTGCAACTCGGAGAGGTGAATTTGCGATGCTAATTTATAGTGTCGGTATGTATACATCTCTCCTCGATTAATCCCCAGCTGAGTTGACTTCAATCAGTTGGTGTTATTGCTGGAACAATTCTTCCTCACCTTGCAAATCGCGATCGCCGACTTCTCGGGCGTAGAACCGACGTTGATGAGGATGCAGAAATGACCCGACTTCGTGAAACCGTTAGACAATGGAAAGTTGACGCTGCTCGCCAAGGAAAACCTTTGAAACTTCCAACAGTTCCTTTTCTCCTGAGGAATATTTGGTCCGGTGCCATGCTTCTGTACGCTCTCCTGACATTTTCGACCTTTTTCATCAAGACGGTCACTCAGGTAAACTGTCTACGAAACCCCTCGTTTTTTTTAGTCAGAATTCAAGTTTTCGTAGGCAACGATTTTTATTAGTCTCGTTGGCATCTCCTGGGCAGTTGCGATGTGGGCCCCATTCGCAATCATCATGGAGGTAGGTTACTTGTCATCCTGCCACTCAGTCTATGACTGAAATACCACCAGCTGTTGAAGGAACCACTCAAACCTGCCACTGACTTGGCTCTTGCTAATTGCCCACCTGGTCGCACTCGACATATATCCACATCTGGGCTTAGGCGAAAGAACGGAGAGAGGGCACCTCTCCTTCGACGCTGGTCATTAGACGAGTCTGGTGTTGTGCCAGGAGAGGGAGCAGCACCTCCAGCTCCACCTGCAGGGGGCACTGTATTAGGCATTCACAATTTAGCAATCGTTGCTCCTCAATTCCTCGTACGCCTGGTTATAAGTTATCGTCTTGATGTCTGAACCTCAGATATTTTCCAGGTTGCGATCGTGAACAGCATCATTTTCAAAATCGTGGACGGACCGGTTACCATCAGTAGTGGAGTGGGTGGTGGTGAGACTTATTATGGAAAAACTGGGGTAGGCTGGGTCCTACGGTTCGGCGGCTTGTGTGCCTTCATCGGAGCCTTTGTTGCACGTATGGTGCCCCCTACGCCTACGGAACGAGACATGCGAAGGCGTTTGGGCGAGATGCAATTGCTTGGTGAAGAACCTTCCCCATGACTTGTTCGGTGAACAACTCGTGATTTTCTGGAACTTTGTAGTATCACAAACTGGGTATCTATCATGAAATCTTTCACACATGTATACGTTTTCGTAACTATTGCTAATTGTCTAGCCAAGAATACTATTCGGAATCATACTTTCATCCTATCAATGGCCATAACATGTAATGCGTAATCCCATCCATTGTCCTCGCTGATTGAAGATATGGCACGACATGGTACCAATACAACAGGAAATTTGCAATTGGAGGTAATGGCAGTGACTGTAGAAATCAACAACAGCTTTTGCTTCTATGACATCTGGATACCTACTCAAAGGTAGAGCTTTGGGATGGTAGAATACACGTGCGGACAGAACAGCTTCCGATTGAAAGGTCATCAATAGGCTTGACCGCGTATGTGCTTCATCTGAACGAAGATTGATTAGCTTCTGTCTAAACAGCAATCAGGAGGGCCTAGCTTACCAATTCCTCTCCCAAATATAACCCCACAAAGGAAGGGTCCGTCTTGGAACTTGAGACTCTCACTGTATATTTTGGACCCGTTTCCCTCTGTTTCAGCTGAAAAAGAGGCATTAGCCCGATCTGAACTTGTCAAGAGTGATACTGATCGCACATGTGCACAAAACAGGATGAGCTATCTGAACCTCTATTTCGCCTTCGTTATCTTCGATTTCTCGACGACCAGTATGAAGTAGCACTTGTTTTTCGATGAGTGCATTTTTAGGCAAGGCTTTCACTGCGACGAATAATGTAGGAGAATCAGGGAGCTGCGATGCGGATGAGCAGGTGGCAATGTCAGTTGGTGGAAGTTACATGAAACAAACTGAACAGACATTGAGAAGCTTATGACCCTTACGAATAACGTGCATATGCTTCGCGTCATCTAAAAAGTAGATGGTTGATTGCGTTAATCCTTCCCAACCACGGCGAAGAGCTGCGGTCACTCTAGCGACGTGCTGTGAGGACAGAACAAATTCCGTTGCTAGTGACTGCGGCACGGGTAGAGTCAAGTTTCTCGGGCTCAATCCGATTTGACCAGATATTGTTATTCGTTCCTCGGCCTGAGATTTCAGGTTTAGCCTAAAATTACGTCCAGAGTCGGAAGGGGAGGGTCCATACTACTACTGCTTGGGAATATGGCCCTATGTTGGCAGGGGCCCAATAACTGAGTCCTTGAACATGTAAAGCCTGCCTTGCGGAAGGGTGAGGTTCAATGAAGGCGGTACAGTCTAGTCTGATTCGTATAGGACGAGGAAGATCGACAGCAACGCAAGTGCGCGTGGGTGGACTCGTTCCAAAGTATTTTCCGTAGATGGTATTAATGCGAGAAAATAAGTCGATAGAGGAGATGAATAGATTGATATTGGTACAGTTGGAGATAGTGAGCTGATATCGTCCAAGATGTTCTGAATGATAAGTGAAATAAGCAATCAGGTTGCTTGACTGACTGACTCACCTTGTAGGATGGTGAAGCATTCCTCGACTTCATCCTCGAGGGACATAACTCGTTGAGGCTCCAATGAACAACGTTGAACATTGCAAACGGAGACCCAATTACCGACTCGAGAGCTGGAACAGTTGATAACTGGAGAAAGACCCAGATTTTTCGAATCAATGACAGGCCACTTATTTACATCCATCTCTTCTTGAAGTTTATCTTGTACAGA
>Ga0153924_1000385_pt1 | contig 28278 bp, 33 predicted proteins | sample TSNJ008MetaG_FD_104709 | JGI IMG/M metagenome (GOLD analysis project Ga0153924, IMG submission 104709) | Attine ant fungus gardens microbial communities from New Jersey, USA - TSNJ008 MetaG | ecosystem: Host-associated > Fungi > Mycelium > Unclassified | place: USA: New Jersey, Wharton State...
GTCAACAAATTTCAGACATTTTATTGAGCCCTACCTTAATTCAACCACTCTGTCAGATGATCATGGAGGAGCTGGAAGCGAAGACTGTCTTAAAGTCAACGTTTATACGCCTGTTGGTACTAGGCCAGATGCAAAACGTCAGTAATCGCGTTATCTAGAATGAATTTATAACATAGACTTGGGCGTCATCCAGTCCCTGTCCTTGCCTATATACATGGGGGTGGCTATGTTTTCGGTAGTCCAGCAAATTGGCCATTTGAGCACTGGATCCAGCAAAGCCCCAACGTTGTCATAGTCTCGATCTACTACCGCCTGGATAGCTTCGGATTCCTGTCTACCCCAGGGCTCGAGGATGGAAAGCTCGGAGACTTGAATGTCGGCTTCCTAGATCAAATCGAAGCTTTGCGCTGGGTTCAGAAATATATTAACAGGTTTGGTGGTGATCCTTCCAAGGTCACAATCAACGGACAGAGCGCTGGAGGATCATCTGTCGAGTTACATTTGATTGCAAGCACAGGGAAAGAGAACCTATTCAGTGGAGGTATTGGCCAGAGCGTGACTAGGACTCCAGTCCCTACTGCGAAGCAGCAGCAGGTAGGTAGTGTTTTCCCGATTTATCAGTGCTGATGCTAGATCACAACAGCCCCTATTTGACGCGTTTACACGGGCTGTCGGTTGTGGAACCGGAGATTTGGCTGATAAAATGGCTTGTTTGAGGTCCGCAAGTATCAGCTCACTCGCGATTGCCCAAGATAATGTTAGCGCAACACTGTTCGTTGCTCTTTTCTTGATTTCAATCCTTGTTCATTTTGATGTTGACAATTATACAGGAGCAGTTACCATTCTTTCCACCCTATCGTGGACAATAACGTGATCACCGATTTTCCGACCAAACTCATACAAAAGGGAGTTTTCAGAAAAGTACCCATTATCATTGGGTAAGTAATACCGTTTCCCCTCGCATTCAACATATACTTAATGGAAACGACCAAGGTCGACGTCAAATGAGACACATGCAACCGGTCCAACTATCCCCGAAGCTCTTCACGCTTATTTCCCTTCTATCACAGACAAGTCGATCGCTAGGTTGGAAGAGGTAACCCTCTCGCACCTCTGCGTACAAATCATAAGTTGACATCTGTTCTGGAGGCCTATCCAATTTCTATCTTTGCTTCTGCAGATCTAAGACAACAGATCCTTACAGGAGACATTTCATTCAGATGTACGGTGAGATCCAGAGTTATTTGCAACCACGCACAGCTCTATCAACATCTTAAAGCGTGCAATCATGGGATCTGCCTGGGATGCTGCAGATGTCAAAGCGTATACTTATCGCTATAACCAGCCCGATCCTGCTACAGGTAGCTCAGCAACAGAACATGCCGCTGAAAATTATATGATGTTTCGGGGGACACATACAGGGTATGCACTGGTCTCTCTTTTCCTTAGTTCTTATATCTGAACAAAACTCGATCATAGCATCAATGGAACAACGATGTTTTCGACATTCAATCCCTCTGAAATCGCATTCTCTGAGGAGCTCATTGCTTATTGGCTATCTTTCGTTCGCACATATAATCCTAACACTTTCAAGCTCGATCGGGCCCCTATTTGGGGTCAATATACGTCCGAGCATAGGAACAGGGTCGTGCTGAACGAGGCACCGGTTGGAGCAGACGTTAATACCGTCAGCGGTAGTCATATGGAGATCGAGGGCAATGGTGCAGCAAAGCGATGCCAGATTGTAGCCGGATTGGTCGATGAGATGGAAGATTAACTAAATACTATGTCTGAACTGAAGATGTATTTTGAGATGAACACTATAGGTCAACTAAGGCTATAACAATACAGCACATCAGATATGCTCAAGTTTTCCCTCCCCATGTTCCTCCTTGGAGGTCCTGACAGGCAATCCGGAAAACTTGCTTCTAAGAGCCTCGTACTTCCTCTTCTGAATAACACTAACACTAGGTGGAACTTTATCCAACGCCTGCAAGAAATCATTCAGTCCCACTATAATCTCGTCCCCTCCGTCCATAGTATCTGATGTTGAGCTATTCATGGCATCAAAAGTGCCCAAAGTCCGGCGAAGGGCAACGACACCAGCTTCTCTGACAAGTGAAGCGAGATCGGCGCCAGAATATCCTTCACACCTAACACTTCTTACTAATTCCAATAGTTCCCTCATCACTACCTCCTTGCCGCTATCAGAATTCACGCTTCTATCAACTTCGTTTTCATCAATGATACCGAGAGGAAGCCTCCTCGTCATGGTAGTCACAATCTCTGCGCGTTCATCTGGTCCCGGAAGGTCAACGTAGAGGAGTTTATCAAGTCTACCTGGGCGGACCATAGCCGGATCGATGATATCAGGCCGATTGGTTGCTGCAATGACGTAGACACCTTTTCGTGAGTCAAGACCATCGAGCTCAGTCAGGAGGGTGTTCACCACTCGGGCTGAAGACTCAGACTAAGACGCGAGGAATTAATGATGTTGTGCGGTGAAACATAGGATGGAACATACAATATTATCATCTCGTCTTGGAACAAGTGCATCCAGCTCGTCGAAAAATATGACGCAAGGGGATGACGCGCGAGCTCGAGAAAATACCTGTCTCACTGCTCGTTCACTTTCGCCAACATACTAGGTATCCATATCGCTCATAGGTCAAAAAATTGAAATGGTGGGACATTTGTCGATCTTACACACCTTGTTTAACAACTCTGGCCCTTTTACACTAATGAAATTGGCTCTGCTCTCATTGGCAACCGCCTTTGCCAGTAATGTCTTCCCACACCCAGGAGGCCCCCACAGCAATACACCACATGCAGCGTCAATCCCGACTTTTTTAAATATCTCTGGTCTTCTGATAGGTTGCACTATCGCCATGTGCAGCTCCTCTCTGATACCATGGAGCGCACCTACATCTGACCAAGACACATCAGGAACTGTAGCGAATCCTTCACGTTTTGAAGAGGGTTGGACCTGTGACAATGCGTGTATAAAGTCTTCGGCCATTATAAAAAGAGGAGAAAGTTGATTTTCGGTGAGGGGGGAAGGATGTGCATTGAGGAAATAGGCGATCGAGCCAAGGTCCATAGGAAAAGAGAAAGTACTAGATATAGATGGCCTTTTGGGTTGAGAGACAGGAAGGTTTGGGGCTGATGTAGAAATCACTGTGGTGGGCAATGATTCTGGAGGATCGATAGCCATTGTCACATCTGGGTCTTGTGAGAGAACAACCGCTTGGTGCTGATGTGATGTATCATTATCATCAGGATCTTCTGAGACAACAAGTGTTCCATCTGAGAGTTGTTTGAATATTCGCTTGACAGCGATGATACCCGCAGCACCAGTAAGCGCAGCTAAGTCGGCACCCACATAACCGGGCGTAGCTTTCGCAAGGGCTGTAAAATCGAAATTCCCAGCGAGTCGAAGCTTAGCGCATAGCACACGTAGTATCCTGTTAAAGGGGATTCGGTATGTGATAGAAGTTGATTGGGCGCGGTTTTGTTAGAGCTGAGAGGAGAAGATAAAGGGAAGCATACTTAGCACGAGCTTCATCGTCTGGCACTCCCATACTGATTTCATGGTCGAAACGGCCCGCGCGGCGAAGTGCAGCATCAAGTGAGTCCGGACGATTGGTGGCCCCAATGACTATAACGGGCTTGTTCTCATTCTTCTCCCAAGACATGTCTGTAAAGATATAAGCTCCGGGTCACCAACTTGTAATATCCCCGCATACCATCCATGCAGGTTAGAAATTGGGCCACAATTCGCCTTTCCATCTCTCTCTGTGCGCTTTCGCGCTTGGGAGTAATAGCATCGATCTCGTCAATAAATAACAGGCATGGTGCTACACGCTAGAAGGATAATAAACACCCAATTGGTAAAGGAAGATGATGCGATTGAGTCACCTTTGCTTCCTCAAAGGTATCTCTGAGCGTTTTCTCTGATTCTCCCGACATACCAGAGACAACAGAGGGTGCAGAAATACTGATGAAGGGAACACCAAGTTCCTGAAATCTTTTCAGTTGACTTCATTTTAATTTTGGATTACGTAGCGACTCACACCAGCCATAGCATTTGCCAGCAATGTTTTTCCACAACCTGGAGGACCATGTAGTAAGACTCCGCGAGGAGGTGGAACGCCCGTGTGGAGGTAAATCTCAGGATGACATAGGGGCATTGCCACGAGTTCAAGCATCTTCTCGATGCACGCTTCGACACCACCAAGATCTGACAAACGAGCAATCGGAGGAGCATGGTCTTTTGCTATAGACCCAGAAACAGAGGTAGAGGTGGATGTAGGAGAGACTTTTGTCCGCTTTGTATTACCTGCTTCAGCTATCCTGCTTGATCTCACTTTGCGCTTCCCCGGCTGGGACTCTGGAGATGGAATTTGTGCTTCAGAGGTAGGAAGCTGAGCTTGGTGCGGTGAAGATACTGAAGGGGCAGGGACATCCTCTGTTGGTGGTGTTGGTGCTGGAGAGGCATTTGGTGAAGGTAGAGAGTTGAGATTGATTTTGGTACGCCTATGAGCAGACCAGAGGCCTTGCATGGAACGATTCAGCACATTTGAACCCTATCTGCAATTTTTGTAAGATTACGCAGCAGTAGAACAAGCATACGCACAGAATAATCCATGGAACTTGATAAGAATAAGAGCCGAAAATTAATCTCGAGTTTCTTTGGCATTTGTATTGATCGCAAACAAAGCAAATCAGGCAACTCTTGACAACTGGGGATCCTGAAGATCAACTTCTCGATCCAGAAGAACTCACCCTCGGTGATCTTTGCATGCATCACCGCACGAATAAGATTATCTGCTATCATCATACTCAGTCTGGCTATACGAGAACCAAATCCAACGGCCAGTAGTGAAAGTTAACTCCTGAGCTTAATCCATGGAGACGCCTACGCGGTGATTCTGCCCTTGGGCTGCTATTCAGCAATGGTCTATATAGCCTATGAAATATAGCCTCTTCCTCTGGTGTCTTAATCTTGACTGGTTCTCGCACTACGCCCATCGGCTGTATGATATCCGAAACGCCTCTGAAAGAGTCTTTTGGGGAAGACACAAAGCAAGATAAAGATGTCAAATGTTTCGTTACAGAGCCACCACTATACGTGACTGCTGAAGAAGATGCGAGAGTTCTCAAGAAAATAGATCGCTGGTATAGGTTCTGACTACTCTCCTTGGCCAAGACTGACGCTCAGGCAGCATCATGCCCATCATGTTTGTGATATATTTTCTACAGTGTGGGTATTCCTTGAGCCTTCAGGCATCCATCTAAGATAATTCTAGACATGGATAAGCAAACACTTTCGTTCTCCTCCGTATTCGGCATAATTGGCGACGCACACCTCATTGGGAGAGAGTACTCCCTATTGGGATCCATAGTTTTGTATGTTATTAACTCTTCTGATTTGTCCTATAATTTGACATCCGGACAGTGTGGCGCAGCTTCTGCTTCAGCCATTATCAGCATACTTCCTCGTCAGGTTTCCGCTTTCAAAATTTATTCCCTTCATTGTTGTATCCTGGGGAGCGATTTTGGCATGTATGTCGGCTACGCGGGGGTTCACTGGTCTGCTCATTGGCAGATTCTTTGTACGTTAAACTTTCCACCGCGTTTCCATCCTACCAGGTTGATGATGATAAATAAAACAAAGCTTGGGGCGTTCGAAGCGTCGATCCAGCCCGCTTTCATTCTAGTCGGTCAAATTTGGTATCGTCGCCATGAACAGGGATTTCGTGTTGCAGGTAAACACATTCAACCAAGATCTTCGTCCGCTTACTGAGTTTGAACACTATTGTAGTGTGGTATTCGAATAATGGATGGGGAAACATTTTTGGCAGCCTGATCATGTATGGGATTGGTCATATCCATTCCAAGATTCTTTTCCGGTACCAAATTATTTTTTTGTTACTCGGATGCGTTACAGTCGTCGTTGGGATGATCAGGTAGGCGCCACTTTCAGTATCTTAGTGTGTTTGTTCACCTTCCTTTCCCTGAACAGTTTCTCCGTGTTTCCAGACAACCCAACAAAATGCAAGTTTCTCTCAGGTGATGAAAAGATCATTGCTGTAGAGGTAATGAGAGGAGGGTCAATCATACTTCTCAATTGACATTTGTGCACTTAGCGGTTACGGGCAAACAATCAAGGACTCGAGAATAAAATTTTCAAATTGTCCCAGGCACTTGAAATGATCACTGACCTAAAGTCTTGGTGTTGGATGACGCTTATGTTCTTGATGGCCCTTCCTGCTGGAGGAATCGGAACCTTTGGTCCCCTCATTTTGAAGGGGTTCGGGTTCGATGGGTAGGCTCCCTTCCAATGCTTCGAGCTCAAGTATATTCATCCATGAAGATCCGAAGTTATGTTGTTCAATATGCCGTTCGGGGTGATGCAAATTTTTGCCATATTCGTCGCGTTCGTGAGTGCCTTGTCTCCCTCTCTTTGAATATATCAAATAATTGATTCGCATTGAAGTGGGCCGCAAAGCGATTCCGGATGAAGTCCCCCGTAATCCTTTTGCTACTGATTCCATGTATCACAGGGACAGGTGCGCCTCCTTCTCAATAATTACATATCAGGTCCTCTAAAAAACTACAAAAGCCCTACTTTTGTGCCTCGGAAGATCACATGAAGACCATCCGTTCTTATTGTTGGCATACTACATGTTAGCTTGCCACAGCTCTATCATTCCTCTTATTTTCAACTGGCAAAGTACAAATGTCGCAGGCCACACGAAAAAAACTACGGTATGCTCGATGATCTGACACAAATAGGCAGGTAATGAGATAGAAAACATTCCCAGACTACTGCATTCATGACGATGGGAACCGTCAGCGGTAATATTGTGCGTCATTAAATAAAGCATCTGAATGTCTTATTTATGCTCTAAACTACTAAGGTTGGTCCTCTGTTGTTTAAACCCCAGGATCAGCCTTACTATACGCGTGGTAATACTTCTCGCAATCGAAAAGCAGATCACCATTGATGAAGATACTACAGGTTTGAGGGCAATGCTAGCGTGTTATTCTTCTTGCTTCGTCATCGTCTGTTGCACGACCTTGTATCTCCACTTCCTTAACGCTAGAAACATGAGGCGAAGAGTACTGGCTGGTAAAAGTGCGTAAGCCAGTGGCCCTCAAATAGATTCAAGGACTGACGCTGTAGCAGGTGCACAAATCATCGATTATTCTATGTTGAGCGTCCAGGAGGCCGAAATCGCTCGCACCAAAGCAAGAGAAAACCTGGAAATTTCGAAGACTGGTAGTGGTGATCCTAGTTCATTGGTGGGACAGGGAGCCTTCGATGACATGACGGATTTACAGAACGATGAATTCATCGTGAGTTTATTTTTCTATCAAGAAATTTCTATTGAGACTGATACATCTTATTGAAGTATGTTTACTAGCACGCTAGTCTTGTTCTATTATATAGCTGGGGAATGTACATGATATTCTAGTGGTTGCTTTATATCATCTGAGTATCTCATAAGAGAGCAATAATAATAAAGACGTGAAACGCGCGATGATAGTCATGATCAACTTCACTTGGCATTTAGAGGAATATAGTCCCTCCAGGGCTTGCTACTGACTGCAATACAGTCCTACAATACAGTCCTACAATGTTTTGATGCGTCTGAAAACAGACCACGATCCAACCCAAAACGGCCACTCACCGATAGATTCCTTGTCGAAAGATCCTTTCACGCATCTTGAAGTTAGGCTACTTTGAAGAAGAAGAAAAAGAGGAACCCAACTGACACTTCCGTGTCCTAATATCGCAAGAACACCACACCACACCCCATCCATTTGGAGAACCTTTTACCCTTCCCAAGGCAACCTGATAAGCTCATTCCATAATTTCTGGAACGTTACGTAGATTATTTGCATCAACTGCTATTGGGATCCTAGCCGCACGAGGGTGGTCATAAGACACTTCTTGCTTCATTTAGGACCCTATCCATCATTCTTGGGGCCGATGTCTTCTCTATCTTCTTCGCATCCCCGTACCTCGGCTGCAAACGTTCTAGATCAGCCATTTTTCGCCTCAACAATTCCTCCTCATCAATCCTACTTGAACAACCGTTTTACATCGTTGTACCATCTGACTCTCCGTGATATGCTGTTCAGGGCCTCTATGCTCCGCATGAAAGCTGTCCAGTCCTTGAGGAAGCTTGAGGAATCAGCCGAAGAGTCTATCGAACTCTGCGAACATCTGGCCTGAAAAATGACCTTTTAGGAGCACTATCAGTACGGCCAACTTATCTAGGTACCCTTCACAGCCCGGGACAATTCGTCATGACAACAAAAGTCTCAATGTGGTCCAATATTCCCAGTTTGGCTTCCAGGTGCCCTAATTCCCCTTTACTTTACATCAAGACTACACGTCTTAACCAGGCGTTCTTTAAATTTGAGTTTTTAGCAAAGTACTTAAAGTTACGCACGGTCTTGACGATGCTCGTTGGCCCCACCCCAACACCATGACAATCTTCGCCAAATTGCAATACCTAATACCTCCAAATTCATGATCGTTCTGAATGCCTATTATGCAGAACCACTACCACTACCTCTCGTCTAGATCCGCTCTGCTAACACCTTGGTAGTCTCTCTCTACTCAAATCTCAAGTCAAAGACCTTGGCTAAAGTATAACTTCATACACCATTGGTATATTGTGAAGATTATCATAGTAATTGTAAATAGGTGAGTTTGATGCCTGAGGAAAAAGTCAGTACAAATACCAACAATGACACAAGATCAGATAGACAATAATATAATCAACGCCAAAGCAATTCATCAACAGCTTCTAGTTGGTTTGTGATATTGATTCATCATGGAGAGGAAGACTCAAACCCACAGAATACTCACAGGACTTGGAGATAGTAGCACGGGTAAACCTGAAGATAATCAATCAGCAGGATTCAAACAAAAAGAGGGAAGATCAGAGGGGGTTGCCCGAGGATTGAGCTGTGCGGGCATTTTCGGCAGCGAAGATACGAAGACCGTCGTGATGGAACATCATTGGATAGGAGAAGAAAATTCATACATACTGCTTACAAGTAGAAAAATCAGTCGATTAGGCAAAGCATATCTGATCCTGGAAAGGCGTAAGCTCATGAAAGATTTAAGACAATATTTCAGATTCAGAAAAGTAAAAAACAGCCATGGAGTCATCGTCATCGCTAGTAGACTAGCTCAGGCGGTAACTCCTTTGAATCATCATTTGCATTAAGTGAATGCGTTACATACCCGTCAATCCAGGTTAAAAGGCGTTGAATAATTGCACATAAGAAAAAGGAGACCTATTCTAAGATTTGAGTGATGCTCAGAGACAAGATTTGAAATAAGTCAGCATATACGGCATGCTAAAAGCATCGGGCCACAATAGAGGCACTCAGATACTCTAGTTTGAAAATGATAATATCATCCTTGAGATGGAGTACAATAGTAGAATGGATGTGAACATCAAATGAAGACCCACCCGAATACTTCGGCACGACTCAGTTCAACCAACACTTAAGAAGGAGAAAAATGTCCCTATAAGCCACCATTATAAGAAATCACTGGTGCAGGAATGAGGTTAGCTTCTGAAAAGACGAGGGAAAAAAACCGATCAGTGTAACTATGACAAAAAGCCACACAGCTTCATCGATTAGGTTTTCGATGAGACTCGACACATAAAAGTGACATCCTGTCGAACAATAAAACTTCGAACTCACCCATGGGATGGTCAACATAATTCAATGAAGAGAGGAAAAAATGTTCGAAACGCGTCGATTAGGGCAGGTACATATGCAGTCACGGGATTATTCGGCAACGCTGTGCCGTAGTCATATCTCTGCAGTTATAAGATAAAATAAGTCATCATATTTGCTGCTACCAAACATCCACTAGCAAACTTCGCTTACACCCTCCTCTTATGGCCGCGTGCCTTCTGTAGACACACACTCTAATGTCAGGCCCTGCTGAGGCCCTCCGCGTCTTAGCACTAGCTGCGGAATAGAAATCCTGAAAACATCACATGCTCCTTGTGTGTCACGTATATCTCAGCCCGCACATGACCCTAGTTTTAAATAGCCTGACCCGCGAGATATTCAATGTGGTCAGTTTATTGCGAGCTGTTCACACGTCCCAGAGATGCCAACCGTCAAGCCTTCCAGTGATGATAAAAAAGTTGTCATAAACTGAGGGACTAGACAAAGCCCAAAATGACCTGGTAATGGCTCCGGCTCCAGATAAACCGATTGTAACGAGGAGAGAGTTATGGAGTCATTACAGTACGTCCTTGTCTCGGCTGAGCGAAGGTTATTGATTCTGATTACAACATAGTGTATTACAACGGGAATAATGTCCGTTCTCAATATTATCTAAAATTCGTGGCTCTCAAACGGCGTGTGACAGAGTGTCAGTCCTGAAGTCTTCTCTATGACGTTGTTTCAATCCCTCGCCACTGCAGCTGGTTACGACTCTACAAGAGGGCCTGGGTCTTCATGCCTCGCGCAAGATGCATCCGGACAATGCATACTTACATGGAGTGGTTGAACGAAAGCAGTCGCAAGTATAGTTCTGATTGCGAACGGTGTCAGCTTTGCCGCTTTGACTCTGTTGTTCGCCACCATCGGCTCAGCTGCAGATTACGAAATCTTTGGGCGGTGGTTATTGTTCTCAGTGACAGTCATATGCTGGGCTGCCCAATTTTCCAGCTTGACGGGTAGGTGGCAAGTCTCTTCGCGCGGAATCAAAATGGCAATCATCTTCAACAGGGCCTTCTCGATGGGGATTAGCCATGGCATTGGTCATGATTGGTTTTATCACTTATGGGGCGACACTTGTGTTCTACGCAGCTGCCTTTCCGAGACTAGCCAGGAATACCGCACACGCACGAGAATTACGGGAGAAATATGAAAATGGAGAAGTCGATCTGGAGGACTATGAACGTGAAGAGAGCTTGGAGAAGAACAGAATCAGCAACATTAGCACAGTTTATTTACCTGTGATCTCATTGTGGCCTCTTGACGAATCATGCGATAGACACACAGCAATATTGGCTACATCATCGTTCTCTGCTTGAATCTCACCCTACTTTTGCCTTTGAAGAACGACCCCAGGGTTAATAATCACTGTATCATCCATTACGCATCCAATTTTCTTGCTAAAGAACGAGTCAAGCGACCTACTTCAGAATTAATGCATGGTGGGTTGTCGCTGGCATCTAGTGGTGTGCGTCTCCCTATACTCTTGTTTATCTCCATCAAGACTGATTTTGTCCAACAAGTCATCTTCCAGCAACATTGTCCGGGTAGAAACAAATCTGGCTTGCAATCAAGCAGTACAAGAAACTCCCTTGTACATCTATGTATCTTTTTGCGTCTCTCCTCCTTGCCGATGTGGGTCTCTCCCTAATCCTCTCATCATACGTTGAGACTGATATTGCGATCATTTCAGGGCCTGAACACAACAGGGACTCTTGTCTCTATCTGTCAAAATGATAAATTTGAATTTAGCTTCCTCCAGAACACGTACCTTGGGGCTTTTGCAAGCCCTTACCTCCACTGTTGATGCACTTGGCTTCTGGTATGTCCAGAAGTACTGGAAGATTAGTACGAAGAAAATGGCAAGCAAATTTTGCGATTCTTCTAATGTCATAGTCGTCTCATTAATTGCCTTAGTCTGTTGTTTACAATCCTCATTCCATTTTGGGGTATGCTGGGTATCTGGACAAAAAAGATTGGGTACATTTAGTTCTTTTCTCTCCCTGTATGGATCTGTCTACTGATACATGCATAGATTCCATAATGTCTGGGAATTCTGGGCGTATAGTATTGTCTTTGGCCTCTTTCAAGCACCCTATTACGCATTTTCGCAGACCATGATGGCTGAACTCTGTCCTCCTGGCTATGATAATATGTTCTTTGGGTTCTTCGGGCTTTCAAATCGCGCCTCGAGTGTGATAGGCCCAGGCAATTATTGATAAGAGTGGGAGTAACTGGAAGGGGTTTCCTTTCATTTTTGTAATTTGTGCAGCTGCGAGTCTTACAATTTGGTTTGGGGTTGATGTGCATCAAGGAAGAAGAGATGCGATCAAATGGGCCATTGATTTCAGGATGGAAAGGGATGTGAGTGGGAGGAGCAGTTGGGATGATTTAGCTATTGTGCTCAATCGTGCCAAGTTTAGCCAAGAGCTTCCTTACGTCATACAAGTCATAAAAGATCGCAGACCTGCAGCCCCTCTTCACCACCAACAAATAGTCTATTCAGCTTTCTGGTGCACAATTTCACAAGCTCTACCTTCAGATACACAAGGTTCGATTTTCTGACCAATATAATTCCAGTAACAACAACCTATGCCTCAAGGAAAAAGCAACTCCGAGGGAAAATCCTCTTCCTCAGGTTCATCAAACTCGGCTGGTGAACGCTCCAACAAATAGTACTACAAACCATTCGGCGGTTGGTCTGGCTGGATGCACTCGTATGGATTGAAGATTGATGAGAGCAAATTTATCTTCTCTGTCTCTCTCATCTCAGAGTGCTTTTTCATGAATCTGGCTAATCTGGGGTCTAATTACGGGATTCTGTGAAAATCCGGAGCTCAAGTATTAACATCAACCATCGATAGGCACCATACACTTTAAAGATGGGCTCTTGAATATCGATTGCACTAGGTATCAGCCTGTAAACCAGATAACCAGCTCAAGCGACATTGAATATGGCAAGTGATGCCTTCCATGCTCCTGCCAACCCTCACTTTCGTCTCCCTCGTCTTGACTTGAGACTTCTGGACAAGTGTGATATCTCCTTGGGCGACCTGCGTGAGGCAGTAGGCGGTCAAGTCTTTGGATTCTTAAGATACAATCCACTGAAAATCCTCTCAATTGAACCAAGCAGTGATACAAAACGTTCGGTTCGGTCCTTCGCCACTGAATACACAGTATTTTGTCTTCAAGTAAGTCAATCTTAGATCTCGAAGGCAGCAATTCCCAGAAATTGTTCCGACTATGTCTTCCAATGATATATCGATTTCAGGAGATCCAATTCACGTCATAAACTTGTGACGGTGCTCCAGCCACGTTGTGGGCAATCTATTTTAACAGGTCGGATGGCTACTCCAGCATGGCGTCCAATTATTAGGGTGCAATGGCGAGGCACAAAAATAGGATCCGCCAAACATTGGTTGTTTAAAGTCTGGACCAACAAACCCATTCAAGACCCACCTCCTCCAAGCGTATTCTTGACGGACCCTCTCCACTGCTGATATTAAACCCTCCAAAGTGAATATCATCACTTGTATGATCATCGATTATCCAAGGTGCATAGCCAGGTGGAGAAGTCACCACCGAAAACGACGACAAATCATCCTCTTCCCTACAGTACAGCCTCCCTGATGATGTCCAATTCCCTATCCAATGTGATAGGCTATCCCCAAACAGAATCTATTCGAATCTATGTAATGGCTACTCACTGCTCCTTGCTCTGGTCTTTTGGAATATAGCGGGCTCCACTGATATCAGGACCCCTACAGATTTGGTGTTCCGTCCTAGACTCACCCTAGACCAAGTCTATTCATGCTTGTGTCACATGGAATCCATACTAGACATCCATCATCACACCCATTTCGTTGAGCCAGATCCCCACCATTATCCATGATTTTCAACATTAGACAGAGATGATCGACATTCTGCGCAATCTATGAGCTTTCTGGATCAAGTATTTACTGGTTTATCTCAAGCAAAGAACATCTATCCCGCACCAAGTTTCTGGAGCAGTTTCTAAAATTGAATAGACGGAACGGTTGACGAACTGGCCTCATGGTTGACAGCGATAAGAATAGGAAATGCTATTTTTATCATATCGTGCATACAATGATACGTCAATCTGGAGTGTCCTGAACTAGTTGGGCCATATTCAATCTGTTACCGAACCAAGAACTTTCAACCAGCAATAACGGGCTGCTTCGTCTTGGTCAGTTTGGAAATGACGTCGTCCGAGAAACCAAGGTGAGCCTTAACAAGCGCAGGCGGAGTGAGAGCGAGCCACTAAAAACCGATTAATGAAACCCTGATTACAGATGCTTTTGCATGTGTTTGCTTGCCTGGTTCAGACTGACGTCCTGGAATTTATCTGTAAAGAAATCTGCTTTGATTCTGGTGTTCAACTGGGCAGTTCGTGGTCATACCATCTCTGAATATTTCAAGGAATCTCAATGTGGAATTTCCCGTATTCTCCACGTAATGACCTGAGATATTTTCAGTATTTTATATATTTATAGCTTGTTCTAGCTCACCCATGGATGCAGGAACATATCCTATCAATCATGTCATACCCATATTAGCGATTAAACATGTGGATGGTACTTACCAATGTCACCTGCCTGGTAATCGAAGGTACGTGCGTTCGATTGTCCCGCGAAGATCGTCACTCGTCCATTTCCTTCGCTAAAAATGGATGAAAATTTGTTGCCAGGTTTATAGATAGCACGTACAGGAAGAAACTCCATTCGTCTTGCGTGGGATGCCACTGGTTAAAATAGCTCAATTCAATTCCAAACACGTTCAAGAGAGGCCCTTACGTGGAGTTCGCTGTCATCCGTAACTGTCAGTGAATAGCCGAAAGTAGGTCTCATATACTGACCGCATTGCTCCAGGTTCAACAGTCACCTCAACAGCTGCAATAGTTTTTGAGACCGTGAACGTAGTAGAGTCCACCACCTTCACAGAACCGCCGCTGAAAGTCGTAGGCTTGACTTTGGAAAATTGGAATGAGAATGGTTCGGGTACAGTGCCTTGAGGGCTCGTCGGCGCTTGGGTTGATTCAGGGAGTCCTGGCGAGAAGGTGAGCTACATTTTTTCTTATCTTATCTCCTCCTTGTGAAATAAGTACCGGCAGGGAATATATAGAGCTCTTCGGCAGGTATGTTTTTCAGCGCATCGGATTCCCTATGGGTACTCAATGCCAGGTTTACTGATCTGGAACGTCCACTCACACACGGAAATTCTTTGCGAGCACTGCCGGCGGCGAATTGGATTAATTTAGACAGTTGACATCAAAACAAGATCTTACCTTCTTCAGGAACGTGGGCCAGCCAATCTGTGAGAAGGAGGGTACTATCTTCACTGAATGCACCGGAGTCGAACACCTAAGAATAGGCGATCCATAAGAAATCAGAAACATCAATCATCAACAAACCAGGATGAATTCTGTGCCATCTGGATCATCATTTGTAGCTTGTAGCGCGTGGGGAATGCCAGCAGGGAAGTACCAAAGATCTCCAGGACCCTATGTATCCTCATGAGAGCTGGGTAACATGGTGAAGTTCATTACTGACAACGTTGGCTAAATAATTCTTTCCATCCTGGTCAACAGATGATACTTGGGTAGTTCCCTGGGCATGCTTTATCAGATTTGGATCTCATCTTGTCCTTGATCTACCTACCTTCAGGACATAGGCCCACTTCGATCAGGTTATACATTAGCTTTTATGAGTGTTAATCAAAGGCATGCAATACCTCTGCAGTCTTGTGCCAGTGCATCTCTCTGATCAAGGGGTGAGAAAGCATGCACAGTTCAACATAAAGTGTCTCACCGAACGGCTCCAGGCTCTAATCTCATATTCACACTTGCCATCTCTGCAGGTATTTGAGCTTATATTTAATAATCAACCTAGTCAGCCAACCTGTTGCAAGAGGCATCACATCGACTGTGCAACGAGGCGTTAATCATAACAGAGCTGACAAAGGCACAGTCTTACTATTCTCTTGACGGGCCCACCCTCCTGTCTGGAGCCGATTATGACTCAGACTAAATGGCCATTTCGCGTTTCCTCTGAGAAATCGAGTGAAGATAGTACTCCGAGGGACATATCAGCATTGACTTACAGGCTACCATGATCTGTTGTAGGAGGAGCGAGAAAATCCGCATTCTGTTTATCGATGGGGACGTCCGAGCTAGGACCAATAATCGGAACGCCGAGAGAACCACGAATCGGCTCTGGCTGGTTATTTGACGACTCATTCCACAATTGAAAATTTGGATCAAGTTTGATTGTGGGGACGGTTTCGGATGCAGGAGGTGGATTGCCGGCCTTAGTTCCTGCGGGAGAAGTAGCCGATGCTGGTGCTGCAACACTTGAGGAAACTGCAGCTGCTGAAGATGATACTGGTGCACTTGCAGAGGAAGGAAGGGAAACGGTGGAGGAAATAGTGGAGCTGCCAGCATCTGACGGTCCCGCGGGAGCGGAAGATGAAAGGCTTGTGAGAAGAAGAGCACAGAGGCACGTAGAAAGGTAAATCATGTCTGAGGTCTAGAGTTCACTCAGGCAAGTGCTGAGTCCTTTCACACAATTGGTGCCCTTTAAATAGGAAAAGAGTCCAGTGGGCCGCAATGTAAGACCATCACACAAAGTTGTCTAAGAGCGCAATTGAGACGTCAAAAAACAGTGCTTCGGGATCTATTCATCAGATACGGCCGCCTTCAGACGGTCTCTAGGTGAAGCACATGTTCTCTGTTCTCCTGAAGGGCTGGCATACAGATAATATTATACCAAGTTTTGAATGCATCTCATCTAGCAGGGAATAGAGTCAGCATAATGGAGTCAGCAAACTGGTCCAAAAAGAAGGGAAGTGAGTGTTATAATGAGCATGAGCCAACAGATCTTACCTTACTCAGACTTAGGTGAAAAGTGGCGCTATCCTCGAAAATTTCTAATCTGTTGTCGCAGGCAATTTTGAAACATAGTTAAATGCACGGCGCGTGCGACCAAGAATATCCGACCTCATGCTAAACCTTTACCTTATGAAGGATCAGAGCCTTGAAAGGAAGGTAGAATCACCGTTCACATTCAAGTTTAGGCAGCTATTCTCATACACGCAATTACAAACGTTGGACAAGGTACCAACGGTCACTATACAAATACTTGATCAGGCTTTATCGAAATCTGACGAATGATTCCTTGACATAAGGTACAAGATTGAGAGAAGCATGACCGTGTCAAGTGATAAGCAACCTCAAAATAGGTGGAATATTAATAACCCGTGGCAGCTACATTCTCAACGGTGGAGATGTGACGGGGGCGTCGGTCAAGTACGAAACTCACTATTGGGCTAGATACAAGTCATGATTACCATTAGAGATAGATTTGTAGTGCTATAATTTGTGAAATGACGGATTTTGCAGAAAATCGTTGCACAGGAAGAAAATACAGACTATTCTAGATGACGTGGTGAAAGTCGCCTCCAGTCAGGAACCAGGGATGCTATTATAATCACAGTAGCGAACAGCCAAAGGCATAAACTTAGCAGTGGGAAATAGAATCAGATGAACCAGTGCTAAACTCAACAGGGTGAGATTCTTATTTGACGCCCGCTTTCTAGGATCTTAATGGCCTGTTGAACCTCGACAAACCAGCTTAAACCCTTGTGATTCGACCCATATCCTTTGCTTATGGGGTAATCCAAGGCCCTGAACTGCGGAGTGTATGGCCTTGCTTGAACGTGTAAGTGTAGATGGCTGATTGAGTTAAATGGAGGTATGTGAAAACCCATTCTACGATTGGCCTCAATAAACTAATGCACCTACGAGTCGAAATTAGCAAACATTACTTTCTCATGTCGGGGCTAACGTTGTGATTGTCCAAGATTGTCTCTCCAATTTTTTGCATTGATCGCACTGACCAATCACCAATGAATCAAGAGAGCAGAATTTCGGAAGGAATATCACCAACAGGTCACGGCGTCACTTTTCCTTAGGGAGCGCACGCTCTCTAGAGAGGACTGTCGTGAGAATTCCGTTACATATTTTGGGGCGATTACCAATGTGGTTCTTGGGTATCACTTGGACATGGACAACTGCTGCTGGTGAAATGTCTTTAAATGCTACAAATTTGTCATCCTAGAAAAGTTATCATAGCAGTGTGGAGAGAGAGAGAAATGCATACCTCATATACGATGGAAAACCCTTTCGCTGCAGAGACATCACAAAAAATACAAGGCATCATACAGATTTCTGAGAGCCAGTGTTTGACCCAGGTCTCAGATGTCGGACGACCTTGCAACCTGTAAGTTACAGACCAGGCTGACGTGACATAAATGTGACGGTGACCTCCCACATAACTTTGTAGTTCAGTATACTACCTTTGACATAGACTGGTGAGTTAAGTTGATGGCACATGCTGATGATATATCAACTCCTGCATCTCAGAATCTTGGATTATGGACGTCGGACCTGAAACAACTGAATGCCCACACGTCAAAGACATGATCCGTGACACATCCAAAAGAGAACGATTTATTCGCCAATTCAAGGTCATGACAATGTGGAGTATACGTAGAAAATCCATTTTCAACAATCCATCTAAACGTCGAAAGGTTGTATTTACTAATATCTCCAAGACTATCTGCTCATGCTACCTAGGTCACTGCACCAACCTGTGGAGAATGCGACTCTTCACTATCACGACCGATTGCATGCATGGAATGTTCCTTTACCGGATGCTGGCTTGACAGGCATATCCTTCATCACCTTGAACGCGAAAATCATAAATTCTGTATGCGTCGAAATCAGCTCGCGTAATATCTATGCTAACTGGATTAGGTCTTGACGTTGGATCTGGTTGCTTGTTCTGTGCCGAGTGCAATAACTTTATCTTCAACGAAACTATTGAGCAGGTTTATACGAGCTGTATCCTCTATACAGAGGAGAAAACCACCCGATTTCAAGGTACATCTCGTGCATCGAAATTTCTGTGACATCTAAGATTTTCCCAGTATCCCAAATGCTCAGACAACCATATTCTCTTTGGGTTCCAAATGAACAAGAAACCGCAACTCTTGAAGGTGCTGCCGCGATTCCCTGTCAAGGTAAGATCAAGAACTCTGGGATTTCTTTCTGAATCTCCACAAAATCACATACCAGGTCGACGAGGATTATTAAATCTCGGTCAGACGTGTTTCATGAATGTGGTACTGCAGTGCTTGATCCACAATCCTCTGGTCCGCAATTATTTTCTTGGCGACAAACATAATCGCAGACAATGCAAGACCGATAATTGCACTTGCTGCGAGATGGACAGGCTTTTAGAAGAGGTGAATACATAGTAAGTACGATTAGCATATCGTGCTAACAGGAGCGATAGGTCTATTCGGATGATACAGCCCCTTACGGACCCATCAATTTCCTTACCACAACTTGGAAGGCTTCAGCTGAGCTCTCGGGTCATGCACAGCAAGATGCTCACGAGTTCTTCATCTCTGCATTGAACCAGATCCATTCAACCTCTCGGGGATCTACAAACGTATCTTGTAACTGTGTAGTTCACTCTACTTTCTCGGGTCAGCTGCAGAGTGACGTTAAATGCGAACGTTGCGGAAACATAACGAGCACCGTTGACCCGATGATGGACATCAGCCTTGAAATCAACAAAAATACCAATGGACGCTCTGGTTCAGTGGCAGTCAAGAATAGTGCCGGAGCCGAAACACCTCACAATGACAACACTCTCACCGCTTGCCTCAATAGGTATGTATCCACACAGATGTTGGTCGTTGTCATACTAAGAATTCGCATCTTCTTTGTCGTAAATTCCTTGGTTCGCTGTATATAAATTTGCTCACCTCTGATGCTATCCATCCAATCTATCTGACTAATCATGTATTATGGTGCTCTGATCAGGTTCACACAACCAGAAAAGCTGGGCTTGAAGGATTATTCATGTGGAAAATGCGGCAAAACTCATGTATGTCCAAGATCTCAGAGTTTTCACGATCTTTCCCTTGAAGCTTTCGTTCACACTTCTATCGCATGCGATCACAGGAGGCTAGTAAGCGGCTAAGTATACGAAAACTGCCACCTGTCTTAGTTTTTCAGCTCAAGGTATAGTGCCCTCAGTCTATCATTTTGATCCTAGGGACGCTGTTTCACTTTTTAAATATTTGCAGCGCTTTGAGCATAAGACAGCAGACAAGTCTTCTGCGCGCAAGATTGATACAAAAATCAAATTCCCTGCTACATTAGACATGGCACGCTATACCACCTCCATGATGAAGGAGATAGAAAAAGAGAACGTCAACAGCTACACCAAAATAGATGATGGCAATTCGTAGGTTTCTGACCATATGTTTGTTGATGTCTATCATTCACGAACTAGTTCTGAATGTACTCAATGATTTCGATCTGATTGCCTGTTAACCTTGTATGTGTCATCTATCAGGCAATCACTAGCGCTGTAGGCTGATTTCGTTGTTAGATCTGCTGTCAGATCTGCTACGGAGGGTTTGTCGTTGGAATACGAATTATTTGCCGTAATTAACCATGAAGGGCATCTGGACAATGGTCACTACACCAATTATGCCAGATTCAAAGACGAATGGTTTAAATTTGACGATGATAAGCACGTGTTTCTCTGAGATAGATGTATTTAGAATCCGCTGTAACTAATGATTCCCGTTTTTACCCAGGATGACTCATTCGAGCTTGTCGGCTTGCCTGCAATCATCGGCATACATGCTTTTCTACGTAGAACGCCACCTGAACTACAAACCTAACACGGTCCCATCATATGTCCGTATGCGAGAAAATGAAGCCGTCCGTGAGAAGGAAAGAGAACTTGAGAAAGAACGGGAGAAAGAGAGAGGAAAAGAACGTGAGCACGAACGAGAACGGGAAAGGGAAAGAGAGCGTGTGGAAAGGGAGAAAGAAAGAGAGAAAGAGCTGGAGGATGCTTTATTGGCTACTGTCTGACCAGTACATTGCACTTTTCCGACTTCCATGGTTGAATCTGATGTAGATGGCTACAATTTGGTTTCAAGTGAGCTTGAAATCAATAACATTGGCATTTGAACTAATCATCTACTTTGGTCAATATCGTTGGACCGGTAATATGGTGGGCAATTTCTACGATTTGCCGTAGTTCATTCGATTCGCATAACACCATATCAGGTACCTGTTTCCACCGATCGCACTGAACCACTTTTTCTATTTGAAGCATACTTTCGTTCTTCTTACTTGAAGAATCGCATCTGACAGTGAACAGAACGGAGTATTATTGAGGAGTGTGAAGTCTAGGCTATCATATCTGATACGATAGAGCCTGCCGCCCCCCTTCCTACAGATTCGCTATTCAAGACAGGACCACCTCTTGCTCTTGCCATGTGATGATGTAGTCTGCGATTTTGGCAGGTTCAAAAACGCTCAATCCGTGGAGATAGGTTCATGTGTTCCTTACATCATCACTTCCGGCCTCTGCGCAAGACAAGTAGTTCGGGCCAAACGTATCTAGAGATCTCACGAAAGGCTTCTTGAAGTTTGATAAAAGTGTCTGAGTAACACGAATGTCGTGGGGTAGTTCGATTCGGCCTTGACATTGACATTGGCAGAAATTCCGATGGAGTTGTGGGAAGTCGTACTCCATTTTTATTTTTGGTGGACAACAAAAACCACTCGGCTTAAAATAGGTATCTAGGGGTGAAAAGCCCTGGCGGTAGCCTACTAGAGCTTACCGCTTTTACCGCAGTAATCTGGATGTTTACAATCCCCTGGTTCCTTGATAATAAGACCATAAACGTGTTACGGCACCATTTAGTTTCTCACTCCATGAATGATCTTCGGCAGATCTGGCCAACTTGCCCTGGAATATTCTACAAACTGAAGTTCCTAAATGACGTGATGCCCAGATATCACGATTTCTCGATGAAAGGTCAAGGAGAGGTTACCCCAATTCTTATGGAGACCCGTTGACGAGTCCACACCTCCTAGACCTTTGCTCTTGAGCTGGCCGTATCTAATCTTGTGCACGGTCCGGTTCAACTTGTCAAGGAATTGCGTGCGAGAAATTGAAACAATTCACGCTACCGGCTGTGGCCTGCCCTCGTTACGATGTTCCTTGTTCGACCTGTTTGGAATTGAACTTGAGTGTATGATGTGCATGAACCCCATTTCATACGGTCGTCTGCACCAGAAATTGAGGATACTCATACAATCCTGGTATATTTTTGTCTCTGTGCAGGGCACAAGATCCGTTGAAAACAAAAATAACAGCACATTGACATGTATCACGTGAAATGTATAACTAGCATGAGAAACATGAGACCTATCGCACCTGATCAAAGGGTGAGCTTGAGAACATCTAGTCAATCTGAAATCACCATAGATAGATACAAATAGCGTCCATGCGATTGTAAGGATTCTATTGTTAGGTCGAAACAATGCTCTGAATGTCATCCGGAGAATAGTCCCCGTGGGACTCAATCATTCAAGGACGTCAACTCAAGCCTAACTAGCACAGTCGTCATCTACTTTGACTTGGATAATTCTGCAACAAAGTGGTTGAATCCCTTAATATACTTGTGTATATCAGCAAATTACCAGACCTGGGCAAAAAATAATGCAAGAAGAAATACCAGAGCTCAGCCGTCATTCTGATAATAGATCGGGCCGACTGTTCCAAAATTCATCAAGGATGATATCGCAGTGTAAGAGAGCTATTCTGGTCATCTTTTGTTTCGGTTTGGCTTTCGGTTTCGCCTTTGCTTTGTCATATGGTTTTAGTTGGGTTTGAGTGGGTTCTTGGTTCGAGACCTCAGAAGTTGGAGCTAGACGTGCCACTGGTGGTTGACGTGCACACACGGTGGAATCAATTGAAGTGTCGATATCGATAAATATAGGATTATGCTCTTCTGCCGGTGTATGAATCGAAGGTGACGATTTTTTTTGGAGTACGGGAGCGGAGGTGGAAGGGATATCCGAACCCTCACGGCATTGACTTTCATTGACAATATCTTCCCGTACTAGAATGCTCCCCTTACGAAAGCGGGGATAAGTCGCATTGTAGTTAATGTTGAAGCGGGAGAAGAGGATCTCGTTCTTGTCTTTAGAAAATGTGCCCTACAATGAGGTATGAATGAGGTGCAGAATTTCGGAACAAAGGATGAGCTCGAGAGGAAGAGGAGCGATAGGAGGAAAAATATTAACACACACGGAGAGTGGCGTGAGCCTCGGTTGTGGTCTGTCCACCCTGTTGTACCAGAGCCCAGAAAGTAGTATTATAGAGATTATTGATATGTGCTGGAGAGTGTTGAGCAATTCGTGTAGGGGTGAGTGAAAATAAGGTATTCACTATCAGCCTGTCTCCAAGAGAAATAATCCTTGACTGATTTTTCCGTGGGGTAACAGATAATCCGTCCGTCGAACGAAGGAGGGTACTGAAGTAGGGTATCGGGGAAGTATCTTGACCAATGGAAAACATAGGATGAGGTAAATTGTGAAGTAAGTGTGGAGACGATTTTAGACTGTCGGCGATTGTAAATCGTTGTCGATTTTTTCAAAAGAAAACTGACAAAAAACAATTGAGTCGGGCACCTAACCAAGCGACTGTAAACGTGCCTATATTCATCAGACTCTCCAAATGCCAATACAATGTCTGGATAGAGTTCCATCGTGTCTCGGGCGGCATGGTCCATCAATTCTAGGGCTCGTTCGTCATTTGGTTTTGCAAATTTGTGAGTGTCAGAGAATCTGAGTTTTTTTTGTCGTTTGTTGATGATCCTATAAGGACTATGTCCAGCTTACCTGTGAAAAGCATGTCCATCCACCCTCACAACCAGGAATGTATCTGGAAGCAGAGGATCAGGTAGCTCAAAATTGCGAACATATGCATATCGGGTGTTAGCCATCGTCAAAGTAAAACCAAGGTAGATAGCGGAGATAAGATTACAGTACGCATAGATTAGATAAGATATTTTGTATGGCTACCTGAATATTCAGACTAACCCCATGTCTATCATCGATCAGAGACTGATAGACCCAGGTTTACTGGGTTCGGACTCTAAGAAAATGAATGAAAATAGAATCTTGTGACAGTAGTCGCTGCTTTCAATATAATCAATCACAAGGTGATATTATGTCTTCAAGTCCCTTGCCAAATAATCCGCGTCGCACATTTTACGATTTTTACCGCAGGCCATTGCCACTGAGTGGCCTTAAGGATCGAGTCCTGTCCGCCCATCTTTTACGAAGCCTACCAAAAAAGGAATTCCTATTTAAATCACATCGTAACGCATTGACCAAACACGGCTCCTCGTTGTCTTCCATCCTTCACCTCAAGGTAAACACATTTTTCTTTCTCGTAAATCCCGCCCCAATTTCTCTTATTGCACAGGAATATCTTCATGAGTACCGCAGCTAACTCTTACTATTTCCGTCGCCGTGCTATCGGCCGGGCGGCTTCTCCACCCACCTGGGCATGCTATGAGGAAATCCCTTACGACGATGATTACAGCACTAGCTGCTCAGAGGATAGTTCTTGCTCTGAAGACGACGAGGATTATAACCGACACCTTGAACATTCAAGCGATTCCGAAGGGAGTGAGAGTGGAAAGAAAACGGTAGTGCGAGATCGTAATGTGACTCACGAGAATAATGCTCCTGTCATGAATATGGAAACGGAAGTTGCTAGAGCCACAGATGCTGTCGTGAAAGAGAAAGAGACACAGAAAGACATCAAGGGTAAACAGCGTGCCGCAGATCCTGAACCAGAGTCCGCTCGGGGACGCAGGCACAGGAAGAAAGAGCACCGACCGAGTTGTACTCTCAGGCCTATCTTGACTATTCATCGTAGCCAGGGTTTCGTCTGGAACCAGGTATAGATCTTTCTTCAGGCAACACTTGGAATTTTAAACTTGAATTCTTGAATACTTCCAGGATCTGTTCATTCCGCCATACGCCAAGGACAGATGTACGTTTTTGTTCCTTTGTACCTGTCGAGTGTCAATGTTCACATTCTACCTATTTTACGTCGTCTCTCAATGTCCTTTGGCTTTGTTCATATTCCCAAGACGTCGCTTCGACCTCTCCTCCAAATGCTCGTGGTTTTCTCTCTTCCAACTGCTCCAACACAGACTATGAGGTTGAGGTTGTTGAGATTCGAGTCAAGGAAGGCGAGCTGTTTCATTGAATTGTAGGAGTGCATCATCTGGCATTCTATCCGCGGGTATTTCCTCCAAAGTTTCATTTCATTGTCTCTCTCAATTAGCATAGCATAGGTATTTCCCAATCAATTTCTCTCGTTCTTTCTTGTTGCTGTTCACTATTTCTCGGGTATCCCCTCTTTTGTCATCCTGATTTCATATCGTGTTTGTATTTTTAGCCTTATCGTTTAATTTCCATACGAGTTCACACCGTCCCAGCTCATTTCCGCAATCAAATCAATCTGTGCAATTTACTTGATTTTTTAGATCTCAGTACAACGGCTGAGGGAGCAAATGACATTAATTAATAGACAACATATTTTTGTTCAAGTGCTCGATCTATTCCTCCGCACACTTTTGCCAAAGCATGAGAAGGAAATGGTTGGGCTCCAGAATTCAGTAGAAGTACAAGCCAGTGATTAAGCCAGGAAAGGAGGTACAACACAGAGCAGGAGAAACCAATATCAAGAGTGCGCTACTTCAGATCACGGTCACCTATAACTTTCTGGCCATCATTGATAAGCTGAGTTTTCGCAGTCACCAATGCTTTTTCACGATCCTTGAGTAAATCTTGATGGTTGGAGAGTTGACCCTCAAGAGCCTCAAAGAGCTCTTCCTTCTGACTACGAATCAGAATCAGCAGCGGGAAGGAAGCGGCGAGAAGATTACACACTTCATGAAATCTATCGTCTTTGCAACCGGAAAACAAACTTAGATCATTGGCGGACGACATATAGATGAAAGAGAAGGAACCTTCTTTATCATACTTTTCAATCGATCCATAAGTTCTATCAGAAGAACGTGTCAATCCAGGTACAGTAGAATGCAAAAGCCTTTGCTTAATACCTTCACCACCTGCTATCCACTCTTCCTTGGATGCCGCTTGCCAAATGTTTATGCGATTATGGAAATGCTCTACTTGATTTCGGAATAGTTTATCGCCATCAAGGCCACAGAGATCCTGCCAAACATCAGTTTGAGGCAGAACCGACTGCGGGTGTAAGTTTCCCCCAAGACGATCCCCAGAGGCTGAATTTGAAGGATGGAGAGAGCGGCCAGGAGCCTTTACCTATTAGTGAAAAGTGTTACAAGAGCAAACAGAAAGCAGTACTGAGTTGCGCTGGCGCTTTGCAGACTGGTCTGTGTCACCTTCAGCGGCATAGCGTTCTCGAGAGTGTTTCCTATTGACTGGAGCCTGTTGTTGTTGCGCAAAAAGCTGGTCATAAGGGTTCTCCATCGTAAAATTCTGGGGGAAAACCCTCTGAGGACCAGTAAAACTAGACTCTGGCCCGTGACCTTCTATTAGAGCTTGCCCATTCCTGCGCCCATAAGGAGTAGAGGTCCTGAATGAACCCAGGCAGTCCGCATTAATTTCATCTGAGCCGCCTGAAGTCTCAGGCGACGGTTGCTGACGAATAAGAACTCCACAACTCTGGCGTTTATGCTGTATAGGATCGGGTATATGCGCATTAGAAATGTCGAGGGAGCCCAAGGATTCGCCTGGCGACATCCCACGCGACAAACTGATATGAACAGGTAAAACAGGAGCCTTGAACCCAGTATCTGGCGTTGTCAGAATCGGCGGTTTCTCAATGGACGCGCGGATGGGTTTAGGAGTCACGATTGTATCGGCGTATCCAATGGCACCGTTTGTGCTTAACGAGTTGTTCAGCTGCTTGGAACCAGGAGCGGTTGTCTTTGGGCGACCAAGATTTGCTCCAGCAAGCTGAAATATATTTTTAGGTGCTGAAATATTACCATGAGAAGAAGTTCGGTGAGCCATGAGTCCTGGGAGGGGCAGGACCGAGTTTTCCATCCCGAGAGGAACTTCTGGGTCCGGGTTTGCAGAACGGTGTAAGGGGTTTCCTTGGTTGGGAGTAGATCCAGGTGCATTTAAAGAGGCAGAGGAAGACCCTGACTGAGCGAGGGGCATAAATGGGGTTCGCACACTCATGGTAGTTTGAGTTGAGGATGACCAGGACTGAAATCAATTTGATAAACAGTATTTGTGTATATTTATCAGTCTTGAGTAACCAATAATGATATTGCACAAATTGTATTTTATGCTGACCGCCGGTCTCCTTCATGTACGGCCTCTCTGCGGCAGCTCCTTCTTCTGCCGCGCTAAACATACCATTACTACTCTACCAGTTCCTAAAGAGATCAAAGTTCTCGAGACTCATGATGACATGATTGATGCGACCTGGTGGACAACAAGGTTCAGTGCAGTTGCTATACCTCGAAGCCGTGTCGATCTTCAATTCGCAAAAAGTTCAGGACCAGGTGGTCAGGTCCGTCAATGAACTTCTTAGAAAGTCATTCTTGCATTTGGACTGTTTTGCAGAACGTTAACAAGGTCAACACGAAAGCAGTCGTCAAATGCTCTCTCGATAGTCCTTGGATCCCAAGGTGGGCCAAGGCTGATCTCATAAAATCTGTGAGCTCATCAACTGTCGCCACTATAATTTCTGATGAGATTATCCTCAGCGTCACTATGCTTCCTCATCACATTGTCTTCAAGTTACGTCGACTTTGACGCGCTCGCAGGCCCAGAACGCTGATGATTGTTTAACAAAGGTTCTTTCACGCAGTCATTTTTGTGGTTCCTTCTCAAGATTGCATGACACAGCTTCATGATATCATCCTATCCGCGGCAAAGGCACATATCAAGCTCGAGCCTTCACAAGAGCAAAAGAAAAAAGTAGAGAAGCATCAAGCTGCAGAAAAAGCAAGACGGAAGTTTGAGAAGATGCGAAAAAGCGATGTCAAGCGATCCCGCTCAAATAGCGATTGGTAACGATGACTGGAAAGATTTGGAGGTAGGTACCTTTGTCAAAAAATATGCCTTTTTTTCAGCTCTCAATGGCTAGCAGTCGATTTACTGCTTTCAATTACTTCATAGCGACCGATCGATCTACATTGGAATTGCTATCTTTCTCGAGCTGAGTAGAGACGCTGCAGCCAGCCGCGCACCGCTTACCCTGCTCCCGGCGAGAAACAATCATGCAATCTGCAAAGGGAATGATAGCTTGTAGTGAAAGGCAATCGTACGTAGACTTCAGTGCTGTATCTCCTATGATTGTATTAAGATGAAACACTTAAGCCTGATTACTTTTGTGATACCGGTCATTTGATCGAAAACTGTATGAGAAGGATAGATGAATGAATTAATTTCAAACGTTGCTAGAATGGGATTCAAATAACTGTGTGGAAGCAGGATAGGGTAAGACGACTCTAACAGAGAACAAACCTCAAAAGATTTTAACCAGTCAACGTTAATACCGGTGAAATCTTCTCGTTATTGGA
>Ga0153924_1000386_pt1 | contig 28262 bp, 33 predicted proteins | sample TSNJ008MetaG_FD_104709 | JGI IMG/M metagenome (GOLD analysis project Ga0153924, IMG submission 104709) | Attine ant fungus gardens microbial communities from New Jersey, USA - TSNJ008 MetaG | ecosystem: Host-associated > Fungi > Mycelium > Unclassified | place: USA: New Jersey, Wharton State...
ATAGAATTCATTTGTTTTTCCATGTAAAGAAAGGCACGTGAGATTTAGTACCTGAGTGTTTTTGGACATTGTGCCCTATATTCCAGATATTGCAATCCCATTATTCCAAGGACATTTGTGTAGCCACGTGAAGATGACAATTATCTCAGCACATCTCCGTTCCCTAATCGACGATTCGAATGACGGACTCTCTGATCACTCTCGAAGAGACATTAATGAGTGGCTTGCGTATGGCCAACTCACAAATTTCGGAATTCTTCTGAACTGAGTGTGAAACCCTAGGCTCGGCAACAGTACGCTGTCTAGCCAGGTTCATGTTGATGAAGGGGGCGAAGGCGCAGACCTTCCCGAGAGTACGATATTAGACGTCTATCTCCCTGATGGATCAATAAGAGGAGAGGAGAGTGAACTGATCAGAAGGCTTCAAAGGTGTGCATATCACTGTCCATTTTATCAAGTCTAAAATTGTATAGGAATCCAAATCATGAAACGCTCATACCAGCTATCTACTCGCTCCTTTCATCTTCAGCTTCCAATGATATCATCTCAGATCGAATGGTGGAACTTATTGGTCTTGAGGACTTGGATTTAGTAATGATGCTTCTGGAGAAGCGGGAAACCAGCAACCAGATAGTGAGCTCGTTTCTCTGGGGTTGGTTTGAAGTTGCTTGATTACTCCCAGCTATCACACTACTCGACTTTGAGGCAGCATCAAACACCTTTGGCCAGTAGTCAAAATGATGTTTCATCAACAAGCGCTGAGCTTGGTATCGTTTATCCATAATTGTGTTGCGCTCGATTTACTCAAGGGCTCAGCAGATGATGACCCTGCAGATCTTTCAACAGAGGCTTTCAAGAGACGCATGGAGAGGAAATTCCGGGATAATGCAGCAAAACCCCTCTTTTCAGGAACTGCAGTCCGTGATTTTCTGTGCCTTTGACAAAACATGTCCTCATCAGCCCCCAGTACGAAGTACCTGAAACGCTCCCCCATGTTTACACTTCCTCGAGTTTATCGCAAAATAGTATGCTTTCGTCTACTGGACACAGATATCTGCTACCTTTGGGGACTGAGAGGAAACATTTTGAAGTCCGTTCGGACGGCGTAGTGCTTTTGAATATTCGCTCACACTCCTACAGGAATATGAAGAAGTCATTGTACCTCCTGCACGACCAGTTCCACCCAAGTCAACAGAACGCCTGATTCCAGTTGCTGAACTAGACCCTCTTGCGAAAGGGTGTTTTCCAGTAAGTCTCGTAATTCAAGGCATAGTGGCGGTCGTAGGATACCCTGAGACTTTTTTCAATTTAATAGGGATATTCATCTCTCAACAGGATACAATCTATTGTTTATCCTACTGCCTACGGTAGCAATGAGAATATGCTGATATGCGGTCAGTCTCAACTCTCCATCTAGTTCATAGATTCACACGTATGTCCTAGCTCCTACTGGTGCTGTATGAAGCCTTGAGTTACGGCCCGTTATGGCATCAACTAACTTTGCTAACCAGGGAAAAACCGATGTTGCAATGTTGACCATTCTTCGAGTAATTGAACAACATCGTTCACGAGCATCGGGGACAGAGCTTCGTAGCACAATTGATCGGGATGCTTTCAAAATTATATATGTGTAAGTTGCAGAAATACCGCAACCCCTACACCTTCCCCCACTGAACTCATGTCATAGCGCTCCCATGAAAGCACTGGCTGCAGAAATCGTACGCAAACTAGGAAAACGTTTACGTTGGTTGTCAATCGAAGTTAAGGAGTTAACCGGTATGTTCTCCATGCTTTCCGTTGAGGAATTATGTTGACTGGAATAGGTGACATGCAGATGACCAAGGCCGAGATTGCTGCCACCCAAATTATTGTCACCACTCCAGAAAAATGGGATGTGATGACGAGAAAACCCACTGGAGAAGGGGAGCTTGCTTCCGTGGGTGTAATTTATATTTTCCTGTGATCATTGGACTGACCTCTCCATCTAACTTAAGAGTCTGAAATTACTGATCATTGATGAGGTTCATTTGCTCAATGATGAACGAGGCGCTGTTATAGAATCGATTGTCGCGAGGACTCTTCGTCAGGTATAGATAATCTCATGAAAAGGCGTCGAGATTGTTCGAGTTGATGCATCTTCTCTAGGTGGAATCCAGCCAATCGGTTATTCGTATCGTTGGTTTGAGCGCGACTCTCCCGAATTTTGTTGATGTTGCGGAATTTCTCAGGTGAGACAGCTAATTACAATGTTTAGCTCGACCTAACGATCATGCAGCGTGCCGAAATACAAAGGTCTCTTTTATTTTGATTCTTCCTTTCGCCCCATACCATTAGAACAGCATTTCCTGGGCATCAAGGGCAAGCCCGGGAGTACACTATCACGGAAAAACCTCGACCACGTTACCTATGAAAAAGTTTCAGAATTAGTGGCTCAAGGTCATCAAGTGATGGTTTTCGTTCATGCTCGCAAAGAGACAGTCAAAGCCGCTATAGATCTGAAGGAAGCTTCTTTCATAAAAGGAAATGCTGATGATTTCAGCTGTCAGGATCACCCTCAGTGGGCCATATTCCGCCGTGAGATCAGTCAGTCTAGGAACAAAGAAATGAAACTTCTGTTTGATCATGGTTTTGGGATACACCATGCGGGTATGTTAAGATCGGATAGGAATCTGATGGAGAGGTTATTTGAGGCAAAGGCGATAAAAGTCAGGCCCAACATTCACTTCCTCTGACAGGATCGCCCATTGAGCTATCAGGTTTTATGTTGTACGGCCACGCTGGCATGGGGTGTTAACTTACCTGCACACGCTGGTAAGCTAATCTCCCGGCTGATTTAGAAGGTTCTTTTTACCTGTATCAGTTATCATCAAGGGTACACAGGTATATGACAGCTCAAAAGGATCTTTCCAAGATTTGTCTGTCCTCGATGTTCTTCAGGTTTTCGGTAGAGCTGGCCGGCCGGGACTAGAAACGAGTGGGGAAGGTTATATCTGTACAACACATGATAAGCTGGCTCATTACCTCGAGGCCGTAACCTCCCAGGTGAGAAACCATCCTTTTCGGAAATGTCAGCTCTGATCCAATGATTCACAATCAAGAATCCTATAGAATCTCAGTGAGTCCGACACGTTTCCTCTATGATCACCGTTCCTCAAGTCTCCTAAGGTTCCGCAAAGGTCTTGTCGACGCGCTCAATGCAGAAATTTCCCTGGGAACAGTGGCAAACCTTCGTGATGCTAGTCAGTGGATGGGTTATACCTATTTACATGTGCGAATGAGAAAAAATCCGACAAACTATGGTCTGTGCCTGGGATGGTTATATCCTCTATTCTTATCGACATTTTGCCAGGAATTTCCAGAGAAGATGTTGAGGATGACCCACATCTTGGCAGCAAGAGTCGAGAGCTTATTAATTTTGCTATCAACCAGCTAACGGAAGCTAGAATGGTGGTTCAAGATAATAAGACTGATAGCTACACCATCACTGAACTCGGAAGAATCGCCGCCAGGTACTATCTTAGGCACACCTCGGTGGAAATTTTCAACAAGGAGTTTCGTCCTAAGATGTCAGAGGCCGACGTATTGGCAATGCTCAGCATGAGCACAGAGGCAAGATCACAATTTGCGCTCCCTGGTTGCCATTGTTGACATTTCTCAGTTTGACCAAATACAGTTGCGAGAATCAGAAACCAAGGAACTGGATCAATTGATGGAGCGGACTCCTTATGAGCTCAAGGTATTTCGTACCCAATGCTGTTTTACAATATTTTCCATTCATTCACCCTTTCAGAGAAAGGCTAGTCACAGCGAAAGAAAGGGCGGCGTTACCACTAGCCAGGAGAAAGTCAATATATTACTCCAGGCATATGTTTCTCAGGAAGTTATCGATGACTTCGCTCTTATATCTGATATGGCCTATGTTGCCCAGAACGGTGGTCGTATCATTCGAGCTTTGCTCGAGATAGCGTTCAGTCGCAAATTAGCAAATATCTCAATGGTATTGCTCGGGATGAGCAAGGCGATCGAAAAGCGCCTCTGGCCGTATGAACACCCATTACGACAGTCCGACCTCAAAGCCGAGACTCTATACAGGCTGCAAGAGTGGGCAGGCGATTGGACCGTCCAGGAGCTTCTTACACTGGATGCCGCTTCATTAGGTCAACTCATCCATATGAACGAGCCACAGGGACAAGCCGTGCTGAAAGCGGCAAAACAGCTCCCATTGTTGCAAGTTGACTATCGCTTACGACCACTAAGCCATGATGTAGTCAATGTCTCCATTCATCTCACCCGGAGCTTTGTATGGAATGCAAAATCACACGGGACATCTGAGCCGTTCTGGGTTTGGATTGAAAGCCACGAGGGGGAGACAATACTTCAGTTAGGACACATCATTGTTCGGCCTTTGACAGAAAGAACAAAGTTGGATTTTACCGTTGCGATTTCCACTAGTATGCGGCCACCTTTTCTGACGATTCGTGTTGCCTGTGACCGTTGGATCGGAGCTGATATTGAAGTGTATGTTCCCTTTGACTCTATAATCATGCCAGCATCGACGCAAAGCCATACACCTCTGTTATCCATGCCGCTACTTTCTACTTCGATCATCGAGCAACCCGCGCTACGAGAGTCACTCCTACAAGAAATTCCTGTCTTTGATGCCATACAGACACAAGCCTACTGGACCATGATAAAAACTTGTCATCATGCTCTACTGTGTGCACCTAGTGGAAATGGAAAATCTACTTTAGCCAAGATTTTGACTGTGTGAGTGGGGATTCAGCTTTTTCCAATCGTTGTTATTGACAATTTTTAGTGTGAAAACTACAGAGAAGCCTGATTTCTGGACCTTGATTATTACACCTCACCAAGGGAGTGCGCTTGAAATGTATGCTGACCTCAAACAAATTTGCTCTACCGTAAATATTTCCATCGAGCTTGCCTCAGCTACGAGCGTTATTTCACGACAAAGGGGCAGATTAATACGTGTCACCACTGCTCACACTCTTTTGATGCCATTCCTCTTGTCTGACCCCCTCGAAGCAGGATTCGGCCCCAATCTGGTCATATGTGAAGATCTTGAGCAGCTCGACTCGACATACGAATGGGCAGTTTGTCTTCTTCGCCACACAACTCGATCTCTTCCAACACTATACGTTGGCTTCTCCGCTTCACTGAATGACCCTACCGACTTGGCAGATTGGTTGGATGTTCATCCAACTGCTTTCATCAGTCTCCGACCTCGCGATCGTGATCAAGCCCTTAAGTTCTCAGTCCAACCATTCACCATCCCACACTCTGCTTCGCTTTTCAAAGCTATGGCAAAACCTACTCACACAGCCATAAAAACGGTACCGCCAGGTGAAAATGCGATTGTTTTTGTCTCCTCCCGAGCAATGTGTCGCTCTACCGCACTCAATATTTTGACTCAGTGTATGTTGGAGATGGACTCTACGAGAGGATATATACCCGAACGTACTTCAGATGAGTACGTTGAGGATGCCTGTGCTCGGTTGCAAGACGCATCCTTGGCAGACTATGTGAGCAAAGGCGTTGGATTTTTTCATGGCGGTATCAAGAAGCAAGATCGCCTCATCATACTCGGTCTATTCGCAGAAGGTATCATACGTGTATTGATTGTCCCCCACGAATCAGTCATGTCACTTCCTGTGCGTGCAGCTGTCGTGGTCGTGATGGGTACCCAATATATCGACACCATGGAAAGATCGAATTCAGGGGACCACCAGGTACTCGATTATAGCCTTCCGACAATTGTTCGTATGCAGAGTCACGCTGTACGACATTCTGGAGCAGGACACTTGTTCTTGTTTTGTCAAACAGAAGCAAAAGATACGCTGACACGATTCCTTAATGACGGACTTCCTCTGGAATCGCAACTCGCGGAAGCTTCTACATTGGTAGAATGGTTGAAGACGCGAAAGTGGAATCGGCAGGACAAGAAGCAAGATCTAATTGACATTCTCTCCTTCTCATTCCTTGCACGGCGAGTAGTCACAAATCCTTCGTATTACGATTGCACTTCCACAGATGGAAACCAGAATCTGTCTCGAATTGTGGACAGTCTGTTCAAGCAGGTCTCTTGAGAGACTTGATGGTAGAGATGCTGTATAGAATTGTTTTCTAGACGACTGCAAACTATCATTACTAAAGTTAGGTTACTATAGGAACTTTAGTTAAAGATCGAATGAGATCAAATGAGATGAAAGGCAAGGCAGCCGATCTGTACAACATTGAGTTCATTGTCTAATATATTTCTTGAGTCCCTGCAAGCGCTCTGCAGCAGCTTTGAGTGTGTCTATGTCTTTGCAGAAGGAAAAACGCCCATAGCCAACGTTGGCATGTTCTTCACAATAAAACTGGGTATGTGTCAAAAAATGCTCGCATACGACAAATTTGAGATGCGCCTTTACCTCGCTGACGGGGATGGAAGAGACGCCGATCTCCGTTGCAATGAACCAAGATACCCTGTTTATAATTTGTTCAATGTTGATCTTTCAGTACACGATGCACCTTACCTAAAATCGCGACCACGATCCAAAACACTTTCAGGGAATGGATAATCTTCAGGGAGTTCAATAGAGGAGACATCCTTCGAGCAACATATCAGCAAACGGTCAGAAATAATACATAAAAACAAACCAGAAGGATGAAATAACTGCCTTCGGGTAATATATACTTCAGGCCGAGTCGGTCAAAAGCTTCAACAAGAACAGCACGGCGCTCTTCATACTCGGCCCGCTGATTTTCGAAAAACCTATGTTGGCCTGCTTGCTCAAGACCAACTGCAGCCCCCTCCTGGCAAGGAGAGTTGGCGCAGAATACGATCCGGGTGGTTGCAGCGAGCGTGGGCTGGATGATGTATTTTGGTGCGATAAGCCAACCGATACGCCAGCCTGTGGCAGCAAACGCCTCTATTGATGGTGATCAGAGAACGAAGGGAAGATGCGAAGCTGATACGTGGGGTAGCACTCACTTCCGGCGGAACCAACCGTCACCGTTCGATCCCACATACCAGGCAATGTTGCGAAACGGACATGCTCTTTTTTATCATAGGTCAGGTGTTCATACTAGGATTGGGATATTGAGGCGATAATCTGAGTCAATTCGAGCCGTCTACTCACAACTTCGTCTGACATTACGATAAGATTATATTCCTCTGCAATCGTCGCGATAGCTTCCAGTTCAACACGAGTAAAGACTTTGCCGACTGGATTATGAGGGGTATTAATAATTATCATCTTTGTACGTGATGTGATAGCTTGTCTATCAATTGATGCACGTTGAGAGCTGATACCACACGATAAGAGTTCCAATGATGAACAAACATACCTGACTTCATCTGGATCAATAGTCCAGTCATCGCTCGTGGGTTTCTCGATATGAGGAGCAGGTGGATGCATTGGGACATAAACAGCTTTGCCACCATTGAAGATCACGGAGGGAACATATTGGTCAAAGAAGGGTTCAAACATGATAACTTCATCTCCTTCTTCAAGGAAGGCAGTGAAGACAGAGTATTGGCCTACACGGAGAATCTTCAGACACTGTCTTGTACCTGTGTGTGCTGACGCACCTTCATTTGCACCACTTGTGACCAAAATCTCCGACTCGGTATCGAGACTTCTACCAAGGAGCGGTTGATAGAAGTCCCTGATAGCCTCACGTAAACGGATGCGTCCGCGAGGGGGTGAATAGTGGTTTGGCGCTACTGTATTCAGAGCTTGTTCGGTTGCTTGGATAATCCAGTCAGGAGGTGCAAAATTCATATAGCCCTGCCCGAGGTTGATGCAATCCTTAGGGAGATTGACGGCGCTGCCAGCAATACTTGTATGACTAGTGAATGGCTCATAGGATGAATACTCACTTGAAGATGGACCAGACATCTTGTGCCAGAGCTCTACCCTCCTTCAATCGGGAAGAAAAGGGGACAAGATTAGAACGATCTAAGTACTTGGAGGTGCCATTGGAAAGAGAAAACATTGTGCGATGAATAGGGCAGGAGCGGTGTAGCAATGGCCTGAGAAAAGAACTTGCTGTAGGTCTAGAGGACCCAGCCTTTATCAGGATGGTCCGTGCCGAGATGCCGGCCATGGATATGGAGAAATGTCGTGATCTCGCACACAGAAGGTTAAAGAACCTTCTATGAATTGACGGATGCGATCAGATGATCTTGATGGCACCCGCTATGGAGATTGATCATACGGACTATTTATGTACACTGATGATGGTAATCATAATAATACAAAACATACACTGGAATATAAATTGTTCTTTTTTTTTTGGAAACCTTCCCTGAGCTGCATAGCCTTCACATCGTCTCCACATTGACCAATGAGAATAAAAACCGCCTCAAACAGGGTTTTCGTATGTCCAGATCTTTGAGTAAGCAGGGTTGTTGCCAAATAGCAACACACAGACGCGTTGGACTTGAGCGACAATGAGTGGATTTTTCAACAAACCCAACCCTTTGGTTCAAAATTTTGCCAATCCTCCGAATCAAAGCCCAAGTCCAGCCATGAATACTAACCCACTTGAAGCCCCCGTCGGTGCGTGCGCGTTCTTATCATTCTCTTGAGTTTCTTCGTAGCTGACTTCGTGCCACACAGTCAGGCCGGGGACCAGCGCATTTGGAAATGCCTCAACCCTGCCTTCTTCAGGAGCTAGTTTCTTTGGAACTGCCGGCAATGCTTCTGGGAATGCACCTACTCCGTCTGCCTTTGGCAGTGGCTCCATCAACAGTGCCTCTGGAGGTGCCACAATCAATCCTACACCATCAAATACTATACCTGCGGGGGGGTCTGTGCTGGGACAGGGACCTATTACGACTCCTTCAACCCCCACCAACCCTTTCCTTATACCACCACCAGGAATAGCGCCATCCCTCTCAAGTAATGCCTCAAAGCCAGCTATCACTCCTGCTTCTGGTCCTTTATCCAGTTCTGGCTCGACAACCTTGACTACGGGAGCAGCTCCAACGATATCCCCGGCTGCGCTCGCATTATTTGGAAAACCTGGACCGAGTCCGACTACTCCCGTCAATAGCTCTCTATTCGGAGCAACGGCTACCAAGCCTACCGACAACAATATCCCTCAATCTAGCGGTATGTCCAGTCTTATGGCTTATCTATGGTTTAACTCAGATCACTTGTAGTTCAGGGCACAACAACTGGCACAAGTTGGTTAGCTCAATTTCATGGGTCTGCAGTTACTCATGGCTCGATCCATAGCTTCAGCGCCCACGGTCCCGGCACAAACCACAGGACTTCCCCCCAATTCCACGGAGGGTACTTCCACCACTACACAAGGGTCAATGTCACAATCAGCTGCTGACGCATTAGCAACTTCGGCGGGCACGACTGGGACAGCACCTGTTGCAAGTTCATCTGTAGGTAGCGGCTTGTTTGGCAAAACGCCTACCACCCCTGTGACACCGACACCTGCTACTGGCTCTGCAGCGGAGACTTCAACCACCAAAACGCCTGCTACAAAAACAGAAGAAAAGAAGGATGGTGCAGCCACTACTCCGACACCTGGTGAGTTATATCCTTAGTCTTTGTCTAGTGCTGGACTCATGATCGGGCTAGGCCTCAGTCTATTCGGTGCAACCAAGCCGTCTAATGTGCAACCCGGTATATCTGCCTTTGGCCAATCCATGAATTGAATTGATCATCGTAACAAACAGCTGCCTCCTCCATGAATACAGCTCCAAGTGCAAAGTCAGCGCTATCTGGTATGTTTTTCAAATACCTTTTTTAAAAATATCCCAAAAACTCCATTTTGTAGTTGGAGCTCCGTCTATGTTGAAGGGTAAAACTCTTGAAGAGATCGTGAATCGGTGGTCCGATGATCTCCAAACATCGACATCTGAGTTTGCAAAATTCGCCGGGGAAGTCGCTGTATGGGATCGTGCCCTTATTGAGAATGGAAACAATGTATGCATCTTTTTTTGATGAGAATTCCCTCATCACCTTTTGACACATCGATGTAGCTTTCGGCGCTGTACAGCCATGTCATAAACGCCGAGTTTCAACAAGACACTATCGATCAGACCCTGACCCACATTGAGCAACAACAAAAGGATCTTGCCGCGAACCTGGATGCCTATGAGAGCATGTCTCAGGATCTCCTTGGTGGTCAAGGAAGCTTGCGGGCTCTCGATACAGGCCCAGCTGACAATGAACGAGACAAGAGGTCAGAATTTTTCTTATGGGTGTTGATGTGTTTGGCTGATGATTCATTAGCTATGCATTGGCCACGACTCTACAAAATCGACTCGATGACCTCTCGGACATGTTGACACAGGTCATTGATGCTGTCAATGTTCTCTCTACCTCCAATAAACTCAATGGGGAGTCCAATGACAATCCAGTGTCCCAGATCTCTCAAATTTTAAGCAGTCATCTGGAGAGTCTGCAGTGGATTGATGGCGCTGTTCGTGAGGTTGAAGGTAAAGTTGTAGACATTGGAAAACGAATAAAAGACTCCGGATATAACCTTCCTGCGGATAGTAAAGGGATGGGGTCAAGTCGACTCCTCTAATATAGCCTCCACATGCATCAGTTCAATACTGCAATTATATACACACATACAAGTATATAGATTAAACAAGAGTGCATGCGGATCGAGAGAACGTCATCTAGAGAACACTGTATCTGCCAGTTACTGTAGGATTTCGCATCTCCGCTTGGATTGCAGCGGCCGAAGCTTCAATTAGAAGGCGTTTGATCTCGCGAACCGCTTGTTCCACCTGTGAAAGCAATCATTTGAGCGGGTCGCTGTGAATGGATAGAATACTCACCCGATACTCCTCATTAGATTCAATGAGAAGATGAAGTTTTGGGGGCCCTTCTGGAGGAGGCTCTTTACCAGATTCATAATAAATACCTACATGGGAAGAATAAGTATGCTGAATGGAGAGTGTACATCAGTTTACTCGCCCTTGTTGGTAACGGAAGCACCAGTAATGTCAATAAGCTGGATGAGAATATATCAACAAATGCTTACTCGAAAAAAGAACGAGCTTACCTGAGTCATGGTTTCTTTGTTAGTAACACGCCAGCGAGCCTTCTGGGGATAGTCATTGATAGGAATGATAGCATGGAAATCGGTAGAATCGGGGTTGATCTTGCGTCCTGAATCCTCTGCTTGGATCTGTGACTGTGATACCAATTTTGAAGCTCTGAGCTGGACAGTCAGTTTTGCCATGACATTCAAAGCCTGTTTATGGGCAGGCGTATCCTTTCCAGCACGAGCAGCAGCCTCCTCAGCAGCCCGCATCTGATTTTGTAGCCTCTCTTCTTCTTTGGCATGAGCGAGCCGACGTGCAGCTGCAACAGCACCTGAGACTCCCAAAAGACCTTTGGACGAATCAGGTGCAGGACCACGCTTAATTTCGACTTTGAAACCGCCAAAATTCATGTCGTCCGTGCTACCATTGGTTACCGCTCCCGCCCCCTTGGCGTCTGTGACACCAGGTGTCATTTCAGCAGGTTCTTCCGTCGGCTCGCCATAAGCCTTTCTCTCTGCTTTCTCACGAGCATCTCGCTCCTTGTCAAGTCTATCCAAACCTTTACCACCAAATCCAGAACCCGCTGCTTGGGCTTTTCCACTTTTAACCTTTTCGAGGAAACCTTTTGTTTCGAAAAATTAAACATGTTTTGAGATGTGAGGAAGGGGTACATGCCGTTGGCGAGATCCTCTAGTTCCTGCGGAATTTGAGCATTGCTAGCTTTGAGTGCTCGATGAATATCAACAGAATATCGATCTTGTTCAGGTGTAATGAAAGTGACACACGTGCCCTTATTACCGGCACGTCCAGTACGTCCAGCACGATGCACATAATCTTCCATATGATTGGGAGCATCGTGGTTGATAACCAACCTGAGCTGTTTGACATCAAGGCCACGAGCAGCAACCGAAGTTGCGATAACGATAGGAACAACACCAGACTTGAAATCGGCTATAGTCTGGTCGCGGTCCACTTGATCTTTGCCTCCGTGTAAAGACATACAGAGGTATCCTTTACGCATTAGTTCACGTAATAAGTTGTCCGCGGCCTCCTGACGATCAACAAAAATCAAGGTTCTGCATTCTGGATCCTCATTGTACATCTGACCCAAGATCTCCAGGAGCCGATTGAACTTGGTATCTTCTGCGCGAACTTCAACAATCTGCTCAATTTCCGCAGCCACAACTGATCTGCCGCCAACAGTTATTTCTAACGGTTTGCGTAAAATTTTCCGAGCAAGTGAATCCATTTGTTTGGGGAACGTTGCAGAAAAAAGGACGGTTTGTCTGTCAGGCCGAGTGTTATTGATGATTTTCATAACCTGGGGCTCGAAACCCATATCAAACATACGATCTGCTTCATCGAGAACGACATAGGTCACCCGTTTCAAATTGGTGACACGACCTGAATTGGCCGTCAGCAAGTCTATCATGCGACCGGGTGTGCAGACAATGATTTCGGCTCCCTTTTTGAGCTCTGCGATCTGGTCCTTGATAGGTGAACCACCATATGCGCATACAGCCTGTGGGGATATCTTTGAGTTCATGGGAGTGACCATCAAACGATTCACCCACTCGTAAACCAAGGACTTTCAAGAAGGGCTTACAATCTTTGTGAATTTGTACGGCCAACTCACGCGTAGGAGTCATTACAATGGCAATTGACCCTTCCATTTGCTCGAGTGCACGCTGATCCTTGATATGGCGAAACATAGGCAACAAAAAGGCAACGGTTTTTCCAGAACCAGTCTTAGCAACACCAATGACATCGCGGCCAGACATGACTGCGGGTATAGCTTGAGCTTGGATAGACGTAGGCGCTGTATAATTTAGTCGTTTGATGACACTCAGACTAGAAGAGAAAAATTATCGGTGTATTGACTAGAAATAAAGTTGTCAGACACACCAATTAGCTGGCATTCCGAAATGACTCCACTTTGTGACTGGGCGAGGACAATCGACGCCACGGATTTTGATACCGTCTAGCTCTAAACGTAGTAGCTCGGCCTCATCGTCAGTCATGTTTGCAATATCTGGTGGCGGGATGTAGAATTCTTTCCTGAAAGGTTCGTAATTGACGCGTGAATGATCAACTGTCGCCAATTCCTTCTTTTTCACCTTTTTTGCAGCCAATGCGAGGATATCTTCTGGATTAAGGTCCGTCGCATCAATTTCGTCGATAGGAACCTCAGCCTCCTCCTCTATGCCGTCTTCTCCTACTCTTTCATCGAGACGAACACGAGATTGTGCACTCTCGATGCCGACCATCTTCTTCATGTCTTCGAGATTTACCTTCTTGACCTCCTCCTTGACCTCGCTCATGAATACATCAAGAGGATCGACTTCTTCTTCATCGACTTCCATCGCATTCTTGGCTTTTGCTTTCAATGCCTGATCCATTCTGTTGGCCTCTTCGTCGTCGTCGTCCACTTCTAGGTCGCCAACTGTTGCATCGTCCTTCATAGTCATGTCGATAGCCGGCATGTCTTCCAGCACCTCGAGCTTTCGCTTCGTCTCTTCTGAGTCGTCCATTGATGTCAGGCCCTTGGCAACAGAGAACTCAGGCTTGAGTGGAAGACCTTTCAGGCCCAAACCACCGAGAGCAGAACGGTTGAGTTGGCCCGTTTTTGTTACAGGAGCTGATGGGCATTAGCATTAAATCAAGTGCTATGAAACCATGTCGATTCGGAGAGAAAAGACAAAACTCACCTGGTGCTGCTTTCCCTGCGAGAGCCATGGCTTTCGCCTTTGCTTCATCGAGGGCTTTCTTTGCATCACGCTCCCTTTTCCATGCTTCAAGTTTAGCTCGTTTAGCCTTGATTTTGTCGTCCTCCTGGGGCGGAGTGAGTGCCGCAGAACCTTGTGCTGGGGGTCGAGATGGTGTGGATGCACGGTCACGAGAGCGGGACCTCCTTCTGTCATCCCTCCGGTCGTCGCGTCCCTCTCGGTGAGAATCTCTGCGGCGGTCGTCTCTGTATCTGTCGTCTCGATAGCGGTCTCTGTCTCTGTCACGGTCCCTATCCCGATATCTGTCTCTGTCTCTCTCCCTTTCTCTGTCCCTGTCCCGCTCGTCGTCGTACCGGGATCTATTGCTGGGCCTTGGGGCATTGCGCCTGGTTGGCGACGGAGACCGAGGTGAAGAGCGGTGAGATGGTCTTACCCGTTTATTTGAAGTGTCTGGTGTATAAGACCTTTCCCTACGAGGCATTGTGGAAGTAGTTGAGTTAATGTTATTTGGTATTGTTTTGGCATCACAGTTGCTTCAGTCCACGATATGTCTCAACGTCTTGACCCTGCTGCTCTTATTTCCCTCCTGCCGACTCTCTTGCCCCAGTCAGACTCTGTTTTAAAGAATCCGCACGATGCAATTACGTCTCTGGTCCACACAGCCATGTCTGCCTTGGCCTTCCGTCTGACTGCTGTAGACGACCAGTCATCATCTACTTACGAGAACAATGTTTTGCCTGTAGGATGGAATAAACTTGGCCCTGGAAACTATACTCTCAAATACAAACATGAGCAGAGCAGCCTTGAGTTTGTTATCAAATTGTCCAGGATGAGTAGTCGCATGCTCATCAACGCCATAGCGCTTGAAGTATGTTGTCATACTTTGACCTTGCCATCTGCTCACTTCCCTCAAGACGGATAAAGTTGTTACTCTCGACATCGCGACCGAAGACTTTACTTCTTCATCTTTTTATCCTTACCAAGTTGGGGGCACGACTGTGCAGCCCTTGATCCATGGATTTATCTCATCAAACAGAGTGGCAGATTTGATGAGTCAGCTCAAGTTAAAGATTCTTCAGAAGATTATGCCCGGCCTTCAGAAAGAAGGGTATTCGGATGAAGGTAGCGAAACTGCACGGACGATGGCGGAGGCTCAGCCTGGTCCTTCTCGACCACAAGCATTGCCTCCGCCGGAGGCCCCTCACAGAAATTCATTCCTGCCCCCGTCCCTCTTTCCAAATAATCCCTTGGAAATTGGAAGGCGTGATCTTGATCCTTTCACCCCAGATCCGTTCCAGCCCCCTAGCCTTTTCCCATCCAACAGAAGAGGCGGTGACGGTATGTTCGTTGGCCCTGACCATCCAATTTTTGGTGTCCCGCGGGGCTCCGGTGGTATGTTACCTCGAGGTCCTTGGGGTGGTGATGGATATCTACCGCCCATGGGGGCACCACCCGGTGCAAGATTTGATCCAGTAGGGCCAGAGCCATACCCTCGACGGGGCGGTCTGCCCGGCTTCCCAGGCCGAGGAAGAGGCAGCAACGACCCCACAGGCAGAGAACCTGACAATGACGAATTTATGCCGCCTGATGCTGTGAGTTTGAACCTGGCTTGGTGGAATTGTCTGCTGACTTTTTCATCTCAGAGTAATATGTACTTGTAAATAGTTTTGCAGAAAGTCCGGCCAGATATAGAAACGTGTTCTCACCTTGTATGGCAGTAGTTGACCACTTTATACATATCAATCAAATCATTCCTTCATCCACAATGTCTTTTCAAGCAACAAGTCCAACTCGGAATGCAAGAAGCTTGCCTTTGGGTAGTCCCAGATCTCCAACCTCACCTCAATGCAAGCAACAAGTCCCACCAGGTTTTCGCCCCTCAGTGCGTCCCAAACGACGTCCCATCGCAGAAATGACGATCCACGAGTTACAAGACCTCCGCAGACTCAACACAACCATATTGGCCTCACCGTACGCTATATCCCCTTCACCGCCTTCACTCACACCTATTGCTCACACATTGTCGTGTTACAGCGGAGCATCAACCTCCAGTTACGTTCACAGGGTACAAGCCGAGCAAGCTGCCATAGAATCTCGGTTACTTGAGCTCGACGGGATTGAAACTATCAACACAGGACTGAAGGAAACCAGGATACGCGGCGAAGATGATATGATCATCGACCTACCAGAACCTCCTACGAGTAGAATTATCGAAGCCAAGAAGAGAGCTTTGGCACGATTTGTGGGTCAGCATCAGATATCGTTACAAAAACTAAGAACAACTTCTAGAGTCAAAACATCGCGTTGGGCTCGCATCGTGGAGATGCGCCCTCAAATTTCAGCATGCAAGAAGCCATGGAACTTGAACGACAAACATTTCTGAGAGACAAGGAACGTGAAGAGCGCATCCGCGAGAAAAAGCGCAGGCAAGGTATTCCTGTAGATGGAGGGTACTACACCATGAAAGAAAGAGAGGCTCGTATATTGGCCTTTATGTGAGTCCAACAGTTCTGTGGTGTTGTCCCGATTAATTCTCTAAGTATCTCATAGGAATCATAAGCCTACTGACTCGGATCTGGAGGACGACTCCGACATGGACTCGGACGACGACGATCCATCTACCTGGTTTGAAGACGATCAAGACGATGGCCGCAAAGGTCAGGATATTATTGAACCGGATTATGACGATCTTTCCAGCGTCATCCGTATCGACGAGAGTAGAATTAACTACAGCACTTTTTTGTGAGCCTCAGGACAATTTTGACTAGCTATTAGCAAACGAAATCAAATGTACTTGTAAATAGTAAACCTCATAGTCGAAGATGAAATGTAATTTTGTTCTTGCTCAGCGGGCATGGACCGGACAACTCTTTCCACGTTGTAACCAAGAGGACAGACAAGCTATGTGGATCAACCTTCAGAATTTGTCTAGTGAGGTAGGCATGACTACTCACCACTGTGGAAACTGCAGAAGCAACTCAAACGAGCAACAGTGGAACCTAAATCATGTATCAGTCCCAAATGACTTAAACTTGCTTTTGAGTGTAAACTTGACCTTTAACGAAGTCTTCCAAACAAATGACACCTTTAATAGTACCGTCAGCTTTTGAAATCAGGTAACCCACACGACTAACATTCGACACCAAGAAGGGCACTTTCGGCAGGAAGCCTATAGACGAGGTAGCGTGAGACAGAAGGGCCATGTCCTTCATCCAGACACCGCCTGACATGTTCCTCCTGTTCTATCGCGTCTCCGACCTCGTCTAGATTTTGATTACAGACAGGGCAACTGGTCAAAGAACTGTCAATTCTGGACTTCCAGTCAAAAAGGACTAGAACATACTCGGCGAGGTCGCTGAGCTGAGAGCTCGACTCCCTTCGCGTCAGACTCCCCGGAACGGACAGTCTTTCTTGATCAACGATTATGCGCTCGATGGGATACCCACGGTTGGCCAACCTATTTGGCACACCTGCAATGACCTGTTCATAGCACGTATGACACACACGCTGCGAACTAGAAGAGCCCGATGGCTCGGGGCTAGTCTGATCATGGACAATGTCTGTGGGGTTAAGCAAGACCCTGAAGGATGAACAACGATCACAAAAGATTTGGCCACACTTGCGACAATGCTGGAAGACGGATTGAATTGCCGTTTCCTTGCAATGAGCTGGTTCTGTGTACTTACATGCTGCAGAAGAATACATCAGACAGAAAGCTAGAAGATAAACATAAATGATCACGCACGCGGCGGAGGATGAACGTAAATTTTCTTTGACAATCTCGACATTGGCTGACTTGGTCGTCTCGCTCCCATTGGGCAGTCAGCTGACGAGGTGTTGGAGATATCCAATGTGGAGTAGCGACCTTCTGAGGAGCTTCCCTGGTTGGTACACGGAATTCGGGGGCTTGAGAGAGCTGGGGAGTGAGGTCAGTCGGAGCGCGGGAAACTCCTGGCCGACTGAAAAAATCAGACCGATGCGACGCTCTGGAAGTCGGCCTTGTGATCGGAGGGGTAGCAGAAGGATACCAAAATTCCTCTTCCGAACTTGCGTCTTCGTCGCCTATTGTTATGTGAGTAATGTCAGGAAATCAGTTTCAATACATACCTTGACCAGTCAGAATCAACCCCTGAGCACTTGCCGCCAATCGACGACGTTCTAATTCTCGACTGTATGTGTTCAACAATACCTCGGCTTGTCTCCGACGATTTGTGTCTTCGTCACCTAAAATGTCTCTCAGATCATAGACCCCACGGCTCAGCAATCCACTGACTCAATATGCCATTGCGTAATTCTTCGGTAGCGCGTTCAAGCTTCGCAATAGTACGTCGGGCATCAATTGCTGACAACGGATTATTCTCTTCATCATTACAAGAGTCATTTCCGACAAGGTAGCGAGCACGTCCAACATAATCTTGAGTGGAGGAAAAGAAAGAAGACGACATCGTGCCTAGTTCTCGTCCGCCATTTTCATCAACATTTGACTGAAGCTCCTCAACATAGGGTATCAAGGTTCCATCTGAATCCAAATGATACATCGAGCCATCTGGCTCAAGAAAGGGTAAAGGGGGTATGTCTAGACGTCTTCTCATGATCCTGACCCAGCGGCGGCGGCGAACCCAGGTGAGAGTAAAACGACCAGGTATTGAAGAAAGAGAGGCATTACGAGAGGATGAGCCGCCAAAACCAGCCGCGACTACTCCGTTGCCTGTCAACACTCTCTCCAATTGCGGAGGCCGTTCACCAGTCCATTTCTCATCAGGATCATCAAAAGATTGCGCATATTGCCATCCTTCTTCAGCATCTACTCCAGGATGTGTCACATCGAGTGTCCAATCAGACCTTGTTTTAACATGAGCATATCTACAATTCAGATCTAATGGGAAGGCGTACAGCCAAAAATGGCTCCTTTCTGTGATATCAGGAGCAGATCTATCGATATCAACGGGACGTGGAATCTCCCAAGGTGCATCACGCAGTGGGAGTAGAACACCATTCCTAGAGGCAGGAATTAGACGGGCACCAGTAGCTCCATCAGGCCTAGGCAGCTTCAACTCGTAGGGAACTCGACGACCCCGCTTCCCGAGACCAGAAGCGGAAAATTTGGGTCGGCCACCGGAAGTAGCAACAGTTTTTAGTCGCAGGTCGAGCCTTTGGTATTCGTAGAGTATGATAGGAAGTGTCGTGTGAACTAAAAGGGGATCATAAGGTGTAGCCGTCCCCCGCCAACGCTCCGCTTCTGCTTGTTGTAGCACCTGCGCCAAGGCCATTAGCTATTCATACGAAAACCATAGTAAAGCACACCTCGCAGATCCAAACTTCGAAAACTGCAGCAGCAGCATCGTAGGCAGTTTCCCCCCATTTATTTCGAATCAGGGGATTGGCATCCTGCTTTGAGAGCAGATAATGGACAATGGGGAGGTGTCCTTTGGATGCCGAATTCACTTGAACATTGTTTAGACCGATAGGTAGATCCTCTTAGGTGTTCGCTACTTACTTAGAGGTGTCCACCCATCTTTGCTACGAATGTCGACCCCTGGTATCCCATCAACTGTAGTTGTGGCCCCTGCTTTCTCGCAAAGATACTTGACTATATCGAGGTATCCCTAGTCCATTTATCAATCAACCCGTCTGACAGGAAACGAGACTTCTGCACCTTGGAACATGCATTGTGAAGGGCAGTCCACCCATCAGCGTCACGGACATGGACATCAGCTTTGACGAAGACCAGATAACGAATGATACTCATGTGGCCCTTGAGAGTAGCCTTATGAAGTGCTGTCTGGCGAAGGAGTTCAAGAGTTAATAAATGTTCACTGAATTCACCTAACATACTTCTCCTTCTCTATCTTCAAGGTCAGGCATTGCACCACAATCCTCGATGACTGTGGCACGTTAGATTTCGCATGCAAGAGTGGCCGATGTGATGACTCACGCCATTGAACAATTTCCAGATGACCGCGACTAGAGGCAACATGAAGCATAGTAAATCCTGTGCGCATTGACGCATCATTTGCCAGGCTGAATTGATGGGCAGCATTACTCTCGACCGCGTGCATGAAGAGCCTCTTGAGTAGTGGCAAGTCGCCGCTAGATGCTGCAGCATAAAGAGACTCTAGCTGTGCGGGAGAAGGGAAGCTTGGAGAAGGTGAAGGATGAATAATCACTTCTGAGGTCAAAGGCGGCGAACGGGTTGTAGGCGAGGTTTCCCCAACGATAGGAGTTTCCGGAGGCGGCGATAGTGAGCGAGCTTGTTCTTTGAAGGGCGCCTGGTTAGAGTCAACAGGTTCCATTAAGGGTGTCTCCATCGTCACAGATATAGGTGTCGCCTCATTACGAGGCACGGAGCCTGCATCGGGATATACGAATTCTTTGGAGTCTTCTTCGCTCTCGTCCTCATTATCATCTGGTGCATTAAGGGGTGTGTGGGACACTTGCTCGCCAACCTGCACAATGTTCTGCCTTTCACTTTCCCAGTCTTCATCCGTTTCATGCACGTCGGATGCCCTGATAGTAGATAAATCAGCTACTTCCTCAGAATACTGTTCCTCTTTTACTTGCTCTGCAATAGCAGCCATTTGCTCAGTGTTTTGACTCAGTGGATCCTGCATGTCACAGGAACGAATAGGGTTGCTAAAACTCTTGATGAACCCTGTATGCCAAGGACTAGATTTCGTGGGACACTTTGCCGTTTACTGCTTTAGGAAATCTTTAGGAAACCTCTGAGATTTCTCTTCCTCACCTGTATCTCAAAAGCATGTACATCATCACTCTCCAATCCTGTAGCTATATACAGCGACAAAGAAAAGTTAAAATAGGAAGTGATTCTACCAGGGGTTCTGCTACCCAGACTGCTACTTACATGGATATGGATGATTACTGCATATATACCCTTCCATTACTGATGACGCAGTAAATCAGCTATTTGAACAGACAACATTGGTCCCGTAATGTATGTTAGCAGAAAATACATTCTTAGGCAACCGGTAATGTCTATCTGAGCGCACATAAATTTGCGATAGCGGGTCCTGGAACTACTTAATGCTCTCTGTATCCTAGGAATTTGTGTTAAGTCTGCCAGATGCAACCAAGAAGCCATTTGAAAATACAACCTAGTCATTACACATATTTTGTCTCTTACTTCAGCCCATTGAATACACTTCCTCAAAACCTAGCGAAATAGCCTCCTTGCAAATAAGTTTGTATAGACATCTTATCCGGGCTAGAAAGGACTGACCAGGCATTTCGAGGGTTCACTAGGTAGGAAGGCGGATCAAAATGAGACGTGCGATTTCAATGCGACAAAGTTCGACACAATATCTATGCTTTAATATATAATCCAAAATCTGATGGAAAAGACCCAGCAAGTAACAATAGAATTGATCAGACTGTAGAAGAGCTGGTTGCCAAAATTGATGCTCCACCATCCTCGGTCACCCGTTTTCTTGTTTTGCAAATGAGATATCTCCTCCCAAAAAGTCCAATATCTTCACCATCACGTGTGTTGTTATTTGAAAACATGCCGATCCCAGATGGCGCAAAAATGACTGATTGTCCGGTCTACAATGTGGGTAAATGTATTTCCCGATCATTTGAAATTGAAGATTACCTGGAGTCGGACAACTCGATCAAATGCGTCTCCAAGGGAAAAATCAGCCGAAACATGTTTGACAATATGTTCCCACCAAGCAGGGGACTGGAATCTATGCAGAATAATGACTGTGCAAAGATCTATAACAACTGGGGGAAGTATTGTTGGTTCTGCAGCAGAGGATTGAGATAATGAAGAAAAAACAGGAATGATTCGGAGCTTGCCTTGAGTACTTATGATAACTCGCATTCCGAGATGGCGCTGTTGGCGGATAATACTAAGAATTCTCTTCGTCAGGTCAGATGAACCACCCCTGGTCATAGAGAGATACTGAAGGGACGTAAGTTGTCAAGCCAACCTTGTAAGAAATTACCAACTTTATGCGCCTCATCAATGACAAGAACTTTGCCAACATCAAGATTTATGCGTGTAAACAACCGACAGATAATGTCAAAGATTCTGCAAGCAGAATCTGCATCGATAAAAGGATCGGATAAATCGATAATTGTGAGTTGACCCTTTGCAAAACGAGCCGGTCGTTTGGACCTAGCCTTGGAGGGTTCCAGGAATGAATAAAGTAGGGATAACCGCTGATCCAGGCTTGCCTTCTGAAGGGGATTCAATTCCTCCTTCAGGTCAGCAAGTTCATTTTGAAAAGCGTAAAAGGTGAAGTCTTCTCCGAGTTTTCGAAGACGTTCCTACAATGGTATTAGATGGTTCGATTTTCAATTAGATCGAAAACACCATTGCTTACAAGGACAAGGTGCATGTATAAGGGTGCCTGATCAGGAGAGTTGATAGACATCATAGATAGAATAGCCGCCGCATCCAACTCTGCTTGAGTAAAATGCAATGGATAAACCTCAACTTTGTCACCGAGTGCATTTCCATAAGTTGCACACATTGTTTTGATACTGGAAGGTGAGACAAACACTCTGACTTTCGGTAGCTCTATGTCGTAAGGTTTTGAGATGGATCCTAGCCAAGTGACTTCACTGGGAAGGGATGAGGTCCCTCCTTCTCCAAAATGAAGAATGAGGGCACTCATGGCCTCCTCAAGCAAGCCAATTGGTTTGAATTTCGGGATAAGAAGATTCTCCAGCATTGTTGCCAGAGTATGAGATTTGCCTCCGCCTGATATCATGCTCAACCCGAATACAAAGAGGCTCATAGCAAATATGATACCTTGAACACCGCACAACAGGGCCGAAAACGGTGCACTCTGCACGAACGATAAAATGAGTAAAAGCAAAGGTAGACATAGCGGAGGACACACAGAATTCATGTACAGACGTTTATCTAAAGGAGCATCGACGGCTCCTTTTGAGCTGCCAACAGTAAATCAGAGGATGTAGAAAGATAGATGAAGTGACTGCTCACTGTACAGATAGAGTCTGGCCAAAAAGTCCATATTGAGAGCTGTGCTGCAGGCTGCTCAAGGCAGATTGCATCACCAAGGGAGCATTTTGACACTCATGGACAGTTGGTGTTACAGGATTTTCAATGGGTCGATCTACAAACATTGCTTCTTCATCTAGAAAATCCCATTCACAAACAGATGAGAGACTATCGTCTGAAGAATGGACAGACATGTGTGATGGAAAGGGATATGACTGGAGCTCCGGTCTACTTATATCTCAATTCATGATCGAGAGCCATGCAAAAAAAATTAGCCATTGAACAAATTAACCATTAAAATTAGCCATTGAAAAAAAATTAGCCATTGAGTCTGTCTATTCACAATGTGTCACCGTGAAGCACACTCCGGTGACAGCGGTTTTGTTTAAAATACTTATGTAAGTAACACTCCGATATCCTTTCGCGATATCCTTTCTTCCCAGTCGACACAGCCTCCTTACAGCGCCTATACCTTCTAGCATCCAAATCTCCATGTTTGAAGTCACCGGGTGGTCTGTTGGGGCTGTTCCCGTGCAGGACAATGACACCACTTCCTCTAAAAAGCGTAAACGTTCTATTGATAACTACCAAGTTTCCGAAGTTAACATGGACAAGAAACTGAAAAGTATTACGAAAGATAACGAAGGAGCAAGGAATTCATTCAAGAAAAAGAAACGGGAGGCACAGAAGAGAATAGGATCGAAATCTAGCTCCGGCAATGGCATGGCGTCGAACATCTCGAGACCTAAGCCATTGAAGCCACGAATATCTGTCGATGATGAGTTGGTTCGACCGGCAAAGAAAACAAAGAAACACGAATTAGTTGATCAGTCAACGACTACCTCGTCTCCAAAGTTAACGGCAATGCAACGAGGCATGAAACAAAGCCTGGATGGTGCCAGGTTTAGGTCCGTGAACTGTTCATTGCATGCCATGCGAAGAGAATCTTCATGGCTTTTAGGATGATTAACGAAACGCTCTATAAGTCCAGGAGTACTGAAGCACATCAGTTGATGCGCGGTGACCCGAAGGTTTTTGAGGAAGTATGTCCGATGTTCTGATTTTTGATTCACCATTTGAAGGGGGAAAGTATCACATAGGTTTCCGCCATCAAGTTCAATCATGGCCTACCAATCCTGTAGAACATTACATATCAGTCCTTGCTTCCTATCCCCCTAAGACAGTAATCGCGGATCTTGGCTGTGGAGACGCTGCCCTTGCAAAGACACTGGTACCCAAGGGCCTAACCGTTTTGTCTTATGATCTCAAATCAGATGACGAATATGTGATTGAAGCTGACATCTGCAAGCACATACCTCTTCCAGGCTCAGAAGAGAGTAGTAAGGATAAGAGTTTTGCTCAGGTAGTGGATGTGGCTGTGTGTGCACTGAGTCTCATGGGAACAAATTGGCAGACATGTCTACGAGAAGCATGGAGGATCCTAAAACCAGAGTACGCTGCGATCGTTCTATAATGTTTCGCTTGAACTTACACCTGATATTTTAGAGGAGAGTTAAAAATAGCGGAAGTCGCGAGTCGTTTCACGAATATAGAAAAATTTCAGAGTTTCGTGACGAATATTGGCTTTCGCTTCAAATCAAAGGTAAAGACAGCCCTATCACCCAGTCAAACGACTGAGTTTATTATTAGGATCAGAGCAATACACATTTTGTACTTTTTGAATTCAAAAAGTCTACACGGAAACCGAGGACTGACATGGAGTGGACTGAACTGGTTTCTAGAGGGGATATGTTGAAGCCATGCGAATATAAACGACGCTGACATGAGAGAAATGCATCAATTCAGCTGATTGGATGGTTGATTGATTTCCATATATAAGATAGTTGGATCTGTCGAGCTCGTGTATCAGTATATCTGACTCGACGCTAAGTGCATTAAGCATTGAGCGATTTTTGCCATCAATAACAACTCTCTGACCTTTCTGACCTCACACCATGACCGACAAGATCCACAGACTTGCGAATCCCATCATCAACGACGAGCTTGGTAGGCTACGTCAGTCCTCGACCTCTGCGAAAGATTTCCGTGAGGCAAGTTAGCTTTCATCTAGCATCGAAGTGGGGCAGTTAACGTAGACAATAGGGTATCGGCAGGATCAGTCTGATCCTTGGTTATGAGGCCTCAAAGGACCTTCAAACGGAATATTTTCAAGGTGTATGTGGTCAGAAGTGGCATGAACCTTGAGTTTGAAGTGACTGTCAGACTAGCAAACCCCTGTTAGCGCATTTCAGGGACAGAGAATTAAGGCGAAGATTGGATTGACACCAGTCTTGCGAGCTGGCCTTAGTATGACAGATGCATTAGTGAGCATCTAAACATCTGAAAGATTCCAGCGGCTGAACACATCACCAGCTCTCTCTTTATCCGTCAGTTGTTAATCCGACTGAATAGAGACTCAAGCATTGATAAAATTAGAAATGCACCCGTATATCATTTGGGCCTTTTCAGGGAGAAGTCGACTCTTCAGCCTGTTGAATGTGAGAACTCTCGACTTGATTTTCAATGAATGATTAATTCATGCCGGGTGTACCAGACTACTCCAAACTTCCACCTTCTCCGCCCTGTGATCAAGTCTTTCTATTGGATCCCCTGATTGCGACAGGCGGGACCGCCAAAGCTGCCCTGACTATGGTCATCGAGTGGGGTATTCCTAGTGAGATACCCACACCTAATAAGGAAAAGTAACTCACGGGTTTCAACAGTTAACAAGATCAAGTTGCTTTCCATCTTGGCCTCGGAGGAAGGACTTCGCAATATTCTCGCAGAATATCCTCAACTTGAGGTGGGTTTATGAGCAGTTCTGCCTGCCGGAGAGGACCAATGATTTTATGTTGTTAGATATGGGTGGCTGGGGTTGATCCTGTTTTGACACCTGAAGGCATCATTAGCCCGGGCTTAGGAGATACGGTACATGGCTTTGTCTGCATTCGTCCTGAGTCTTACTAACTTGTTGCAAGGGGGATCGCCTTTTCAATACTATCCGACCCTAGTCTATTAGTCAGCTAATTACCCACGTGATTGAATACGCGATTGTTAGCACAAATTGATTACCTCCGAAGAGGCAAGTCAGAAAATGAGAACAAGTAGCCCATCTTCTTATACATTCAGATGGCCACTATTAACGGATCTGGCTGGTCAAGCCCTCTGTCGTCCAGTATCACACTTTCTACCCCTCCATCTCCACGCCTTAAACGAGCTCTGGATGCCTCTCAAGAGACTGTCTTTAATAACATCCATATTCCAGCATCTACTGTCGTGGAATACATTGCTTCCCGGAAATCCAGCAGCTCTATAATCTATGTTTTTGATGTGGCCGAGCAGGTCGGTTTTGGCACGCTAACAAAGACATGGAGAAAAGTTGAAGGATCTGCCACTGTAGTAGATCTGCAAACCAGAACTGGTGCAGGCTTGAGCTTGATTGGTTGTTTATTGCAGGGTACAAGTGCAGATGCAGGAAAGAGAGCAATTCTAACCGCCTACACGACTCCGGCTGGGCTTGCGTTGATGACACCCTCATTCTCCTATCTTCCTCCCCCTTCTGCAGAAAGTAGGCTTGTCATCCAGGTACCAACCGTTGTTTCCGTGGGGGAGTCGTTGACTCTTTCCCCAAGTCTTGCGTCACTGGCTTCCGCTTGGCCCTTGCTCGCTGAAAGCATTGTCGTGCTACTTTCCTGCACCCCTCAGCAAGCCGTCGACTTCGCCAGTCTCTCCTATCAGATCAAGGGATCTCATGTTATCCATCTTTTCGACCACTATACCAGCGGTCGAGAGTTTGGTCACACCATCACGTCGTTGCCCCAAATTCCTTCTATTGGATCTGTAGCCGAGATTATAGCAGCTGCAGGATATCAGTTTTTTGACTTCACTGGGAATGTCAACGCACATACCGCCTTCGTGTTATTAAATGGTCCCTTGGCTGTGACACTCAAAGCACTTATACAGGATAGCCCTTCCAGCGGGCTGGCTGTAGTCATTGTCAATGTGTTGCGCCCCTGGGATGGGAATGCACTGAGGCATATCATACCATCTTCTGTCCGGAGCGTCCACGTCTTTGATGATGTTCCTAATGCTTCGACGCATGGGAACCTTTATGGTGATGTTCTAAGCGTATTGTGCACATATCCGCTTGCTGTATATAACTGTAAAATCACCCCCTCCTATACCCACCAGCTTTTGAACAAGACCGGTGCTCTCGTTCAATTCATTAATAACATCGTTCCATCTTTTCCCGTCGATTCAGCGACTTTGCAAGCTCGAGCTGCGAAGCGCTTGTTATTTATCAACAATCCACGAGAATCACTTATCTCGCTTTTCGATGTTGCTGAAAGGCTCTTCACTACAGAGTCCACCCAACCGCGCCTTCTCGTCGATCACGATATTTTCTCCAAAAAAGGAGGTATCACTGTCAATCGTCTTATCCTGTCCGAACGCAATGACCAGCAATTCATTCCTCTTTCCCTTGAAATGCCGCTAGAACCTTCTGCAGAGGGCTCTGCAGACTTCCTGGCTATTCTTGACCAAAATCTACTAAAATCTCACCATATCTTCGACCTCGCTAAAGATCATTCGTTTGTATTGGTCACAACTTCATGGACGCCCGAGGAGATTGTTGCCAATATCCCTTCTGATGTCATTACTTCCATCTTGGGCAGAAATATAGCTGTGTTCGTGATCAATACCAAGGATGTTACGACCAAGCTATCGGATGCATCTGGACCGTCTCACGACGCAGTCCAGAACGCTATCACATACCTTACCTGCCTTCGATTTTATCTCTGTTCTACCGCCAGCGAGCCTGCAATCTGTAAGCTTGCTGAAAGTGCTTTTCATCCAGTGATTGAAAGTATTCCCGTTTGCAAGATTGACTTTCGCACACAGGCAGCTCTTGACAAGCTTGCCGTCATCCCTCCCACTGAGAGTACTTCATTAGTCCTCAGAACTATTGAGTCCAATGCTATAGTTTTCGAGCCACCTGATGGGGAGACCCTCGTTAACGACTCAAGACTTGGATCATGGCATGATGCCGCAAAACACTTTCTCTTTCCTCCGGTGTATGCGCCTGATAAAACACACGCGAACAATGAGGAACATGCTCAAAACCCGTCACTTCGCCCTGATTGTTCAGAACGTACTTTCCTCGTAACCTGTACAGTCAATCGTCGTCTCACCCCTTTGGAATACAACCGCAATGTATTCCATCTTGAGTTCGATACTTCAAATACTAACCTGAAGTACGCAATTGGCGAGGCTCTTGGTGTCCATGGTTGGAATGACGAGCAAGATGTCCTCGATTTTTGTCATTGGTATGGAGTGAACCCCAACCATCTCGTCACTATTCCCATTACTGGGAGCGACAAGTATCACACTCGAACCATTTTCCAGGCCTTGCAACAGCAAATAGATCTGTTTGGTAAACCAACCAAATCGTTCTACACCGACCTCGCACCTTTTGCTGGAGACCCTGTCGACAATTATGCATTACTGTTCATCGGTTCTC
>Ga0153924_1000387_pt1 | contig 28237 bp, 29 predicted proteins | sample TSNJ008MetaG_FD_104709 | JGI IMG/M metagenome (GOLD analysis project Ga0153924, IMG submission 104709) | Attine ant fungus gardens microbial communities from New Jersey, USA - TSNJ008 MetaG | ecosystem: Host-associated > Fungi > Mycelium > Unclassified | place: USA: New Jersey, Wharton State...
AGCAATGTCGACTTGCTGCCTTCAAAATTGAAAGTTGGTATTTGCCCGTTTATGTCCGATAGCTCAGACATTTTTATATAAAAAACAACATCAAACAGATGCTGTAGATTTTCATTATATGATCATTTATATTCAGATATTATCCTTTTGAATATTAGAAAATCGGTACTAGAACTTACAATCTAATACCGATCTACAATAAAACTTATATTCATACCATGGGTTTCAGTACTAAAATTCGAATTAGAAATAGCATTCTAACGTTCTATACTGTGGTCTCTTTCTTGTTTCTTTGGCATAGACTTTATTTTTTCCTGGCAAATATGTAGTTCCTTCTGTAATGATAATTTTTCTACTTCTAATTGTTGTATTTTTTGTAATGCTCTTTTATGGTCATCCATTAATTTACTGTTTTCATCATAAACTAAATCAATCGTTCCTTTTAGTATATCTCTATCATTTAAATTAGGAGACTGTCTTTCCTTAATTGCCTGTTCTACTTTATAGGCATCCACTAAAACTGTGATTCCATCTAGTTGTCCAAGATTAGGAACAATCTTTTCAACTACTTCATCTCTTACCTTTTTAACATTCTCATCTATATTATATACTTTTGGCTCTATTGCACTAGTATCCTCTTTAACCTCCCCTATCTTACCAGAATCCTTCTTAAATTGAGCTACTTGCATCCATATTCCACTTGCTGCACCTATTACCGCTACTATAAGTGCTATCATACTTGCCGTTTCCATATTATTTTCTCCCTTTGGTATTTCATTATTTTGAATGACATAAATATATAATAAGTAAACTTCTGCTATTACTACTCCCATTATAACCATAATTTGGGGGATTGGCAAGTTTCTTTCTTCTTTCATTAATCTACTAATCCTTTCCTAATTCATTCTATATGCTTTTTCCTTTTTTAATTTTTTTCTTCTTATTCTTTATATAATCTAAATCCTCTAAAATAGTTTTTGGTATATCATCACCTGAATACCTATCATGATTCATATATGCAGCCATTTTCATAATGACTGTCATATCATTCGATACTTTGCCGGTTCTAATTATTATATCAGGTTCATTATCGGCAAATCCTACTAGTTCCCATTTATTATCATTTTTCCTTTGTAATGCAGTCCACAATACTTTCTCTGATTCATCCATTTAGAAACCTCCTATCTTGCGAATTCTTGCATTAAAAAAAGAGATTCATAAAATCTCTTTTCGATAAATTCAATTATCATCTTCTATTTCATTGAAATATTATACAAAAAGAGAGCTAGAATTAACTAACCCTCTTTATAATACATATTCCATAAAATGTTTAATAATTATTATAAATTTAAACATAAAAATCAGTTACTTTCCTTCAGTAAATACTTCCCAACTTGAGTTCTTATTCTCTCTTACTAGAACAATATTTCTATATGATCCATATCCCGAATGACTCGTTTCAGTTAGAAATATTATGATATTTCCTGCTTGATAATTAATTATTAGTTCATCATAATAGTATTCAAAATCATTTTCAGCGACTTCCATTGAGTACAATTCATAGATTATATGTTGCTTGTAATATTCTTTCGCTAATTCCTCTGTTTTACTCAATTCATCTTCGCTCAATGCTTCTTTATATTTTCGTATAGTTTGTTCAGTTGTTGTTTCCATCTCAGCTTCTGTTGTTGTAGGGAAATTAATTGTCAGAGTATCTGATTCTGTTGTTGTATCTTCCCTATATGAACAAGCCGTAAACAGAAGTATTATACATACCCCAATTAATAGTAAGATTTTTTTTATTTTTATCCCCAATCCTGTCACCTGTAGTCATGTAACACGTTCAATTTCATAAGTTTTTCTTGTATAATATTTACCTAATAATCACTATAAATTTAGAATTATCTAACTCTCTAAATTATTAAGGGTTCTGTTTCTATAAAATCTAATTTCCTTCAGTTAATACTTCCCAACTTGAGTTTTTATTCTCTCTTACTAGAACAATTGCTCTATATGATCCATATCCCATATGACTCGTTTCAGTTAAAAATATTATAATATTACCTTGTTGATACTTCTTGATATCAGTACTAGCACGATACCATGCATCATCATTTTCAGCTACTTTCATTGAATACAATTCATAGATAACGTGCTGTTTATAATACTCTCTTGCAATTTCCTCTGCCCTACTCAATTCCTCTTCGCTCAATGCTTCTTTATAATTTTGTATGATCCATTCAGTTGTTATTTCCGGCTCCGCTTCCGTTGTTGTGGGGAAATTAATTGTTTCAGTATCTGATTCTGTTGTTGTATCATCTTTATTAATACAGCCGGTAAACAGAATTATAATACATACTCCAACTAACAATACTCTTTTTTTCATTCTTATTAACCTCCCATTATAATCATTCAGACATAATTAATTACAAATCATATTATGCAAAAATCTATTTCATAGAAAAAGCATAGCACCCATCATAACTATTAAGTTTTTCTGATAAAATCAAATCATTTACTGCTCCTGAATGACCCGCAAGAATAACAGTCTTATCTGTGGCATTTCGCTTTGTTACTATCATTGTATGCTTTGCTATATAATTACCACTTTCTATTTTATAAAATGAGATTGCATCACCTACGTTTACATTATTATACAATGTTGTTTTTGCTGTTGCACCGCTTTCATAACGTTTACATGTTTTTGCTACACTTATAAAATAGTTCTTAAAGGCATTTGCTCCTCTCCATGAGGACGATACTTTGGTGGTATCTAATGCGGTACCATAGGAAAACCAATTCGATGTATTCGTTGCATTTGCTGCTCCGGCTGTACCTACCATTTTCTCTCCGCCCGCATACAAACATTGTGAAACAAAATTTGCACAGTCTCCGCCTGAATTATGCCAGTTAGGATAAGCACTATTAAATGAGTTATACCACTTATTTGCATAAGTTGCTGCCGCTGACCTATCATAGTAAAAATATGCCATTGGTTGAATTTTTATTGTACCTTCGTTTGTATTCTCACTTTCATCCTCTGCAAGCACTTCACTTTCATATTCACTTATATAAAAGTCTATCAACTCAACATCTACATTTTCAATATTTTTTATTGTATCATAATTATCTTGTAAATATTGTAGATTAGATCTCCATGTCGATACCGTAGCTTCTACACCAAGTTTATTTAGTAAATCAAGCACATATTTATTAACCTGATCCGTTCCTTCTGTCTCTACTTCTGCTGCTTCTATTTCTTCTGAGTTTCCTTCATCTGATTTAATTGCATCACTTTCTGTATCTGTTGCATCATATCCACTTTCAACCGTAGAATCAATTATTTGTGTTGCGGATACAGAAGTGATATTCTGACCTATTATTGCTGCTAAAATCCCTGCACATACTAACTTTTTGTTTCTCATATTATATTCTCCTCTTCTGCACTTTCATGTTCCATATCTTTTCTTTATCTGTGTACGGTTACATTGTTATACTCTGTGCGCGTATAACCTCTTATTAATCCTTTCCCTCCCCTCATTTTTATTTGTTACACACCCGCAAAATAAACATAGGTAAAGTATAGCATAATTTTCATATTTTGTATATTTTTTAAACCAACTTATAAATTTTTATAATAATGTACAAACCTCCTATATTTTTTTGTGCATTTTATATATTTTACTGTTTCCCTTAATAAAACAGCATCTTCTAACTTTTATGTTATTTCTTTCCCATTTAATGCACAAAGGGCAGTGCTGCAACACTACCCTTACAAAGGAAATGAACTAATATATTGCCCGTATATTGCCGATAGCAAAGCCATGTCATCTCTTGCTTTCATTAAACCACATTGTATTGCATATGAAATAGGAGATATTTCAATATCTCCTATCACTCCAAATCCTCTATTTACAAGTGTTTCATTTCCTATCGCCACTATCCACATCCCACTGGATACTATAATAGTTACACGAAGTTGCAGCTTCTAAAACTGTATTATTATAATCTCCGTATGGTGGTCTGAACAACACCATGTCGATACCCGTCAATTCTTTTACTTTCTCATGAGCACCCATAATTTCTTGTCTATTTTCATCCGCCGATAGTTGTGACATATGTTTATGGTTGTCGCCATGATTTCCAAGATCATGCCCTGTATCTGCTATTTTTTTGATAGCTTCCGGAAATTTCTTGACCCAGTCACCTGTTACAAAAAAGGTTGCCTTCACACCCTTTTCCGCTAATATTGCCAATATGTCATCTAAATCCTCGTCACCCCATGGGAATGGTCGGTTGCGGAAAAAGTTGGTGTTCATCTGAAAAATTATATACAATCTTAATTCTACCATTTTCATAAATATAAATATGATCAATCATAGCTGTAATAATATCTCTATCTAATTGGACAATCTCTTTCGTAAGCAACAGCCTTCTTATCCATGGCATATCAAAAATATCTATCTCATCGGACTTCCTATATTTATTCTCTAAGGAATCAATTCTTTTTTCTAAAAGTTCTTTTTTTTCCTCATAGAATTTTCGATAAGAAAGGTACTCTTCTTTTGACAGCAATTTATCCTTATAATCATCATAGGTCTCCCTCTTCAGCTTTTCTACCCTGGCAAGCTCTATTTTTAGTTTATCCTCCTCATGCTTAGGTGATTTAGAATCACACAGGACATTCTTCTTTTGACTTGCTACTATAGCTTTAATATTATCTACTGATTGAATTATAGTCTTTAGATCTCCTAAAATGATTGCTTCTAAAGCTTCATGTGAAATCTTATGAGAAGAACAATATCGTTTTCCATAACGTGTATAGGAGCCACAAGAATAATATATTGGTTTATTTTTCTCTCCTTTTCTCTGATATCCAATCTTTTTGCACATTGCCCTGCTACAATCACCACATCTTAAAAATCCTGAGAACAGGCTAATGTTCTGATTGAAATCAAGTTGTTTTGTGTCTCTGGATAATAGACTTTGCACTTTATCCCAAGTCTCAATATCAATAATATGCTCATGAGTATTTTTTACAATGATCCATTCATCTTTCTCTACTCGTTTCGGCTTCCCTTTCATTCTGCGTCTTGTCTTTCCCTGAACCATATTTCCAATATACATTTCATTTGACAGCATTTTATGAATGGTTGAATAAGTCCAATATGTAGTTTTATCAAGTCTATTTCCATTGGAATATTTATCACCACACATTTTTTTATATTCGGAGGGACACAATATTCCTCTTTCATTTAAGTTTTGGGCAATCTTAAGTTTTCCATTTCCTTCAATGTATTGCTGAAATACTTCCCTTACAACTGCAGCTGCATATTCGTCAATCATTAACTTATGTCCGTCCCGCTCAGACTTTCTATATCCATAGCTTGCAAATGCTCCTATAAATTCACCGCTTTTTTGCTTCACTTTGAACGAGCTTTGCACTTTACATGAAATATCTTTTGCATATTGTGCATTAAAGATATTTTTAACCGGCATTAGCATATCATACTCTTTTATAAAGCTGTCAATATTATCATTAATAGCAATAAACCTAACGTTTCGCTCAGCAAAGTATCTTTCTAAATAATATCCAGTATCAATATAATCCCTTCCAAATCTGGATAAATCCTTAACAATTACACAATTTACAAATCCCCCTTCAATATCAGCAATCATCCGTTTAAAATCCGGCCTGTTATAGTTCGTACCGGAATAGCCGTCATCCGAATATTCTGAGTAAATTATAAATTTTTTCTCTTTACTAATATATCGTTTTAACATTTTTCGCTGATTTGCAATACTATCGCTTTCCCCTTTATCTCCATCTTCCCTCGACAATCTTGTATATAATGCAACACTAAAAATATCTTTCGTTCTAACATTCTCCATATGACACCAATTCATATATGCATGGACCATAGATAAATTCATTTTTTGCAGTTCTCATCAGAAAACACCTGACAGTTTATATGACTCTTAATTACCTGTCTCAAGAAATTCTCGATAGAATATTTGCCTAAGTATTCTCTTTCTACTATGAAAATTTTTTCTTTTTCTGAGTTATTTTTATCATCCTTCATATATTCGTCCCAGCTTTTTTTATATTCTATTACACACTGCTTATGCATATTCCTAGAATACGATCCTCTATTACTTTCGAACAACAGGGATACATCACCTAAAACTGTGTGCAATGTAGTAGTTATAAATAAATATATATAATCATTATATGATTGCACAATGAAAAAATCTGTCATATAATATCATTACATACGGTTTTGAAGCAATGATACACGGAATTATTATAAATGAGAGCGGGTAGAGCAAGATGAGTTTTATTGAAGTTGACAATATTGCTAAATATTTTAAAGTAAGACAAAAAGCAGACCATAATAGTATCCTATCAAATCTACTCCATCGGGAATATGTAACGAAAAAAGCGGTTGATGATATCTCTTTTAGCATTGAAAAAGGAGAAACTGTCGGCTATATCGGGCCAAACGGCGCCGGGAAATCTACAACCATAAAAATGCTGTCAGGCATCTTAGTACCGGATAGCGGCTCCATCGTAATCAATGGATTTGTACCATCAAAGGACCGAAAAGAATATACGAAAAACATTGGTGTAGTATTCGGCCAGAGAACACAGCTTTGGTGGGATATCCCCGTAAGTGAGTCTTTAGACTTAATGAAATACATCTATAAGATACCTAAGCATATATACCAGGAGAACCTTGATATGTTCTATGACATTTTAGGAATTGCAGAGTTTGGACATATCCCGGTGAGGCAGTTAAGTCTTGGACAACGTATGCGGGCCGATTTATGTGCTTCATTATTACATAATCCGGATATTTTATTTTTAGACGAGCCAACCATTGGCTTAGATGCTGTGGTTAAAAAGAGTATCCGGGATTTCGTAAAAGAGATTAATGAAAAAAGGAATACTACGATTATCCTGACTACACATGATATGGCAGACATTGAAAAACTATGTTCAAGAGTTATCGTAATCGATCATGGAAAGAAATTGTATGATGGTAATCTGGAATATGTAAAAAATACCTTTGGAACTGCCGAAAGCATCGAAGTCGTTTTAAGGAATAATTTAAATTGCTATGACTGGTTATACGAGCATGGTGTCAATCAAATTACAAAGACAGAAAATGGATTGACTATAAAATATGATAAAAGGATAATTAATTCATCTGCCATAATCAGTTTTCTTATGAAAGATAATGATATAAAGGATTTTATTGTCCATGAGACCGATATTGAGGAATCGATTCGGCAAATGTATCTGGCAAACTAACGAGGCGGTGGAAGGCCATCGCCAAATCTGACATTTGGCTCGGCGGAATGGAGAAGTTTATGAAAATATATTTAAAATTCTTTAAGAATGCCTTTCATTCACGTTGGGCATACAAATTTGATGCTGTCTTCAGGTGTATCGGAAGCCTGATAGAAGTTTTTGTACAGATATCTGTATGGACTGCACTTTATTATTTTACGAATACTGAAGCAATCGGTTCTGAAGCAATTGGATTACAAGATATGATATCTTATGCAATTATTAGCACCGGTATTTCCATACTAGCCGGTAATAGTGTCATTTACACTGTTGATAACAAGATAAAAACCGGTGAGATTGCCACTGATTTTATCCGACCTATTCATTTTCAGAGCTATATGCTTGCTACTACATTAGGCAGTAATTTGTATGATTTTATATTTAGATTCCTGCCGTTGCTTGTTATTTTTATACCTATCTATGGACTATATATTCCTAAGCCTGAGACGTGGATTATATTTATTATAACCTTAGTAAATGGAGTGTTGATTAATTTTTTAATGGCATATATTCTGGGTTTAGTTGGTTTCTGGTATCTGTCTATATGGCATTTAGGCAGATTCTTAAGTGATTTTACTCGTTTACTATCTGGATCCTTTGTTCCGATTTGGTTTTTTCCCAATATTTTAGCAACCATATCTTTATTTCTGCCATTTAGATTGATTTATTTTGTTCCGATATCTATTTATTTGGAAAAGGTAACTTTAAGTCAGGGTTTCGTTTATATTTTACAACAATTTGGATGGATAGTCTCATTATATTTACTTAGTAGATGGGTTTGGAATAGAGGCGTGGACAAATTAGTTGTGCAGGGAGGTTAATCGGATATGGATAATTTAAGACTATACCGAAAATTTGTAAGTGTATATTTAAAAAGTATTATGGAATTTAGATTCTCATTTTATATGAGTATCTTCCTCCAGATATTTACATATTCCAATATCTTTTTAATTATGTGGATATTGTTAAATAAATTTCAAAACATACAGGGATGGAATTTTTATGAGCTAATGTTCTTATATACCCTAAATCTATTTACTTATGCCTTAAGTGGAATGTTTATTAAGCATCCAATGCTTGATATGGAACAGATGATTCAACAGGGAACCTTTGACAGTATATTAACGAAACCTATTAATCCACTATTCCATGTAATAGCAAGACAGTTTGAGTATACATTTGCAGGCCATATGATACTGTGTATTTTTACATTTACAATTAGTATCAGGCATATCAATGTTGCCTGGTCGTTGGAAAAGGTTGTGTTTTTCTTGTTATTTATCATAGGTGCAGTATTAATCCATGCTTCCTTTATGATTATTACCGGCAGCATGTGCTTCTTTTTTGTAAAATCAACTATAGTTGTGGAAACCGCAATTTACGGACTGCGCAGCTTTTTAGATTATCCTTTGACTATATTTAATAAGTTTATCCAGGTTATCCTGACTTTTGTTCTCCCTTACGCATTTGTATGCTATTATCCGGCTGAATATTTTCTTGAGAAGACGAAACCGCTGGGGTTTCATCCAATGCTAAAATATATGACTCCAATTGTTGGCGTTATTATGCTTATATTGGCACTTTCCATATGGAATTTAGGGATAAAGCATTATAAAGGAACAGGTTCTTGATAATCTCCGTCCACACCTTAGTAGTTAATATTTCCGCAGTCTGCAATCACCCCATGCTGCATCAAAAGTTAAAGAAACAACTTTTTCCTCAGTCTCAACACAATAAATTGGTAAACTTTTTTCATTGGTCGATGTTACAACATCCACTATTTTATTACTATATGGTATTATAACTGATACTGCCAATATTATAACTAACCAAAACAAACCGCTTTTTGATAATTTCACTCTCATATATATACTTATGCATATCGCAAGCCGGCATGCGATATCTGCGCAAATAGATAGTTAAAAGAATCCTCGCGCATTGCATTCAACCTTTCTCTTTATTTATTCTTTTAATCTTCATTCTTCTCATCGTTGCAGCAATACTTCAAACGCATTAAACGCATCTAAAGTACCAAAACCTACCTCTCTATTAGGATATACTGTTCCAGCAACCCTCCTGGCTCCTCGAATCCAATAATTTTTTGCGTCTATTGTGCTCATTGTAGGTTTCCCATTATGTACAATATCCCATCCAATGAATTGTGCCGTACATCCGGCAGTAATTGCCGCTGCTATACTAGTTCCATTTCTTACTGTATATCCATCCCGCAGATTAGGTCCAAGAACATCCATAGCCGGTGCTGCAAAATTTGGTTTTATACTGTTATCCATTGCAAACCCCCGTCCTGACTCCGGAAATGCTCCACTTGTTACACTATTATATCCACTCACAGTAATTGGATAAAACGCATTTGATGGCTCAGTTAATGTTGTATATGGATTAGGGTCCATAAATACCGTATCGTCATTTACAAATGTTTCGATTGGGAGCCACATATGGAAATTACCGGTATTTACATTGCTTCCATATACCCTGACTCTCCATATGCCTTCTGAAGGATTCCTGAAGTTCATTAAAATCAACTGATCTCCTGTTCTGACTTCCACAATCTCATAAGATACATATATAACTGTTGGATCAAATAAAAAATGAACTTCTTCAACTCGTTCTAATTCAGCTGGGATTCTTGGATATGTTTCCCCGGTCGGTGATACAATAGAAACAGAAAATATCTCTGGTGCATTGCCCCATAGCTCTACTGTAAAACCATTTTCATTCTTTCCAACATTTATCTCAACTTCATTATATCCGGTATATCCAATATCACTTAAAAACGTTCCATGATAATGATGTCTCTTATTCCCTTCATTTCCTCCTGCTATTACCACACCAAATCCTACTGCGGTAGATAGGTTATTCAATACATATCCCAACGGACTCCTTCCTGTATGATTTCCCTGATTCGTCCCGGCTCCAAGCATGATTACAACTGGTTTCTTTAGACGTATTCCCAATCCTACCAGATAATCAATCGCTAACATAATATCATTTTCCTGATATGCTTGTGTACCTTCATTAATAAGAAATAAATCTCTTAAATATGACTTCGCGGGTTTTAATTTTACCATAGCGATTGTTGCTTCAGGTGCCGCTCCTATAAAATCATTTTGGATATCCTGAGACCCTGCTGCCACTCCTGCCATAAATGTTCCGTGTCCATTATCATCTCTGCTTGGCACAATTGAATAAGGATCATCACTTCTTAGCGCCTCATCAATATCTGCCTTTAAATATTCTGTCCCATAATAAAATCCAGATGGTACTTTATCACTTTGTATTGTTTGATCCCATATCGCATCTATTCTTGTCTCACCGGTTGTATAGCGAAATGCCTTGTGTTGATAATTGATCCCGGTATCTATAAATCCGACGATTACCCCCTGCCCTTTTAATGTTAAACTAGGTTGATTTTGTAATTTAGTAGCATTCGCTGCATCCGATGCCGTGACTTGCATTAATCCGTATAATTTGGGAATAGAGTAGTACTTATATGATAATAAATCCATAATTGTCATACCCTCTCTCGGAACATGAACAAAAGAGAATCGGCCGGGCAGGCCTTGTTCACAAGGCAGTTCATGATTTTTCTCCGCAATACCAGGATAATCGCTAAATTCTATAATAAAATCTGCATAATCATCTGATAGTATTCTATTTCTGCACTCATCCATTGTAGATTCTTGTATCGTTAATGGTTTATCTGTTAATATATTCCTATCTATCTGATCTCTCTCAGGCATATAAAAACCTCTACAACATTTTATTATAAATATATGTTGCAGAGGTTCTATCTATGTTATGATGTTGGGGTCAAAAGGTATTTTGACCGCTGATACCTACGGATTGCTACGCATAGATTTATTCTTCTTTTGCGCTGATCTTTTTATCTAAATCTCCATTCTTATCTTCGATTAAACTCTGACCTCTTAATTGTATAATAGGTCCGCCTTTATTTTCAATATATTCTTTTGTAATGGTTACTGAGCCGATATTATCATCTTTTGGTATCTCGTACATGATATCAAGCATAAACTCCTCTATGATTGATCGAAGCGCCCTTGCACCGGTCTTTTTCTCTAATGCTTTTTCTGCAATTGCTTCTATAGCACCATCATCAAAGTTTAATTTTACTTCATCTATTTCTAGCAGTTTTGAATATTGCTTTAAAATTGCATTCTTAGGCTCTTTTAATACTTTTCCAAGTAATTCTTTCGACAATCCCTCTAATGTAAATATAATTGGCATTCTGCCAAGAAATTCAGGAATCATTCCATAAAGCCTTAAATCTTCCACTGTAACTTTACTAATAATATTTTCTTCATTATCATATTTATCTTTTAAGTCTGCCCTAAAGCCAATAGAAGATTGATTGTTCAATCTTTCTTTAATAATTTCTTCAATATCTGAAAACGCACCGCCACAAATAAACAATATATTTTTAGTATTGACTGTCGTTAATGGTACCATGGCATTTTTACTGCTTGCCCCAACAGGTACTTCCACTTCAGTTCCTTCTAATAACTTTAGCAGTCCCTGCTGAACAGATTCACCGCTGACATCTCTGTTAGTCACATTTTTTTTCTTCGCTATTTTATCTATCTCATCTATAAAGATAATCCCTGTCTCTGCTTTATCAACATCATTATCGGCAGCCGCCAGCAGCTTGGATAATACACTTTCAATATCATCACCTATGTAGCCTGCCTCTGTTAATGAAGTTGCGTCCGCTATTGCTAAAGGAACATCTAAAATTCTTGCCAAAGTCTTAACTAAAAATGTCTTACCGGATCCTGTAGGTCCAATCATCAGCATATTGGATTTTTCTATTTCAATATCATCCATACTGCTTGTCGCTACTCTTTTATAGTGATTATAGACTGCAACTGAAATCACTTTTTTTGCATGTTCTTGCCCGACCACATACTCATCTAACTGTTCCTTTATTTTATGAGGAGCCGGAAGTTTATTAATATCTATGGACGGCTCGATTTTATCATTCGGTTTTTTCTTTTTAATTTTCTGTTTGTCCGGAATATCTCTACTTAATGCACCTAAATTGATAAAGCTGATATTCGGCTTTTTCGTTTCTTTCTTCTCATCGGTTCCATCTATATTCTCATCTTCAGTTAATTTCGTATCTTCCTTGTCTATATCAGTTGTATTTGTTATACTACTTAAAATGCTGTTAATATCGTTGCCATCCAGATTTTGTAATCCTCCAAACTGGCCGCTATTGATTGTGTCAAAAGATTTCTGCATACAATCCGTACATAGGTTAATGCCGCCGGGCATACTAATCATCGTACCCGTTAAGCTTTCAGGTCTTCTGCAGATATAACAATATTTTTCATAATCATTATTTTTCTCATTTTCGTTTGACATACTTACACCTAATTGCATATTGCAGATTATCTTGCAATATGGCCACCTATAAAAATGTGCAAAACACATAGTACAAAACAAGTATTAAGTGGCATCCTTTCATATTAATTTTGTTTCATACTTACTCTGATATATATCGCAAGCTTACTCGCTATAATGCAAAAATATTAGCTTTACTTCAATACAGTATACACTAAAACATCTTTATATGCAATAAGTCGAAGAAACGAACGGATACAGTTTCATCTGTACCCGCTCTTGTAAGTATTAATATTTATATTTTACCTTAGTTTGACTGTAAAGTTACTTCTACTTCCTTTTCTTTATATTCTTTACCTTCTGCATATTTTATTGTTACAGTAACTGTATCTCCGACAGCATAATATGATAATGCTTCTTTAAGTTCAACATAAGATGTAATCTTTTCATCACCTAACTTTACAATAACATCTTTCGCTTCAATTCCGGCTTTCTCTGCTGCACCGCCCTCAGTTACTTTACTAACCATAACACCGACTGGCATTGCATAGTTTTCTGCTGTCTGACTGTCAATATCAAGTCCGCTGATACCTAAATATCCTCTTTTGTTTTCAGCTACTTTTGTTCTGGTTTCTTTACTCATCAATTCATTAATAATATCTTTTGCAGATGATATTGGAATTGCAAATCCCATACCCTCAATACTCGAAGTTGAATAGCTGCTGGATGAATACTTGGCTGCATTGATACCGACTACTTCTCCATTGACATTCAGTAAAGCACCTCCGCTGTTACCACCATTTATAGCCGCATCTGTCTGTAACATAGTCATCTTTAAACCATCATCTACTTCTACTTCTCGATCCGTAGCACTGATTACACCTGTTGTAACTGATTGACCATACCCCAGCGCATTACCGATTGCAATTACACCGGCGCCGGCTTTAATGGTTGTAGAATCACCAAGTGCTGCTTTTTTAATAGCTGATAATGTATCATCATCAATTTTATCTAATGGGATTGCTACAACTGCCAGATCATTCTCAGAATCTGTTCCTTTTATAGTGGCTTCTACCGACACATCATTAATAAATTGAACCGATAAACTTGTTGCTCCTTCTACTACATGGTTATTCGTTACAATCAGTAATTCTGTCTCAGTCTGTTCAATAATAATACCTGAACCTGCTCCGGTTGCCTCTTGTTCTTGTTCACCATACCACCAGCCATAACTTCCGGAGGATATTTTGGTTGTACTAGTAATAGCCACAATAGAGGGCATTACTGCTTCTACTACATTTGATACATCTGTTATAACAACTCCCTCTGAGGTATTCGTATTAGTTGATGTGTCCACTGTCGTCTTCTCAACTGAAGTTGTCTCACTCTCTGTAACTTTTGTTGAGTCTATCTGTGTTCTGTTACTGCCTGATGATGAATTATTTAACTTATTGATTCCTATTGTTATGGTTGTTGCTCCGATAACCACTACTGCAATGGCGGCTACAATCGCTAACGCAATTTTAATACCGCTTGTTTTTTTCGGTTTCTTTTCAATTGGTGGCACATTACTGTTCCACACATAATCATCTTGATTGGAATTATACATAAATTGTCCATATGATTTTTCATTTTGTGAAACTACATCTTCCTGGTTTGAATATCTGGTCTCTATACTGTTTTCTGCTGACGCTTTTTCATCCATTTCTAAATCTACATGAAATGACTGTTCAACAGCAGATGCCTCAGAAATAACTTCTTCTGATGTAATTGCCTCTGTCTGCTCCTCCGATGCTGCCAACGCCTCTTTCAAACCTTCGTCGCCAATATTTTCTCCATTTTCTATAAAATCATTATCATTATTCATATATAGCTCTCCTTTCCTATTACTTATTTTTTCTTTGATTTTCTACACATAGTCTATCAACGATTTGTGTAATTTTTGTGATTTGGTTGTGTACTTTTCATGAGTTTAATTTGTATAAAATATGTTTTATTCTTACCTAATTATGTCTATGACAGGCCTATTGAGAAGTTTATTTGTAAGAGCATAATTCTTTAGAACAAAGAATGTGCCTTGCCGCACTTGATTAAATTATACCGGACGAAACCGGTTATTATTAGCGAATGCGACAACCTCTAGTGCTTCCGGCTCTAAAAGATTAAAGAATGTCACATAATAGTATCTGTATTTTCATACCGGTTATACTATGTAACATTCTTTTCCCAATTTATCATATAATTTAATTTTAATACTGTCCGGCCACATTCGTTTCCTGCTCATCTGTAAAAGGCCTGACCCCTGTTATACTTTGTATATCCTTATCAATCAAGTATACTCTGGCTGATGTCTCATAATCCTTTTCTCCATATATAAATTCATGAAGCTTAATCACATTATATTCCGTACCACAGGCAACAACTATGGATGGCTGTGTTTGAAAACCTGGTATTGCAAAGTAATCGGCAACATTTTCGAGAGGATAACCCTGGTTTTCACCTATATTAAAATCAAATGCAACGGATATAAGCGTCACAATCTCATCCCAAGACATACTGGTTTTAACAATTCTATTTCCTTCTGTACTACTTTTTAGGATGACATCCGCTACATTTAATGTTTGGCTAAGCCCCATCGTTCTTGCTTTCTCTATCAATTTCATAATCACTGCTCTTTGTCTGGCAGCACGCCCAAAGTCATTATCGATTGCTTCTCCAGTGGTTTCATCATAATATGTAGTCTTTCTAATGCGGCAATATGTTGTAGCCTGTAGTCCAACTAAATGAGTCCATCCCGGCGAAGTAATATTAGGAGCATATAACCCAGTCGAAAGCTTTGTATCCGCCAAATGCTGATTCAACTGATATACTTCGTTCTGTGTAAGTGTGACGTCTATGCCCCCGAGGGCATCAACCACTTGCGAAACACCTGCAAAATTAAGAACAACATAATCACTAATATGTAGATCCAGATTCGTATTGAGGGTATTGATTGTTCCTTGAACGCCCCACTCTGCATATGCTGCGTTGGCTTTATTGTAATATCCATCCTGTATTTCACCATTATCATCTACCATTAACATTAATGTATCTCTGTAAACAGACACCATGGTGACCTCATCTGTCTTATTATTAATCGTGACAATAATCATACTGTCACTATTAGAGCCGGAATCAAATTCACTGCCTCTTGCATCAATACCAATGACAAGAAACTGGGTATATTCAGCCAATTTACTTGGGTCAACTGCTGCATTTGTAACAATTTTATCTGGATCAAAATCATTATCCTTTACATTAGATTCATACGCATCTCTTCCAAACCATCCTAGAATCATTTTACCGATGGATGTTCCTGTCATCTCTTTGATCAGCATATTCTTAACACCAGGTACAAAAGCAACGACTCCAATACCAATAACGATAATTGCAAAAAAGACTTCCACAGCTAACAGGATTCTCTTAAAGCGCTTTACGGTTTTTTTTCTCATAGGTTTCTTCTCTACATATTTTTTTCTTTTTATAATGTTCATATTATGTTCCTCGATATTGTATTTGGGATTTATGATTATGACAGTCTGTTTATCGCACTAAAAAATGCTCTGATAGATGCCCGTGTAATGTTAGAACTTACTCCAACTCCAAATGTTGTTTTTCCTGTAGTTTTATCTAACATATGCATATAAGCAGCAGCTTTGGCTCCCGATCCTTCCCCTAATGCATGTTCTGAGTAATCTAAGACCTTGACATTAAGCTGAATCTTATCTGACAGCACCTGTCTGACGGCATTGATTGGTCCATTTCCTATTCCTTCTCCAAACATCTCTTCATCATTATATTTGAAAGTCAAATTGACATGCGTATCATTATTATTTACATCTGCCGTTTGTACCTTGATAAATTCATATGGGAACTTTATACTTAGATATTCTTCATAAAATTTCTCCATAATCGTATCTGGAGAAACTTCACCCTGTACTTCTGCAATTTTCTGAATGCTGTCGGCAAATTCTTTATGCATCCCCTTAGGTAGCTTATAACCAAAATATGTATCCATAACAAATGCCACTCCTCCTTTACCGGACTGGCTGTTAATGCGGACAATCGGCTCATAGTCTCTGCCGACATGACTTGGGTTAATTGGCAGATAGGGTACCTCCCAAATTTCACTTTTTCGCTCTTTCATAGCTGCGATTCCTTTATTAATTGCATCTTGATGTGAGCCGGAAAATGCTGTAAATACTAATTTCCCTGCATATGGATGCCGATAGCTTACCTCCATTTTACAGCATCTTTCATATATTTCAATAATTTCTCTAATATTATCAATTTTTAATTCCGGATTAATCCCTTGCGAGAACATATTATAAGCAAGATTTAGAATGTCGACATTACCTGTTCTTTCACCATTACCGAAAAGGGTTCCCTCCACTCTGTCTGCTCCGGCTAATATAGCAAGCTCGGCTGCTGCGGTCCCGGTGCCTCTGTCATTATGGGGGTGTACACTTAATATAATATTTTCTCTGTCATTAAAATGTTTATTCATCCATTCAATCCGATCGGCATAGACATTTGGAGTTGTCATCTCTACTGTTGACGGTAAGTTAAAGATAATCTTATTATCCTTCGTCGGTTTCCATACATCTAAAACTGCATTACATACTTCCAACGCATATTCCAATTCTGTTCCGGTAAAACTTTCGGGTGAATACTCTAAACGAATTTTACCCGGAAATTCATCTGCCATCTTCTTAACCAATGCAGTGCCTTCAGTCGCTATATTTCTGATCTGTTCTTTATCCATATGAAAAACTACATCTCGTTGTAAAACCGAAGTGGAATTGTAAATATGGACTATTGCTTTTTTTACCCCTTCTAATGCTTCAAATGTTCTTCTAATCAGATGTTCTCTGCATTGTACTAATACCTGTACCTCTACATCCTCCGGAATCAGCTTCCGATCAACTAATTGCCTTAGAAAATCAAATTCGATCTGTGAAGCTGATGGAAAACCAACTTCAATCTGTTTAAATCCCATTTGAACTAAAAAAGTAAAGAATTCAATTTTCTCCTCTACAACCATCGGCTCAATCAATGCCTGATTTCCATCTCTTAAATCTACACTGCACCAAATAGGTGCCTTTACTATCTCATTATTTGGCCATTCTCTTTCCGGATACTTTAATACCGGTACTCTTCTATACTGTTTATAATTATCTGACATAATTTGATACCAAGGCTCAAACGAATATACTCGGATGTTCATTTGAGCCGCAAACATAAAGTGTGAAAGTTCATATGTTTGCATTTTCCTTCCTTTAAATTCTTTCACCTTTCCCCCTGCTGCCAATACTATTATCTGCCTTGCTTAACCAATATATCCTTCCGGATTATTCGACTGCCATCTCCAGGTATCCTCACACATTCTATCAATGCCTAACTCTGCTATCCAGTTCAATTCTTCCTTGGCTTTATTGACATCGGCATAACAAATGGCGATGTCTCCGGCTCTTCTGTCTGTTATTACATATGGTACTTCTTTTCCACATGCCTTTTCAAACTCTTTGATGAGTTCTAAAACACTGTATCCGTTACCGGTACCTAGATTATATTCTCTGATACCGGGGTACTTTTCGATTTTTTCAAGTGCCATAATATGCCCTTTTGCCAAATCTACCACATGGAGATAGTCTCTTACACCGGTTCCATCGGGGGTATCGTAATTATTCCCATAGACATTTACTTGCGGTAACTTGCCTGTTGCCACCTTTGCAATATATGGCATTAGATTATTAGGAATACCACTTGGATTTTCACCGATTTTACCGCTTATATGAGCTCCGATCGGATTAAAGTATCTTAGCAACATAACATTCCAGTCATGATCTGCTATATAAAGATCTCTAAATATCTCTTCCTGCATCAGTTTCGTTCTTCCATATGGATTTGTCACTGATAATGGAAAATCTTCTTTGATAGGCACAGTCTCCGGATCTCCATATACTGTTGCGGAGGAACTAAAGACAAGATTTTTACATCCATATTGGCGCATAACATCGCATAACACTAAACTTCCTGAAATATTATTCATATAATATTCTAATGGTTTTTCTACTGATTCACCAACAGCTTTCAGCCCTGCAAAGTGAATAACCGCATCTATTTTGCTGTTTTCAAATATCTTCTCGAGTTTCTCACGATCTGCTATATCAATTTCATGAAATTCTATTTTTTTTCCGGAGATTTCTTCTACTCTCATAATAGATTCTTTACTTGCATTGCATAAGTTATCCACTACAACTACTTCATATCCACCGTCAAGCAGCTCTACACAAGTATGACTTCCAATATATCCTGCTCCACCGGTTACTAAAATCCTCTTCATAGTATTACCTCTTTTCTATATACTAATAGTTATAATTAATATTACCAATCTGATTTTTCAATATACTCAATCACTGCCTTTAATGCTTCTGACTCATCTGTTCCGTCACATACCACTTCCACTTCATCACCTTCTTTGGTACATGAACTTAAGAGGCTGATAATACTTTTTGCATTATATTCACCGTTACCTTTTTTAACAATGATATTCGACTCATATTCTATTGCAAGCTTACAGAGATTACTTGCCGGCCGCAAATGCAATCCACTTTTGCTCATTATTTTAACTGCCTGTTTGACCATTTACTCCTCCTAACAAATGTACCTACTCTGTGTTGTTCTCATTCCCTTTACTAGCTGCTTCTTCATCAACCAATGTAACTTTTACATTTGAAGGATATACTAAAACCATACCGGTTGGCAATGTAAATCGAATTTCTAATTCATTCTCACCTTCCTCTGCATTCGTTAAATCTACATTCGGATCAATAGAAGCGATTTCAAAATCATCAAACAACTCCTTTTGTCCTCTTAATGTAATTGTTATTTGATTTTCATTTGTAAATTTTGCAGCGTACCCTTCAGGGATATTAGTTAGCTTAATATCTGTTACAGGTGATAAGTTATAAGTTTGAACAAGCTGCTGTTCAATAACTGCTGTAACAGTAATATCTTTTTCCTCATCATCTGCCAGCTTTGTTCCGGCCGGTAGATAATCGTTTATATCTATCGTTCTTACCAAATTTTCTACTCTTCCATCAACATTTAGTACCGATGCAGGTATAATGATTGATTCAATATTATCAATCAGAGATTCTCTTCCCACAATTTTAACTGAATCCTGAGAACTATCAATATTTATTAATGTAAAACCCTCAGCGACAATACCGGCTGTAGAAAAGTCTATTGGTACATCTTTCACCTTTAATATTGTTGTAGTTGCCTTGACTTTACTAACACTGTATTCAATACTGCCGTTTTTTTTCATAGGCGTACCATTCGCTGTATACATAAGTATTTCATACTTGTCACTAATATCCTTACTCGCATCTTCCACATCTATCACTACTGCAACCTCATATATTAAATTGTGCAGAGATTCAGACGCAGTGATATCAATCGTTTCCCTTCCCAAGACTGTATTATCCACAACAAATCCTTCACTTGGTTCCCCGCTGTATCTTACATTAAGCGTATAGGATTTTGTGAGTATATCCTCAATCGCAACAGTGATTGCTTCTGTTTTGCTTAGAATCTCAATCTCACTTCGATAGGAGGATCTATTAACTGTAATATATACCGGAACTGCATTTACAATAGATAATTCCGTAAGCGGTGCTGTTGCGGTAAAATCACTTGCTTCTAATTGACTGACTATAGAACGCCTGCCACTCACTACTATTGTAGCGGTTGTCTTTGATGTTATTGTGAATTCTTTATTCTGCGATGTTATTACATCTTCGTTTGTCACCGTAATTGGAATATTCGATATTGTTTTGGTCATGGTTGGGTCATTCGCATTCACAATTGTCAGCCATACCAATATCGCAGCTATCAAAGCAATAATTTTAAGGGTCCAATTATTCAGTATCTTGTTTTTCATCGTGACCCCTTCCCTTCCATATTCTAAGACGCTTTGTCTCAACTTTCTTATTTTGTATTTCTATTAGTTTCTTCTTAAGCATATCACCGTCGACATTTCTGGTCAGTACACCACCATATGCGATTGATACCTTTCCTGTCTCTTCAGATACTATAATCGTTAAGCTGTCCGATTCTTCACTGATTCCAAGTGCAGCTCTATGTCTTGTTCCTAACTCTTTACTTAACTGCATATTAGCTGATAGAGGTAAATAACAGGTCGCAGATACAATACGGTCTCCTCTGATAATTATTGCCCCGTCATGAAGCGGTGTGTTGTGCTCAAATATATTGATTAATAGTTGATTGCTTACTTTTGAATCTAAATAGATACCTGTCATCTCATATTCTGTAAGCCGCACGTTCTGCTCAACCACCATAAGAGCACCTGTTTTCGTTTTAGCCAATTCAAAGGTGGCATTTACAACCTCTGTAATTGTCTGATCACTAAAACGTTCATTGATGTCCTTCATATTATCTATAGAAAAAATCGTACTAAGAATATTCTTCCGGCCCAATTGCTCTAATGCACGTCGAAGTTCCGGTTGAAATACAATAATAACTGCAATAATACCCACACTAAGTGTCCTGTTTACAAGCCATAATATCGTTGTCAGGTTAAAGAAAGAAGCAACTAATGTAAATGCAATTAATACTATAATTCCTTTAAACAGCATCCAGGCTTTCGTATTTTTAATCCATACGAATACTTCATATATTAAAACTGTAATTATCAGAATTTCAACTATATCTGTAAAATAAATACGCGGAAATTTTAGATAAGTCTCTAAAAAATCTTTTATATAGTAAAATATCTGCACCTTCTTCACCCCTTCCAACGGACTGTTCTACAAGTTTATTTTTCTGTTCTTGTCCTTCTTGTCTTTCTGGCATTGATTCTTTTCACACTCACTTCCGGAGTAGTAACTTTAATTTTAGGAACTGCCTTTACATAATAATAATATTCATCATCTTCAAATTGTGTATGCTCCGTTCTGCTGTAATCCACAGAAAATACGCAAAACTGTAAGATATATACGATAACAATTGACACAATCGTTCCTATTACTAACATTCCTATAGATCCGCCATCGGTTATATTAAAGCCGATATTTCCAAGTAAAAATACTGCTAAGTTTACCAGACCGCCAGCTATAATTGCTACTGACCATGAATGGTTGATTGACATTCTTCTAATGACATATACAACGATTACTACAATTGCAAACGCTGCCATTGCAAGATACATTTCTTTAGATTTTAGCAAACCATCTAATAGTGTATTGATTTTCAGTAATACATTATCGTCACTTATATTGGTAATCAGGACGGTATTACTGCTGATAAATTTTAGAATAAAATATAGTAATGTCCCAAAGATAACAGATACAATCGATACCGGTGTTGCGACCAACCCTACTGCTATGGGTAAAATATATGGTATTTTCAGCATATATAGTACCGGCATTAACATTAATACTAAGCCATCTCTTGGTGCGAATCTATAGTAAGCTAAAAACATGATTAGAAATATAATCAAAACAATAACCGCTAATTCAAGCGATAATGTGTAAATATGAGCAAGAATCACCAATGATATTATAACAATAACCAAAGACATCGGCAAAAAAGAACACACTAGTGAGATGATTAAAACAACGCCAATATTCTTAAGCAATGCCATAAATCCAATATTACTATTAAGTAAAGACAGTATAATCAATACACCAATAAACTTTATTAACGGAATTAGATAAAAATCGTTTTTACTGTAAAATTGCTTCAACTTCTCTTTAATTACTAAAAGACTCATCATACTCATCATTTCCTCCCATTTCTATCTGCTCCTTAATCTTACCTTCTTCTTCCTGTATTTTGTTTATTTGTTTTAATCCTGCATTATATAATTTGAGACTTTCCCGAACTTGTCTAAACTTATAATTATATACAACATAAGCGATTACCATATATAGTAAAATAAAACCGATATATAGAACTAGTATGATTTTCCCAATATCTAATAAATTTATATTAGTCAGATTATTTAAAAATCCTTCTAAATCATAAAGCAGCCAAATCAATACAATTAAAAAATAGTTAATAGTTGCTGCTATTACGGTTTTAACCATATTTATGCTTACATAATCACTCTTAAAATATTTGCTCATTGGTATTTCTTTTTTACCTTCACGTTGTTCATATATTGCTAACTTTGTCATTAGTTGAATTTTTTCTTCGTTCAGCATTATAGTCACCTTTCTTGTAAATTATATATGAAGCATAAAACCCCAATTTAAGTTTATTTTCGATTATAACATAGTGAGTTATAAATTGCAATGTAGTAGTTCCTTGAGTTTCTGCAGATTTCTATAATGATAGAACCTAAAAGAAGGATTTTTGCATCTAAGCAAATAGACTGTAGAAATATCATTTAATCAGCAGACTTAACGTTCCAGCCACAATCATGAAAAGCCCGAAAGCTGTTTTCTTATTAAGTTTTTCGTGTAACACAAAATATCCAAAGGCGACAGTTACTAATATACTCAACTTGTCGATAGGCACAACAACGCTGGCAGGCCCCTCCTGCAATGCACGGTAAAAACACAACCATGATAACCCTGTGGCAAAGCCGGAAAGCGTGATAAATATCCAACTCCGTTTATCAATGTCTTTGATATTACGTTGCTTCCCCTGCCAAAAAACAATCAACCAAGCCATTATTAGTACAACAACTGTCCGAATGGCTGTTCCAAGATTGGATTCTACACCGTCAATGCCAACCTTCCCTAAAATTGCCGTGAGGCTTGCAAACACCGCAGCCAGAACGGCATAAATCAACCATTTATATCCCTTTATGTCATTCGCTATGGTTTCTTTCCGTTCAATCATCAGATATGTGCCGGCGCCGATCAGAACCATAGCAATCACTTTAAGTAATGTCAATTCTTCACCAAGAATGATAAAAGACAGCATCATAGTAAGAACAGTACTAGACTTATCAACAGGGACCACCTTATTGACATCCCCGATTTGTAATGCTTTGAAATAGCAGAGCCAAGACCCTCCCGTAGCCAGCCCTGACAGTACGAGAAAGGCAAGACTTCTAGCATCGATTTTTGCAATGGAGTCTTGAGAACCCACAACAAAGACCATCAGCCAGGCAAAGATAACCACGATGACAGTTCTAAGAGCCGTTGCCAGCGTTGAGTCGACATTTTTAATACCGACTTTTGCTAAGATAGACATGATACCGGCAAAGAGCGCAGAAGCGAGCGCATAGAATATCCACATAAGAACACCTTCCTTTCTTCGATAATTGCAATTAAAAAACCGCCGTTTGCCATGGTTGGGCACCTCGTTTCCTTAATCTAAGAAAAGCAAATCCCAACTATGTAACTGTTATTCCTGGTCATCCTCTGATAAAACTTGAATACCTTTTACAAACACTTGCGTTTTAAATGATTGCTTAAAATATCTGTATCCCAATTTTTGTGTTATAAACTACATCTCCACAAATAGGGATTTACAGCTGAATTGCTCTCCATTCATCTCTGGTTATTGCATATACCTTTGTAATTGTATTGACATTATCCTCGAACGCATCAACCTGATGCATACCATTGGCAATCGCTGTAGAACATGAGCCAACATTGGTATATTTCATGTATGAATATATTACATTAAATGGTGTAAATTCGAAAGCCCAATCTCTGCTTGCTCTAGCCGCTTCGCTCCCATATCCTTTTCTCTGACAATCTCTTCGAATATGATATCCTATCTCTGGCTTAATCTGTCCATCAATAATTTGCATAGTAAGCCCACAATCTCCTATCATTTTCCCTGTTTCTTTCAATATAACTGCCCATAAACCAAATCCAAAAATTTCATATCTTTCAATGTTTCTAGTAATCCACCCTCTAACTCGTTCTTCGTCAAATGTATATGGATAATGCTGCATAATATCTGAATCTGCAAGCACAGCGTAAAGAGCATCATAATCATTTGTTGTCATTTCTCTCAATATTAATCTCTCGGTTTCAATTATCACTATTTTCCCTCCTACAAATTCTGATTTACTTAATTATATCAAACCTAAATCCAAAAGTGTAGCACTATATATTTATTATATCAATATACAGTGCTACAAAATAAAATGCGGCTTTATCTACAATCTGAGCTATAAGGCACTTTTGTGCCTTACAGCTCATCATCAGTTAGTCATAAAAACCTTTCTCTGGGTAGGGAGACGGGCGTCTAAACAATAGCCTTAAAACCCAAAATGTTGCTCCACAATAAGTAACGTATTTTCAATCGTACTATTATCATTTCTTTCCAGCCATAAATATGGACTCTTTTTTATGGCTTCATATTTTTCTATGTTAATATACTCAAGCGTCTTATTGCAGTTTTCTTTAGCAAGGCTTTGGTTTGAAGCACTGTTAATATATTGGTTAAAGTCATCATGATCTGGTCTGTTGCAATAATCATCAATCACATTTTTAGGATTTCTAAGCAGAAAAACAATATGCTTTGAATCGGTAATCCTCATCGCTTCATTCAATGTTAAATGTAAATCACATATTACGGTTTGTTTCTCTGATAATCTAATTAGATCCATGATAATGAAGTCTAATTGTTCCCTTGTGTTGTCTATAAGCCACCTACCATATACCTTGTATGGTCTATGAAAAAATTCATCCGCATTAGCAAATCCTTTATTCATAGCTGGTTGATCAATATTACTCGATAAGCTCTTATGCCTTGCAAATTTTTCATCAACATCATAAACAGTAAAACTATGTCTTTCAGCTAAGGCACGAGAAATTGTCGTTTTTCCACCACATGGTGTACCCGTTACAAAATAAACATTCTTTAAGTATTCTTTAATTATATTGTCTTTTATTTCCATGATTTATCTCCTTTTTTGTACAACAACTAATGCTTATAGTTTCTATAAGCAACCATTATGTCTATATATCAGATTACTGTAAATTAGCGTAATTTATTATTGTTGTATAAAAAATGACACCACATGTTAACACCTCCAACATATTCCAGTTTGCTTCTCTGTCAGATTATATAAATAATCTTCGCTACAACTTTAAATTTGTTGTTGAAATCATTATACTATATCATCACTGAATTTCCAATTACAATGTTTCTTTTTAAATTGTTCTGATAATTTGAACCATACTCAACCCTTTCATAATCGCATTACAATCAATTCCTTCGATCAACAGATAATTTGTAGCATCAAATAGTTCATAGTATTCCACAGCATCTGCTACAAACTGGTATCTTAGATTTATAAATATCCTTCTTTGCTTTCTCTAATGTTTAAAATTGTGTTAGCATCAACACCAAAAAAATCCACAAGAATATAAAGATTTCTAATACTGAGTTGTCTTCCACCCTGTTCGTACTGCTTGATAGAAGATGTACTAATTCCAGTAATATTGCTCATATTTTCCAGAGTAACATTGCTCTCTTTTCGCAGATTACGAAGTGTAGAACCAACTATAACTCCATCATATTTCATCTGAATCGCCTCCATATTCACCATTCATCAGCCGAATCATTTCACGCAATATGCCCGTCATAAATGGAAGACACTCTTACGAGATTTGATGAATCCGTATGCTTTTTCTTTACATTCCATACCTATAATTAAAATCATTTCTTCACCTATTCTTTCATGATATTCGAGTGTAACCGCGCGCTGGTTATTCATCGTTACTGGTTGCTATAACAGCTAGTCCTCAACCATGACTTAATTTTAAGTGAAATGATATGTTTTCTAAACGGTAGTGACTGTCATATATATGCGACATCATATGTCGTGCTACATTGTTAAAAGTTCCCTATTATCAAACATCGTTTTGAGAATCCTATATGCAAACTCCTGCTCTTCTAGTGTTTTATCTGAAAGAAAATCTGCAATCTTAGGGTTAGAAGCCGAAACTTGTCCATATAAGAGGTAATCCGTGCTAATATGCAACACTTGTGATATATCAACAAGCTTATCTATACTGCCTGCACTCTCACCATCTTCAATTCTTTGAATCTGCCTAGCATCAGAATATCCAACTGCTTCTGCTAACTCAGCTTGTGTTATATTTCTATCTTCTCTGACTTCTTTGATTCTTTTTCCATATTGCTTGGCATTAAAATATTGCACGGTATCACCTCATTCTGCAAAATTCGACATTTCTTATTGATATTATATTCACTGTAAACTTAATTTATGGCATTTTTTACCATATTAATTTTAGATAAAAAAGAGCCTGACAAAAACACTCCTAGAATTAATCTAGTTATGTTTTCATCCGGCTTTGGTCGCTATAGTATGTGCTATGCGCCGATTTGCTCTGTATGAATCTTTGTTTTGCCTTCTTTACCGTAGTTGTGAAGGGAAACTGCCACAACTCCACGGCATATCGGACACTTTATCTGAATGATGCCTATTGCTCCTGGCATTAAATCAAACAATCGCTTATTTCTGCAACAGGGGCAGGCAACGTGAATAACTTCATTTTCCACATTTGACACCTCCACTTAAATTCGCGTATGCAACTGTTTAACAATTTTTATAGGTCTTAGTAGCGATATTGCATATTATATATCGAACATTTGTTTGTGTTAACCTATTTTCTTATTTTTTTCCATCTCCAATAACTTATATATAAACCAATAAACACTCATGCTACAAAGCCAAGTTCTTGAAGATAATTGTTAATCTTTACGATTATCTTTTGTTTTGTTCTTGCATCTTTCACTTCAATAAAAAGGGAATTATCTTCCCTAAGAATCAGAACAAATACAATTCCGCTGTAAGTATATAACTGTAACGCAAAATTAAGTATACACCCTCAGTATGTATCTTAATTAAATTGTTTTTTTAAAATAGCCTGATAAAATCACCATAGAATATCTCTATTAATGCCTTTATCAGGCATCGAACGCTGTCTATTCACCTTTAAACTTCAATAAAACAACATTCGCTTCTTCCTTGATTTTAGTGTCATTCAAAAGATATTCCTCTACTATTTGTTTTTGAAGTTTACTTGCACCTGATAGTCCAACATGTCCACTTTCTATTTCTACTGGATCTAATCCTCTAATACAGCCAAACTGCATTTTTATCCCATTTGTATTTCTAAACTTATTAGATATACTTTCACCATTAGAAATTGCTCTTTTTCTTAATATTCTGCTAATCATCTCAATACTGGCAGAGCGTTCATCAGGAGAAAGATCTCTTGTTCTAAAATATTCAGCCACAAGGAGAACTACTTCTTCCCTTTCCCAGGTCCTTTGGTTTTGTGGTATATCCGGATCTTTAACCTTGCCATTACTTGTTATTTTAATACCATTCCCAGAAGCTAAACATAACTGTGGTGAGATGCCCATTAAATCATTGTTACAATACCACATAAATACTTTAAAAATAGGTTGGCTAAATGCTTTTCTTCTTAT
>Ga0153924_1000389_pt1 | contig 28215 bp, 32 predicted proteins | sample TSNJ008MetaG_FD_104709 | JGI IMG/M metagenome (GOLD analysis project Ga0153924, IMG submission 104709) | Attine ant fungus gardens microbial communities from New Jersey, USA - TSNJ008 MetaG | ecosystem: Host-associated > Fungi > Mycelium > Unclassified | place: USA: New Jersey, Wharton State...
CTAATAAGAACGAGTACGAGCAGGAGGAGCGAGGCCAAAAGCATTTTCGTGACCTATCACGCGATCCCAACGGCGTCAAGCCGCCACGCTAAAGATTTGCAATGACCGCATCCGTAAATGTGGTCGTATTAACGGAAGCGCCGCCGGCCGCGATGTCGACCGTGCGAACCCCGGCATCGTATGCAGCGGCGACCGCCTCTTCGATGCGTTTCGCATTTTGCTCATCGCCGAAGGTGTAACGCAGCATGAGCGCGACCGAGAGAATCGCGCCGGTCGGATTGGCGATATTCTTGCCCGCGATGTCGGGCGCGGTGCCGCCGATGGGCTCGTACATGCCGAACGTACGTCCGTTGGTTACCCGCGTTCCCAGACTCGCGCTCGGCAACGTGCCGATCGACCCCGTGACGATCGCCGCTTCATCGGAGAGAATGTCGCCGAACATGTTCTCGGTCACGATCACGTCGAATTCCGCTGGGCGACGTACGAGTTGCATCGCGGCATTGTCGACCAGCAGATGTTCGACGCGAACGTCGGGATACGCGGTCGCGATCTGCTCGGTGATGCGTCGCCAAAGCCGCGAGGTCTCCAAGACGTTTTGCTTATCGACTGACGTGAGTTTTTTTCGGCGGCCGCGCGCGAGCTCGAATCCCATGCGAACGATCCGCTCGACCTCGGGAGCGCGGTAGATCATCGTGTCGATCGCGACCTCGACGCCGTTCTCGTTGTGCTGACCCTTCGGTTTACCGAAGTAAATGCCGCCGGTCAATTCGCGCAACACGATAAGGTCGAGTCCGCGCACGAGTTCCGGTTTGAGTGATGACGCGTCTTCGAGCCCGCGAAAGACGCGCACCGGACGGATGTTTGCGTAGAGTTCGAAATCGCCCCGCAGGGCAAACAACGCGGCTTCGGGGCGCTCGGCGAACGGGTTGCGGTCATATTGGGGCAACCCTACGCTGCCGAATAGAATCGCATCGCTCCGCTCGCAGAGCGCGCGAGTTTCATCGGGCAGAGGCGGCAAGCCGCGTTCGATAGCCGCGCCGCCGACAAGCCCCTCTTCGCGAGCGATATCCGGTCGCACGTACGCCAGCACGCGAACCGCTTCACGCGTAACTTCCAGGCCGATGCCGTCACCGGGGAGAACCGCGATCGAAAGTGGCATGCGCGTTATCGTAGCACGAGCGCAAAGGGTTGCCCCTTGCCGTAGCGAGGAAGGTGGTCCCCCGCGACCGTGGAACACGGGCCGGCGGCCTTTATCGAATCTTGCGTTTCAGCCTGGCCCAAAGTGCTTGTGGAAAGCAATCCTTTCCGCTAGAATCCCCGTGAAAATCTCGTTCCGGATTAGCTCAGTTGGTAGAGCAGCTGACTGTTAATCAGCGGGTCGCTGGTTCGAGTCCAGCATCCGGAGAAGATAGAAAAACCCCTGAAAATGTATGTTTTCGGGGGTTTTTACCTTCCGGGTAACGGTAGCACGGTGTACCACCATTTACCGCCAAAGGGAGTTGGCCCGTCACAGCCAATCCCTCGCGCTCATGTCACGAACAGCAAAAGCCAAGAAGGCCGCCCGACGTGCCCGTGGCGAGGGCACGCTTGGCACGAAAACGATTAACGGGCAAACGTACTACACCGCTCGCGTGCGTGTCCTCCTTAACGGTAAGCGGCGACGGCGGGACTTCTACGACAAGACCCTAGCCGGTGTACGAGCGAAGCGCGACACGTTCTTGCGCACGCTTGGCGAGGCACCGCCGCCGGAGAAGGGCGACGATGGAACCAGCGTCAGCGACTACATCAAGCGGTTTCTCGACCATGCCCAGGCGAACACGCGGGCGACGACGCACCGCAGCTACGAGCAGGTGACGCGGCTGCACATTGAACCGCACATCGGAGCAATCAGGATTGCGGCGCTTACCGATGCGGACGTTAAAGCGATGTATAAGACGCTTGAGTCCAACGTGTCGCCCAGCATGTTGGCAAGGGGGCACACAACTCTGCGCGTTGTACTAAACATGGCGGTCGAGGAACGGGTCATACCAGCATCGCCGCTCGCCACCATCCGTCGCAGCGCCCCACGTTACCGGTTCGCACCGGTACAACCCTTGGCCGAAGCACAGTTTGCAGCGCTCCTCAAGGCCGCTCGCGGGCACCGGTTGGAAGCGCTCTTCGTAACGGCGTTGGATACCGGCATGCGCGAGGGTGAATTGTTTGCGTTGCGCTGGCGTGATGTGCGACTCGTTGTTCCCTACTTCGTGATGTCTACACGTCGCACGAACCTCAATGGATTATCCGCTGTTTTGATGCTCGGAGGAGTAAAATCCTCGAACACCCAGTCGAGATCGCTTGGCTTCCAACTCCAATGGCTGATGTAGACCGTTCCGAACATCGTGGTTGTATTCAATTCAAGGACCATACTTGTCTTATGGGTAGTGCCCTTCAAATCTATTCGAGCCTCTCCAGGAAGTGCGGTACGCGGTGCAATTGGCCCGACCGTCGTCTTGCACCCGTTGGCCTGCCCATTTAGCTTTTCGAGAAATGCCTGAGTATAAAGCGCGAGCCCGGGGCCAATGTTTTCAATACCAAAGACGATCTGGGCTTGTTGGTTGCCATATGTGCTTATGTTGCGGATGTGCGGCACGGTGAATGGCCAGAGCGATTGCTGGTGATGTATGTCTGCTCGATCCGCTGCCATGACCGTATCTCGTGCGAGTTCGGCAGTCTTATCCGCCATTTCTCCCGTTTTTTCCGCCATTGCAGCGGTTTTGTCAGCCAACTTCTTTGTCTCGCCCGCCATGTTGCGCGTAGCCCGAAACAGCAAACCGGTAACGATAGCAAGTGCAATGTTTGGAACCAGCGCTCCAACGGCAACCCAAAAGATGGGCCACTCTACAAACAATGGAGGAGGAAGGTCCGTAACTTTAACCGGGTACGGCGTTGCAGTCACGGCGCAAAGTATAAGGGCTTGCAGCATGTGTTAGTCGCCTTCAATGCGACGGCGATGCGCTTTGCAGGGCGTAACCGAAAGAGAATCTTCGGTACCGGGGATGGGTGCGGCCCAGCACCCGCAGTGCCAACTAAATGCGGGGTTGACGGTCATCGGCTCGCCTAAAATCAACCGTAGGCTTTCAAAGCTAAACCAGTTCGTAGACATTCGGTGTTGCGCTCCGTTCGTGGAATAAGTGATGTGCCGGGAACGCGTCCCAGCGCCGTCATTATATCCGGGTCGCATGCAACACCGGTACTGCTAGGATAGACTGCGGCTGCATTCACCGGCGGTGTTTTGGGCCCGGACGGCAGCGGAAGTTCCCCGTAAATTTACGAGGGGCCAAAAAAGCGGCGCCCGTGCGCTGAGCGCGTGAAAGAAGGCGACCACCCTTGACGCCCAAAAGAACGCGCGTGGTGGCACGAGTGCTTGGCGATGGCTCAGCAGCATGGGTGATGCTAGTAGTCGGGTTCATTTTGGGCGGTTGCGTCGGGCTGGCCGTCGGGCTCGATTTATGGCCGCATATGACTCAGACAATTGAGCGACATAACAGCTACGTGCGGACCCCCCTGAACGCGTCGATGTTGTCCTTCGATATAATGTACGAGTCGCCTCACTGGCTCAGTAGCGACACACCGGCTCAACTCGGACTGATCGTAAAGAACACTTACAACATCACAAACACGAGTCCGGCTGCGCCTTACGTTTCGGCGTCGGCATCGGGGGACGTTTGCGACGTGACGCCCAGCACGCTCGTGAGTCGCCACATACCCCCGCCACAAGAGACGACTCGATATTCCTGGAATCTTTCGACCAAGGCGTGGTTTGGATCGTGCAGGGTTAGCTACGCCGTTGACTTCAACGGTTTCGGCGATCGGTACGGTCAATATTCCGCCGAGGTGTACGTGGCACCGCCCGTCTCTGTAATGCAGGCGCTCGGAGTTCTCATTGTGACCATCGCGGGGTTAGGAATTATCCCGGCGATGATCAACTATCGAGCGCTCGTAGACGCCGCCCGAATCAATTCCGGCAATGTCCCATCGCAACGATTGCCGTGGCACTAAGACGGCTAGGGCCGAGACGCGGTTACCGGCGCTCTCTAGCTCGGCGTGGCCCGTGTTGGAAGAGCATGACGGCACGTAGTGCAACCAGCGCACCGTCGGCGCCGCAGGCGGCTTTTACCACCGACAACAGCGGGCCCAGTGCTAGGCCGTAACCGTTGGCTTCAATAGCTATCCGTTTCCAGGGCGCAAAGAAGGCCCGGGCCGCGAGCGGGGACCAGCCGAGTTTGTGTTGGAAGGGCACCCGCAGCTTGTCAATTGAGGCCGGGTAGACCGGCGTATCGGATTCAAAGGCGGCGGGCGTAAGCGTTGTCGGCAAGTCGAACATCGGACCTCGACGATACGCTGAACATGCAGCCGGATGCGAGCCCTCGCAACCGCAACTTGCGCTGATTATTTACCACCATTTTTACCGCCAATGGGGTGTAAAAGGTGTAAAGGCCGATGGACGTTCCGACTCTTGAAAGCATTGGTATTAGTGGCACGACGGCCGAACAACTTCTGGGCGAATAGAAGTATTACCGGGGGTGTCGCTTGTTCACAGCCATCATCTTTGCCCTAGTTACCACGACTTCAGCTTCGCAACCACATTGCGACTCAGTCTGATTAATCGAATTGTCGCTTCAGGACGCAATCACGAAGGCGGGCGCCGAAGGCACAGCGATCGGCTTCGACAACGACGACGCGGCACGGGGCGATCTCGAGCGCTCAAGGCTTTATTGATGCCAACGTGAGCTGCCGGGGGCAGGACCAACAAACGGATTACGGATACCCGAGACAATTTGAGGTTGCGTCGACAGCGTAGCTTGAGGTGCCGTCGAAGTATTCGACCTTATTCGGGATCTCTTAGCGTTCCACGTTACCGATGGAGATAGACGAGGGCATATTCTTTGCAACCATCCGCGTGTTGAGACGGCCCGACAGCGAACTTGCCTTGACCACACGCCGAGGTGTTGAACGCCTCACGTACCAACGAGTCGATGTGTTACGCGGGGCAGTATTCGCATGGCGGCCTTTTATCCAATATGCGCTGGGAAGTTGCAATCGAGTACGCGAGCCGAAGCGATGTGCAAGATCGAATCGCTTGAGCGCTCCCTGTCCAAGGGGACCCGAAGGCACCGGCCTGCGTTCGCGACGACTGTCGACCGCATGCTCAAGTATTTCGCGTTTCCGAAAGAGGGTTGGAAGCGGCTGCTCGATTCAGCCGCTGCTCAATCAAATGCTGAGCGTAATCGGAGCAGCCTCAGCCCTATCCGAGCTCCCGCGTGGCGCTAGCGTGATTTGCAAAGTGTACGTGCCGTGTGGCAGCCCTGGATAGAGGTCTGTCAAGAGCAGTCGACGTTCGGTCTTTGCGATCCTTATCGTCTTACAGGGATCCGGTGCTCCTGGGACGTTGCCTCCCCCGCCGCCCATGGGCGGGATGTCCGAGTGCATCTTTGAAGCATCCCTATTAATTGGCACGACATCCCCCGACGAGTCGTGAAGGACATATTCGAGATCTAGATGACCTGCCACGCAAAGAACGCTGTCGCCGTTGGGATCGTCAGTCGAAAAATCTTCGATCAGCATCGGCTGACCCGCGTAGTTGTTCACGAGCGAAATCTGGACGGTCAGATTCGGCACCGAGAGCGTACGCGTTGGCGCATTCTGTCCCGGCGCTGGCCTATAGACCATTAGACTTAGGAGTAGGATCCAGAGGACAGTGAGCAATCGGTTCTTCATCGTTTGTTGATCCTAGCAGGGCGCCGTAAGACTTGAAGAATTTATTAGTGCGTTCCAAGCAGGCAGGGCTGCGCTCGGGGTTGGGGGCGTTGCCTTGGGATTCGTTGAGCTACTTAGACTCCAAGTGCAACCTCAGCACGTGCTACGAGCCGTATCCAACTTGCTGGGTCGAGGTAATCATGGGCGCTGCGGCCGGGACGCCGCTGGCAAATATCAAGACCACATTTCAGCTATGCGACTCTCAGTACAGTTGCGGGTCGTACGCAGAATACACCACGTACGTAACCGTCTTGCCGACGGTTTCTGACATGAACATCGTCGATCCAAATAATACGGTCAGTTGGCCAGGGGACTACGGCTATCCGACGCCGATGCCGATTATGGTCGGCCAGCAAGCGGAGCTTGAGGCATCGCCGGCTCCACTGCTCAGCGCTGTTGTATGGGCCTACGAGACAAGTCCGCCTGCGAGCGTCGTTGGTAGCTACGGGCTGAACGCTAGTGCCCAGTGCCATCAACCTCGACCTCGCCCACCGCTAATCCGACGGCTTTTGCGGCGATAACTTCGCCTACAGCCCCGCCGTCTTCGGGGAATCCCATTAAACTCTATTGGACAGCGAGTGGCGCAACGGGAATCCGGCACGTGCGGATGACTGCCACGGAAAGCGGGGTCACCGGTCCACTTTTCGCAGATGTCCACTATCCGATCGCCACTCCAAGTCTGGTGATTTCGGCGACCACCGTAGCGGCAAATGTCTACGATACATTCCCCTTGGAAGGCCGCAAATGTTCCCCCGCTCCGGAGGGTACTGCGATTAGCCTCGGCGACTGGGATGCGCCACGGGATACGGAATCGACTGGCAATACTCGGTATCGCCCACGTCTTATGGGAACGGGATAATTGGAATGGCCCAACTTGTGACGGCGTCCTCGTTTCCATTCGAGGGTCTGTTTCAATCCGAGTTCGATTCTCCAGGAGCGGTGCTAAGCGCAGGTCAACTTTGCACGCCCCTCAGCGACTCTCAATCCTTCACAGATTATTTTGTGTACTTCCTAAATGGCACTAACCGGCCGAGCATATGGGTCACCCTCGCCGTCGGGACATGGGGTTGGGGTGGAACCGGGACGAAACAAACGAGTGGCACCTGGGTTGCCTCGAACACGACAAACGCAAAACCGAGTGCTGCTGCCAGCTCATAGCTACCGACTTGGCCCGGCCGCAACGCCCAGTCCCTTCCGTACTATGTGCCGCCGTCACAATGCGCGACCCCTACCCCCTCTCCGTGAGGTTCGTGATAATCATGACTCGCTTGCTTGCCGCTATGATCGTTACTTGCGTCACGTCGATTGGAACGGTGGCAATGGCTGGCACATCGCTTTTGCACCAAACCGTCGGCGTTGACGGCGTTTCCGCCGAAGTAGCTGTGTGGGGCGGTCTTGACGTTTCTCGGGAAGGTTACGCCGTCGGCGCAACGTTTCGAGTCGCCAAAGGCTCGGCGATCAACGTCTGGTGTCTTACGATGAATCAAGACTTCCACTACAAGCTTACAAACAGCCGAGGCCAAATCGTTCCTGTCGATCAGAAGGCGCTCGAAGGGATGAACATAAGCCCGAGCGATCTTGGCATCGTGGGTGATTGCAGAGCCATGCCTAATGAAGGCCGAAACTTCAAAGTCCTGATGCTATTGCCGCTATATCCTAATTTGGCGCCAGGTACGTACACACTGCATATTACTTTCGCGCCGCGCGGCGTCTCGGGCCGCGCTGAGTTACCAGCCGTTCAGATTACCGTGGGTAACGGTCGTCCTCCGATATAGGTTCTTTAGAACAACTCACTAATTACACATGGCGCGTGGGTCTCATCCGAGCCGAAACCTTCCGTGATTCGCTTGCTTACCATTACCATCGCTACCGAACCAGGAGCGCGCTTTTCAGGCCTGGCTCGAGCGACCGGGAGCAGAACGAATCGCTAGCTACGCAAATCCAGGTCTGCTAAATCGCTCAAAGGACGCGATCAGTTCTTGCGAATGATCGCTGATTTGCCGCAACTTCGCCCCGATCTGGTCGTCGTCGACACCATGGATCGCTTTTCTCGCAACCTCAAGGATGGGCTCGATCTCCTCGAGCGCTTCGAAGGGCACGGCATCGCCTCGCTGCCGCTGGATTGGGATGAGCCAAATCGACCTCCACTCGGATTGCGATTGGAAGAAGGTAGTTCAGGAACTGACCGGCGCTATCGGGTCGGCCCAAGAGACGACCGGGAGGATCGAGGGTGATGAATATGTACAAAGTAAGCGTGCAAGCGGCCGCAATGGCTGTGGCCCTCACAGCTGTCGCGTCATCGCAGCCGGTACACCTGCCAACCAGTGGACCTTTTGATGGATGCGGCGTGCAGGGCTCAGGCGGCGACCCAGTCTTGAATACGCAGAAGAATCGCAGCACCGAACCGGACGACCCGGCGTTGATCAGCGTTGATCAGATGGACACCTTGCCGACCGTTCCATCCAGTGATGGCACCAAGAGAAGCAATTGGCCCGATACACTTAAGAATACGATTACTCAGAACGAGGGGCGTGGGGTCGTCTTCATCGGCTATATCGTTCTTGCGAAAGCAGAGTCTGCCGAAACCTGCAATTGCGAGCTGACATCCCCCCGCGACCATGACGTCCACGTCTACATTGGGGATGAAACGGGGGAAACTACGGCGGACGCTGTGATCGCGGAGGTGTCGCCGCGCTGGCGCGCGGTCAACCCAAGTTGGACGGCCGCGAACCTGCAGAGCTTGGCCACCGCACAAACTCAAGTGCGCCTCACGGGCTGGCTTCTATATGATCAGGAACATTGGAACATGATTCACGAGCATGAACGCGCGACACTTTGGGAGATCCACCCGATCACAAACGTCCAAGTCCATACATCGCAAGGATGGGTTGGTCTTGCCGACTACGTCCAGGGGGTGATGTGATGGCGTCGTCCATCTCTCAGGAGTGTGACATCATCATGAAAGGCGGCGTGACGAGCGGAGTTGTGTACCCCGCCGCGGTTGTTGCGCTGTCCGCGACGTATCGCTTTCGCAACATTGGTGGTACATCCGCGGGGGCAATCGCGTCGGCGGTTACCGCCGCCGCGGAGTTCGCTCGGCAAACCGGCAGCGGCGCGGGATTCTCTGGACCACAAGCGCGCTCAAATGGTGTGCCCACCGACCTATGTCTCCGAAAGGCAAAAAAAAGCACTGTCCGTGACTTGTGCTTGCAGTGTTGTCGTCGAGAAGTATGAAGGAGGAGGCTACGTGACTAACGCTTCCGACTGCTGTTGAACATTCGGGACTCGATCGCGCAGTTTGGCTGCTATTTTCTTGACGTTCTCGTTCGGCGACTCGTCACACGACGTTAGCATCTGAGCAACCTGCAGGGCATCCCCCTTAAGGTCCTTGGCGAGATCGTCAGCCCAATTAGTGTCCTTGCGCGATACCAGGTGAGCTATCACTTGCAATGTCGACATATCGTCTAGGCTAATACTTAGTTTAGGGTCTGCCATTTTTTCCATCTCTTCCCGTCTGGCCACGCCAGGTGTTACCCGAGCCGACCTGTTTCTCCGCTTTTTCAGGTGGGGGAGGCCTCGTGTTTCTCGGCTTTTTCAGGTAGGTAGACCTGATGGGTGCCTCGTAGGCGTAGGTACCCCGTATAGCCCCCATCCGAGCGGCCGTCCGCGGCCCATTCCTCGGCCCATTCGCGGCTTAAGCTCAGCACGACGGCTTTTGCCTTGGGCGCAAGGTGGATTTCTGTTGGCTTGCCGCCAGATACCGCGTCCTTCCAGAGACCGATGCTTCGTGGGCCGGGGAGGCCTTGCGACCGACTCATGTCGACCAGGCCGGCACTTGTGAGCGTCAGCACCGAGCAGCGTGGGTCGTCGGCAAGTACCGTCGCATACCGGGCAGACCAACGGTCGGGTAGTTGGGCGCCATCCATTAGAAGAGCAATCACAAGATTAGGACCAACGGCCCGCACCAGTTCAGCCACCGGGTCTTGCCGTGCGAGATCCTCGCAGATGAGAACGCAGAACGTTAACCATGGATTGACGCTAAAAAACGCGCAACTTCGAGGCGGCATATCAATTGCTTCCCACCAGCTCACTTTACGCGTGTCAAGTGCGTAGCCGATTCCGTATTGTTGCATCTGTTGCGCATCTAAACGCCAGCGATGATGTTTGTACTGAGAATGTTCATGGAGCCCTTCGTCCGTCTCAAGGCCTATCATGACAGAATTGCTTCCCAATGGCCCACCATCTACCTCGCTTTCTCCAACGCCGGCGATAATCAAGGTTTCATTAAGAGTCCCTCTTACGTTTAGGAAATCCTCCACCGACATGCTAAGCTCTGGGAACACAACAGCGTCGATGTTACCGACCAGATCACTTGCGAGTTTCACTAACATCCGCACAGCATCTGCATCTATGGGCTCGCTTGGGATCTCATACGTGAATAGCCCGCAATTCGGAGGCATTTTCTCGCGGCAAGCACCGCGTGGGTCTGCATCATGGAATGACTTCGGATCGATGCTTAGAGGCCATGGCAATAAGAGCATGTTTATGCCGCATTTGATGTCCGGCCTAGCTAGCTGTTTCCAAATTGGAGCTACTTCTGGCCTGTCCCATAGTGCAAGGTTATGTGTGAGTGACCGAAGAGTCATACCGTTCAACGGATTATGGAGCTTGGGCAGCACCATGGCGACCGACGGATCGATCCGGCTGCAGAGCGACTTTTTGTTCAACAGATAAAGCCATCTATTGTCAAAGGCATCTAGCAGTCTGCTTACACCGTGGTATATCCCTACGCCAAAACAGGCTTGATCCGCGGTAGCGACGATCCCGACCAGGGCTTCCACTACCACACGATCACCAAGGATATCCATCACCTTAGTGCCGGAAGAGCCAGCGATCACTTGCCACCAGGTCGCGATCTCGCCCGGGCATGTCTTAGAGGTGATCCAGCTGCTGCGCCAACCATCAGCAATTCGTTTTGCGTCACTCTCCCACTCGGCCGGCGTTTTGTATTGTTCAGGAGGCCATACGTTTATGATATCGATATAGGCCCCGCTATGTTTGAGCAGGTATGCCGCAACGGCAAACGCATCTGGCGGCCAAGGAGGGGGCACATCAATCGCGTCAGCAGTGAGATGTTTTATTACGTCGCCAATCGTGAGGCGAGCGGCAGAAATGTCTTCAACATCCATCATAGGTCTACACACCGTTATGACTATCGAACCGCTTGGGCTTAGCGTAGACGACGCGTAGGCGACGCCTAAGCCGACCCTTGCTCATCTGATATCCTGCAGAGGCAGAGTTGATATCCTTTTACGGCCCCGGAAGGGAAGCCCGCCAAGCCTTGGGCAAGGGGTCTTGGGCTCCGTCGCCGACTGTGAAACTCCCAGTGCGGTGACCCGAGGGCATGAATTCGGACAGCCGGAGACTCACGTAAAGAAGACCCGGTTCACCGAAGCGCAGATTATCGCGACCCTCAAGGAGCTCGACGCCACGTAGCGGCAACGGAGTTGGCGCGGAAGCATGGCATTCACGCGAACACGATTCGGCTCCGGTACGACAAGTACGGCGGCATGGAGACGAGCGATTTAGCGCGCCTCAAGCTCGAAGACGAGAATCGCCGTGAAGATGCATCATCGCCCGAATGGCGCTCGAGATCGATGCGATGAAAGGCTCGCGAGAATATTGGCGCACTGGCGGCGAGGCTGGCGAGGCATATGGTCCCTCCTCTGCAGGTCGTTCCAGCTTGCTGGTAGCCAACTCGCGGCATTATGGAATGCGGCGTTTGAACGCTCGAGCTACCCGTGTCTCTCCGGCAAGTTCGGGTGCCGCGGTCCGGTATGCTTAATTTTCGCGGAATCAGGCACTGTGTCCGTATACCTGCAGATTTCGGAGGTAACTGGAACAACTACACCGTTGCCAGCGTTCCAACGAATGGCGTCGGTCAGATTACGATGCAGCAGGTAGGCTCGATAGATAATACGGCTACGAATCCCAACAGATCGATGGATAGGAACATGACGCGTGCCGCCAACGCTATGGCTTCAAAAATCATGCGCCACGGCTGGGCGTAATATCATGGCGCTCGTCGCTTTGGGATGCGGTGCCGCATCAAGGGCCCAGCATCGGGACGAGCGCCCTCATTGTATTGGATTGACTCGCTGCACTGCACGTACGATGGTTGCGCGATCCCGTGCATACTGCGCAATGACCGGCGCCTGACCGCTTCTCTCAAGCCAGTCGAAACATTCCTGAAGGGCACCGCGCGTCGAGGCGGTGTCACTGCATTTCGCAATGAGAAGCATCTGCACTTTCAATTTTTGGTCTCTAATGAGAATGCCAGAGTCAAGTGGAATGTATGCCGCATCGTCTACGCCGTATAACTTGCGCGCTGCGCTTTCGCTGATTCCGCGATAGCATGCGACGATGTGTAGGGGACCTTGGAGGTCCTTTGTCGGCAAGAGGGCATCGTCGTTTCGGAAGACCTGGCCGACGAGTTCTTTAGCAGCACCAACGCTCAGACTATCAGGAATCGCATTGGGGACACAGACCACGTTGACTCCATCGAACGGAATCACAAGCGCCTCCGCGACAACTTTGGCCTTTGCTTCCGATTTGAGGAACAATTCCACGATCGCGTTCATGCTGCGTTGGCGCGTCTTGAGATCCATCTCGTTCCATGCCAGGGCCTCGCCGGCGAGTGAGCCGCCCAGGTTAGACGCCATTGCTCCTCGATGAGCCAAATCGGGGACCGCTCGGGCTATTGCCTCACGTACTCTTGAGAGCACTTGCTCACCCGTTTGCGCGGTTTTGTGCCATTTCTGTTGGAGGCCGTAATCCGATGCGAAGTCCGCGTCTCTCGACTCCGCTCCCTTCTCCGAGGCCAAAGGCGGCAGCTCGATGATGAACGTCCTTTGGGGGCCGCTCAAGATGGCCTCCTGGAATTCCTGGTGGCAGATGCCGATGCCGCCCGCATGCGTGGCCCAACCACTTCGACCGTTGTAGAAGATGACGACAATGTCGGCCTCACGAATATTCTTGATGCACGTTTCACGGGCACCGAGTTCAGCGCTTTCAACGGCATCTTCGTTGGTCCAGACCTCGAAGATCGAGGCGTCAAACAGTTTCGTATTTTCGAGCATTGCAGCGACGTCACCACGAACGACCGAAAGGGTCGTTTCGGCACCCTTGTAATCGATTGGGTCCGTATTTCGCGAGGATAAGAAGATGCGGAGTTTGCGGTGTACGGGCAAGAACGAGGGCTCCTCGTTTAAGAAAAGTGGCGCTTTAGCTCGTGAACGTCGAGTCTTTTTTGGGCAAGCTATTGCACCCTAACGTTGTATGGCGTTGAGCTTCTGTCCACCAGTTGCGGATTTGTCACTACTACGCTTAAGGTAGTGGGAGTTTGAACGTCTGCCTGCTCCAACGTTATTGTGAGCGTCCGTGCGTCGACGTAAGCGGTCGCTCGATGCGCTCCATTGATAGTGGCCGTTGCTCCTTGAATGAAACCGGCTCCACTCAGTGTTAATTGCCTCGAAGTGTTTATCAGTGTAGCCGGATTGCTCGATGTGATGGTTGGCGTTGTGTTTGGAGTTAGTTTATCGTTGCGCGCCTGATCTTGCTCGCTTTTGAAAAGCTCTTCAAACACGTCTTGGAGCTTATCTGCGGCCTGCTTCGAGAACATTCCAACAAGACCGCCTAGTGCAGCTATTCCAAATGGATTGATGTCCATCCCGGACACGGTCGTGAAAAAGCCGCCGCGCACTGCAAAATAGAACAACAAAGCAAGCGACATCCCAATCGGAATGCGCAACAAGTACCACCATATCCAGCTGCTCCTAAACTGGCGGTTTCCTAGGAATGTACTAAACGACGTTGCGATTTGAACAAAACTGCCTATCCCCGCCGCAAGCGCAACAATGAGCAGAAACCGCACGTCACTGCTGATCCGAGCGTGGCGCCCAAATATGATCACATCGGGGTTCCAGTCGCCAGCGTTCTGGCCAGGTAACGTTGGGACCGGGGTCGGAACAGGCAGTGGGGGTTGGATCTGCGGTGCGGCGGGCGCGGTTGCCGAGGTTGATGGAGTGATGGCCTCGGGTAGCTGCCCCTTAGTAGGCCACAACACGATCAATAAATACAAGAAAAAGACAAAACACACGAGCAAACCAATGCCAATTAGGCCGATTTGCACAGGAGACACGTCTTGCGTTCTGCTGGAATCAGTTACACTGCCGCTTTGTTCATTTTGTACGCTCATTAGTGTGCCTCAAAAAATCTTAGGAGTTAGGAGGAGTTCCTTGACACCAGTCCACACGCGTGAATCTAAGAAGGCCGGGTGACTCCGATTCTCTAAACCAAGATTTGCCCTTCGCAGTCTCCATAGAGGTTAGTCTATGCGAGCGCTCTTTAGTTTCGACAGACTCCATGCCTTTTCAAGCGAACCGTTCGGGTACGCACTGATATTGACGAATGTAGCGCTCAAAGGTTGGGCATATTCGGGATCGTTTACGGTATAAGCTCCGTCTGCGAAGGATGAAATGATAATGAAATGGTATGTCGCGGGGTACGCGATCATTCCGAGAACGATTAGCTCCGACGACAACGACTGGCGGAACGTGCCATCCGAGATCGGTATTACGGTTGCTGCGAGTGCTACGGAGCTGTAAAGGCCTGGAATTTCGGTTTCCGGAATTGTGGCGTTGCATGCGGGATTGCTTCCCGCGGGACAGCAGTTGGCAATGCTTAGGAATTGTTGTGCGAGCAAGCACTGTGCCGAGGTCAAAATGCTGAAAGACGAACAGGCCATTCGAAAGCACGCGACCCAGCACCAGTTAGGCTGTAGTTGCTGCTCGTGGACCAGCATCACTCACCAGTAGCCTCGGCTTCGCACGACGTGTCGCCGGGTGCTGCAGAATCAAAAATATAGGAACTTGGCGAAGGGCCCGCCCTGAGATTTGGTCTTAGAGCGCCGCCCTTCATTACGCCGGTTTCGAGCACTGCAACGATGTCGTCGTGGAGCGTATTGCTGGAGAGCCAATACCCGTGACCGAGGAGATCGCAGTGAAACATGGACGCGTCGATCGCATTGAAGTTCGCTACGTCAGGGACCGCGTAGTCGCAACCCACAAGACCTGCACGGCAGTGGCCATGGAGATCCCTCGAAAGACGTAGAGCGTTATCGTGGTCGCTACCGTACATGGTGAGGCCTTGTGCAACCGTGGCGATGCGGGGAATCGCCTCGAAGAAGGTCGCCGAGTCCACGTCAGGTGCGGCGAAGATCGCCTGACCGATCGAGGATGTGGTCTGCGGCTTTGCGGAGGCCAGATAGTCGAGGAATCCTAGTGCTAATCGATTGCCCATGCTGTGCGCGAACACATTGACTATCTTCGGGGACCTAGGGTCGCTCATCAGGCTCAGCATGAAGTCCCGGAAATGATCCTGCCCCCAACTATTGTTGGTCTCATCATCGATGTATTTCTGAACCTCGTGGTTCGAGGCCCAACTGTATACGATGACCGGTTCTGTTGGATCAAAAGACGCGAGCCAAGTCGCACCGATGTCGAACGGATCGGCGAAATCCTGATTATAGCCGTGGATGAATACGAGAACCGATGTGGCCGAGGGAAACCTTTGACGGATTTGACTTACGATGTCCGCCACACTCGATAGCCTTTGCGGAACGAGGAACGGGCCGTTCGTGGTAGCGAGTCCGTAGCTCATCATGCAGTTAGGGCCAGGTGCGCATGGATCTATTAAGCGTGCGTTCTGAAACAGTGTGTCTATGGAGTTCGAGCCCACGTTAGGTAGACGGTCCGTGACAAAGAACGCAACTGAAGGATTCGGCGGCGCCGCGCCGCCCCTGCGCATGATCGCGCCGAAATCGATGTTCCTCGTGAACGTCTGGCTAAACGAGATTTCGATTGTTCCGGCGGATGATCGATTTGCGCGATAGGTACCTACCAGCTCATATAGTCCTGCAGGGACATCGTAATAGCCAGACCCGGCGCTAGGATTGCTAATAGCGTATCGGCCCATCGCGTCTGTCACCACGGATGCGACTGTTCGATGTTCAGCATCCTTATGCGGATCCTGGAGTTCAACCGAGGCACCCCGGATCGGCTCGCGCTTTCCGTCAATTGTGCCGTAAACCGTACCCTGAACTACGACGTCGCGCAGTTGCTGCAGTGCGTCACGAACGACGACCGGAGCGGCGTAAGCCGGAATCAATGTGCTAGCAAGGCACGCCGATATGAAAGCGATGACCGCGAGAAGACGCAAGACACAACCTCCTCTTATGAAGGAAGATTAACACGATTGCTTTACGCGACGTAATGCGCCTCTCCAACACTCTGGATGCTATCCTTCTCGCTGGTGGAGTCGCCAAGCTATAGATAGTTCGTCGAGACTCTTGCTGGAAGTCCGTCTCCCGAGCCGACGTACCGACTTTTGAACTATGAAATACTGTGCCTGGTCTTCTATGGCAAGGCAACCGTGGCCCTGAGACTTTGCATGTCCGAAAAAAGAGAACAGCGGCAATCGAGGACTTATTTTTCAAAGGAGGCCCAGACCTCATAGTACAGCGGCTTCCATCTTCCGTTCGTATATGCAAATAGCCGCGGGCCATAGATCGACCCTCGAACCGTGACCGCGCTCCCTGGTAAAAGCAAATCCGGCGTTTCGTGCAAGGTTCCCGATTCAGGATTACCAGTCCAAATATGCGATACTCTGTAGATGTGGGCAGTAGCACCATGCCTTGGTATGCATGGCTCTTTGATGTTGCGCCACTGATCGAGGGCATCTGAATCGGGCGAAAACTTATACCCGAGAAATAGCCACCTAGTGGTACGATCCTTGTCTTGTCCGACTGTGGAAACGGGACACTGATCTTCGCTCGCTACGCTCTGACTTGGCGGATCGGCCAGAATCAGACTTCGCGAGATCGAATAGGCAACGACCGTTGTGATCGCCGCACCGACAGCGATTAAAGCACTGCCCCCCACCATCCATGGCCGCGAGCGTGCCCAAAGACCAGAAAACCTTTCCGGCTGATTGACGTACAGCCAGGAAAGTGCGTTGGTCGCTATTGTTCCAAGACCGATCAAGGCTATCAGGAAGCGTCCAGCAACGGTCAGCGGCGGAAAGATATTTCCTTCAACCGCAGAGTTTCCACCAACGGCGGCCTCGATCAGGCACACAACGCCAAGAATACTGAGTGCGCTTGACCCTATTTCGTTCGTAGAAAATCGTGCTGAGCTATCTGGCATTCCGCCTCCAAGAAAAGAAGCCTTACGAAAGAAGCCTCACGCTGAATTCGACCAAAAGAGTCGGGACCGCGGCGTCATTTGACATTGACACAAGATCCCGAGTATTTTGCGTGTTGCGTCACCATGATGTTGGTGCCAGCGAACTGTATGCATGCCGCTCGTTACTTAGGTAGGGGAATGACTTCGTGGATTGTGCCAAGCGATATCGTGATCGTTGTGCCTAAGAGCGCCTTTATACCGTCTAGGATCAATTTGACCCAAATGGGCAGAGGCGCCGCGTTGATCGGGATATCTATGTGACCTTGGCCGACGAGAGTGAACGAAATGAAACGCGCGTTTTCGAACGTCGGGTTTGGTACAATGTCTTGGTTGGCATCGAGTGCTACCCACGTTATAATATTGCCGTCAACGCGACCGAGGTTCCCAATCAATTTCATGGTAACGCTACCAGTTTTGATCGGGTCGATCGTCAACGCGCCGCTATTCACTATGTCAAAGCCGCAGATCTGCAGCCGTGCGATCATGCTAAAGGCGTCAGTTACCGTAGGCACGTTATCCTTCTTATCGATAAACAGCTTTAGCAATACGACATCGACACCGCCAACGTGAACCAGTGGGTAAGCCTTTGACCAGAAATCTCCAGCCATTCGTGATCTCCGTTCTGACGTGTTAGAGAGACGCCCGCTGATTTGTTTGGCATTGAAAAGGGGTCGCAGCGAAAAGAAATATGACCCTAGGTTGGTTGTTAGTTCAGCTCGTTATACCGCGTACGCGGAAGCGAAAGAAAGGAGCGGGCCTTGTCTTGAACTATTCTTGCCATTCGGCAAACCGTAAAAAACCGGAATCCGGCTACCAGCCGGTTGCGAGTTTGACCGGCCTAGCCAATTGGCTAGTCTTGCGGCTCGACCCTCCCCGGTTTTGGCCGGGGGCGACTGACCGTAAAAGCCAGCCGCGCAGTGTAGAGTCGGGGGCGATCCGTTTGGTTGAACCATGCAGGAAATCGCGGGGCCCAGCAGGGCTGTACACAGCGAGACTTTTGGGCGGTCTAGGAGCGCCGCAACACGTCTAAATGCGGTGAGAATGCCGCGCCCGTCTGCGTAGAGACGGTGTGTTACGTGTACCGCCCAAGGGTGGCAGGGCCCCGCGGCGCGCCGCCTCCGCAATTAGCGCTGCCTTGTTGTTGACGCCGTATGCTCGGAATACTGCCTTCAGATGGTTTCGCACAGTGTGGGGGCTCAGCTTTAGGTCCTTTGCGATTTCCTCGGTCGACATCTGGCGGCAAAGCATCTCGAAGACCTTGCCCTGCATCGGTGGCAAAGCAATGTGGTACCGCCGGCCAGTGGTGGCCAGCTGTAATTCTTCGCCAAGCCAAGATCGCGGATACGATTCCAGCTTATCCTCCGCGAGGTGAAGCCAGCGCGGCTTTCCGGTCGCGCGATATAGGGCTAACGCGCTTCGGCCGGCGCGCCAATTGTAACCGATCCGATCAAATACGATCCAAGCCCTTCGTAATGAGGCTTCGGCTTCAGGATCGCCGCTTTCGAGTTGCACGATGCCCGACACATTGGCCGCCATCGCCTCAAGCCGATGGTCGAAGGCGAACAGGTGGAGGGGCGAACGGATCTTGTCCAACCCGGAATATCGAGCCAGAAAGAATCGCGATTTCTCTCGGTTAGTTTCGGCAAAGGATTCCGCGAGCAATAGCAGCGCTACTCGCTCATCGCCGGTCGTTGCGTTCCAATCGACGTCATCCGCGAGAGACTCGGCCATGGCGACTTCGTTCTCGGCCCATGTTCGCTCCCCGACAAGTCTGGCAAAACGCGCTCTATCAAGCAGAACGATGGTCTTAAACGCGTCGCTGGGCGCGACGCACTCAGCCATCCGGAGGTAACGGAAGCATCCCAGGGTGTCCCCGCGCAGCGCTTTGGTCCATCCGACGGCCTTTAGCGCCTGAAATCGTTGCAGAGCAAAATCGTCCGGCCAGTCGATCTTGCGATCCACTGCGGCTTGCGCAATAGATGCCGCCTCCTCAAAGTCCAGTTCCCGGCCAAGTGCTGCGAGGTTTTCCACTGCATGAAACCATCGCTCGAGATGGGGTTCGGGCTTTTCACCAATTGATGCAATCGCGGCAATAAGGCTGCGCGCCTCGTCAAAATACTGCTCCTGGTGCCCGAACGTGAACGATCGCAGCAGCTCCCGATCGATTCTCGTCCCCAGAGAACGATCGCACGACATCTCTTCGATCCGTTGCCAGACTTCGTTGGTGCGCCCTTCCAACAGCAATCGCCGCCCCATATGGTAGGTGAGAGAAGCACGGTCCGATGCGTCACGCAGCTTCCGGTCCGCTTGAGAGAAATGGTGATCGGCCCTTTGGAAATCGCGCATCCGCGCAAATCCGACGCCAAGATACAGTGACCACAGGCCGCGTAACCGATTCGGAACCTCGGACTCGTGCCGTATCAAAAAGGCCACGGCCTTGTTCTCGTCGTGCTTTAGATAGATCCGCGCTCGCAGGAGCTGAGCGTCCGGGCTTGGCCGCGCACCTTTCCCGATCGCAAAATCGTACGCGGCACCCGCTTCTCGAAAGCGCGCGCGCGCAAAGAGGCGACCCATCTCGGCGTACCAGTCTTCCATGGCCGCCACCCGGTGTCTAGGCATAGCCAAGTGGATTAGTGCGGCGGCGAGCCGGGACCCGCCGCCGCCCCGGATTTATTTAGCCAGGCATCGTTCCGCCCGTGTCATCAGTCCCTGAGCTGCAACCCCCGTCACCCTAGACATGCTTGGGCCGGTAATCACCTTGCGTAGATCGTAAGGTTTTTTTCTCCATACCGTGGCGAGGAGCCCCAAATACCCGTACCTACGTGCACACCCATGATATAGTTGTTTGCGCCGGTGGGAGTGTGCTCCTCAAGCGCCAGGTCCTCGTCATTATCGGGATCCTTACTCGACTGCCACATGATGGAAAGCCTATTATCGCCAGCGCGAAGACGCCGGCTTATGTCCTGCGCAGGCGTTACGACGACGAAGGGCTTCGCGTTGTTCACTTTCACTGTAAATTGCACGCTCCCGGAGAGCCCGCGTACTAATTTCAGTACGTAATGATTTCTTAAGTGGGTTGCGGGCCGTATGCGACCTCCTGCTACGCCGCTCGGTACCGTCACCTGTGCGCTCTTCACATGGCTTGAACAACCGCAAATTATTGGCAGGAAAAGGCCGAGAAGAGCGCTTGCAATAGCCTTGTTCATGGATTCTCGCCTTCCTTTGGCGAACGATCAATCCCCAATTCTAGGCCCATGAAAATTCGCGCAGGTCCGATTGGTGCCGCAAGAGTTGGTAATAGGGCGCCACTCACTGTACGCAACGGCACGGCATATTTGCCCGTTACGAACGTGCCAGCATATGCGGATGAGATATTCGAAGCTGTGCCTACCAAACTGAGAGCCGGCGATAGCTGACGTACAATGCCCACGTTGATCGTCGCGTAGGTTGGAAGGTTACGGGAATTGTTTCTTGACACGACGAGAACATTGTCGAGTAGTTCAGTTTTCCCATCGGAAGCATGCCAATCATACGTAATCGACGCTTTTTGGGGAGCAACGCCCGGGAGTTGCGAGCCTGTCACAAATGGGGACAGCGGCGAAATAAGAAGGGGGACGCTATTCGCTAAATACGCAGAAGTATAGCTATAGCCCAGAAGCAACGAGTCATGTGTGCCAAGTGACAGCGTCGATGTAAGATTTATTCCTCGATAGTCAACGGCAAGTCCGCCAACGTTTTGCGTTACGAATATGGAGTCGTTAACGAGTGAACCGGCGCAGCCTCCTACTGTTCCGTAGGCCGTTTTCAAGGCGTTGACGTAGCTTGGCGGTAGAAAGCCCGGTGGCTCGTTAGCTAGGGAGACAGTCGCATCAGACATCAAGACGCCCCGAAGCTGTTCGGCGTAGGCGTACGCGGAGATTCGCCCATAGCGACCCGTTCGATTATAACCCGTCCCGACGCGCCTTGATGAGACACTCGTCTGGGTGTCGCCCGGCGCATTGATGGTGGACGTCCCAGCATCGCAGTCAAACAATGCCTGCGCGGCAGCAGGAATCGGCGTAATACTCGCAGGCTCTATGGATGCAACGGGCCGGTCACCAAAGTTAACGTCGAACGACCAACCGCCTGCGTGGATGCTGCTGGTGGTTGCGGAGGCGGTCATCAGTCCCTTGAATGGCTCATGGTTAATCTCGCTTGCGGCAACCGCAACATGGTATTCGAAAGCCGCGGACGTCCGGATATGTTCCTCAAGCTTAAGGTCGAGCTCGTGGGTAGACGCTACGTTTGTAATAGGCGCGACCGAGGCACCCTCGAGGTTCGAGGCAAAGGCACTATTGGTTGTATTGGATGCCGTTGCGGTATAGCTAACGCGCTCGTTCCGCTCAAAGTTAGCCGCGATCGTCTCATCGGACCCATGCAGGGCTTGTTGCAGATACTGAGGTAGCGGTTGCAGCGCGATTATTTGAGATCTCGCGTCGTCGGTATTGCCAAAATTCCAGCCTCCCACGCTAAGGGACAATGCCGTTTTTCCCACAATTCCATTTGCGGTGAACAGCTGATTTGAAGAGGACGACATTGAGCGGATGTTTGGGCCAAACCCCGCGGGAAGACTGCCACCGTAATAAACTGGAAGCGGGCTGCTATTAGCTCCGCTCCACGTACTGAATCCGGAAATGTTCCAATCGCTCACAACGCCAGTCAACTTTATCATGTTTCCAGTCGTTACCAAGGCCCCGACGTGCCTGTAGTCCAAGCCGCTTTGATCCAAATACGTTTCGCCGTTTAGCGCGCTATCTGCTCCCCTGATAGTGTGCGCTATAGCGAATCCGAGTTCGCCAATCATTCCTTGCGCTGTGCTCTTAATTAAAGAACTGCCATAATTTCCCACGGTTGCGTCGGCATTATATTGCGGATAAATCGAAGGCGAAAGAAATGAAAGATTGACTGCGTCACTGTCATTCAGAAATTGCGCGGAAGACAGGAGATCGCTGTTGATAGCCAGCGCCGCGCCATTGCCGATTGGAGAGCCATCGATACTGTAGGACGTTAGCGAGGGATCCTGTCCTCCGAGACTCGCGCTAAGACCCACACCGTTTGGGCCTGGTGCGACCTGAACGCCGACGAGCTGATTCATAGCGTCCACGATCGTCGGAGAAACCTTGGCCAATGGTCCGCTTGCGTTTAGCGTTTGGTGCGACACTACGCCGCTCGAAGTATCGACGCTGGCGATCGTCTTCAGCGACCTCCGCAAGGTTACTCCTAGCGTTGCCGAAACGTCGGCCTCGATATTGACGTCGCCACGATAAGTGACATATCCAGCATGCGTAACCTTTATTCGATATAGCCCCGGACCGAGGCGATCAGCGTAGGCCGCACCTTGGGCGTCGGTTATTAGTCTCCGTGATTCGCCCACATCGCTACCAAGCACAACGACGACGGCCGACGGGATTGGCTTACCGCTCAGGTCCGCGACATAGATGGTGAGCACAATTGCCGGAACGTCGGCAATTGCCGGCCTTGCAAACAACGAAATCGCAAGTACGAGCGTCACTATGGATCGGCTCATGGTCTTGGTCTATTGTGAGCGTGAAATAAGTCTAATGACCTCATGAGTGCGGGTGACAAGGTTCAGATTTGCCACGTTTACTACGGTGACTGAGTCTTGCGTACCCTCCTGTAAGACGCCAGCATCAAGCGTAAGGTGCTGACGCCATTGCATTGTCTCGACGCTTTCGTACTGCTGACCATTATCGCTGTCAGTGTGCATTGAACTTACGGGATTCGATACGCCAGTCACTTCGATATCTACCTTATGTCGGTCGACGTACACAACACGCAGCGACGCCCGGCCCGGGGGAATCCAATGCGGGATTCCCCCGACAGCACAATTCCAGGAGGTGCCGACTGTGACAACTTCCGGAGGAAGGCAATAAAGACGTGGATCTAGTCCAAAGTCGTATTGTTCTGAACCATCACTCAGTGTCCAGGCACCATTGTTAATCGTTATCCCAAAGGTGCCAAGGCCCCTGACATCGGGGTCGCTCTTGGCGGACGTCTTGATTATTGTCCCCGAGGTTGGCGAAGTAAACCTGATCGCATAGCTTAGGTTGTGCTTATGTGTTCCATCGCTCGATGTCACGGTTTCTTCCCGCTGATAAGTAAGCTGCTCCCCTGGAACCGGAGTAAACGTCAACGACGTTCCTGCAGAGCTGCCGACAGCGACTAGAGCGATTGCCCCCAGTAAAGACAGTCGCCTTGCTGAGCGCGCTCCAACGCGCCGTCGAAACGATTTCCTATGAGTAGCAGACAGATGAGCGACGAGCGATGTAATAGCCGCCGGTGCCATTGCTGTTATACGAGCATAGCTCATAGTACACCTCACAATTCCCCTGTTGAGACGACACCCAGAAACACGCTCTAGCCTCAGCGACACAAGACAAAATTGACGCAATCGCAATCGCGCAGATCAGCAGCGCACGCTTCATTTCCTTTACCCTTTCCTACGAGAAACAAACAGTGACTTCGCGTGCTATGTAGACGGGTCCGGTGCCATTGCTGTTCTGCGTGCAAAGCTCGTAGTAAATATTGCACTTTCCATCGCCACCGACAACCCAAAAACAGGCAAGGGCGGGTGCAGTCGAAAGACCCGCGAGGAGAATTGCCAAGCCGAGAATTTTCTTCACTTGAACGCTCCTTCTTGTTGCTTTGCAATTAAGATTCTAGATTGGGTTGTGTCCTCGAGATGTCATCGAGTCGCTTCGCTCTGATGTAGCAGAGGACGTTAACAGGTTTTCTTTTGCGGACGGGCGCCCGGCGGCCGTGGCACCGCAACGCCTCAACCCGCATCGAAAACGGCCCGGCAGCTAGCCATTTAGCTATTATCCTGGCTCCGACCTCCGGCAGGCCCCCGCTCGTTTCTGGCCGTGCCGCGCTCCGCTAATCGCCACGCGCCTGTTCACGGAACCGCTGCGGACCTGCCGTCGAAAACTGAGCAATCTGGAGCGCCCCTCGCCGCGCTTGTGACCACGCGAGTCGCGAAAGAATTGTGCCTCAGCCCGCGCACGTTCCGAAACAATCTGACGGGGCAAAGCATGGAGATCAGTGCGGCGGCGAGCCGGAACCCGCCGCCGCCCCGGATTTATTTAGCCAGGCATCGTTCCGCCCGTATCGTCGGTCCCAGCGCTTCCGCTAGTGGTAGAGTCGTCTGCGTGGAGGATCGTGACGCTGTGGTGCAAGACCGCATTCCCGTGGGAACCTAAGAAGCCGAGCATCACGATGGTCAGGACGTGAATTAGGGTCAACATAGTCGTCCTTTCAGCCGCCAGGGTCGTGGCGACAAATGATGTGTACAGGCTAGCCGAATGGCTAGCTATAGGCACCATTTTGGACGAAAACACGGCCGATTACGCAATTAGCGCTAATTAATTTGCGAGCAATGCCCCGCCGGCGCGTGGGGATGCCTGTCCCTAGCCGCGCGGCTAGGGATCTCGGTTAAGACTGAGCCACTCTACTGAAATTTCAGTAGGGTGCAAGCTCGTGTTCTGGACTTACGATCAGGAGGCCTGAACGAACAACTTTCCCTCGTAGTATCTCGAGCACCAGGCAGAGGTCCTCACAGTAACGCTGCGTTGCGTTCCTCTGCACGGAGAACAGGAAGGTCGTCGAGTGCATCGTTATTCTGTCTATCAGAGTAGGCTTCTCTTCCCCCTGTTGGCCGCAGTTGCCCTAGCCGTCGGATGCAGCGGCGGAGGTCATGGTGCAGGATCCGGCCTACCTCCGGCGACGGAGGCGATTCGTAACAACAGTACATCGCAGCCCAGCAGCGGGAGAACAATCGTAATACTTTTTGCGAGAGGCCAGCGTTCTCCAGTTGTCATGCAAGAAATCGACGGACCAATAAACCGCGTCTCGATTTTAGGTCTGAAACCGACGTCGAGTTGCGCACAGCGTCTAATACTCTCCGGATCGCGGCTGAATGCTGCGTCATGCTTTAAGTCAGGCGCGTCCCAAAAGCTTGCCCTAATTCAGAGCGCAGCAAAATCTCCAACACCCTCGCCCTCCCCAATCCCGACGCCGACGGCTCCTCCTCCGACGCCATGATCTGAGACCACGAGTTATGCCACGGATAAAGGCGGAATTTGCTTCCTGGGTCCACTCCCAATTTCTTAGTCCACGGATTACTAGAAAATCGCGGCGAACTTCACCAACCGAGGAGGTCCGCCCGTGCGCAAGTCCCGCTACTCCGACGAACAGATCGCTGCGGCCCTGCGACAAGCCGAAATCGGCACGCCGGTCGCCGAGATCACGCGTAAGCTTGGCATCAGCGAAGCGACGTTCTACACCTGGAAGAAACGCTTTGGTTCGCTTGGCACGCCCGAGATTCGGGAACTGCGTCAGCTGCGCGATGAGAACGCAAAGCTCAAGCAGGTCGTTGCAGACTTAACGCTCGATCGCGCCGTCTTGCAGGACGTGCTAAAAAAAAGTGGTGAGCCGGGTGCGCCGGAAAACCGTGCTACCCGAGATTCGCAAGACCTGGCGTCTGAGCGAGCGCCGAGCCTGCGCGATCCTCACGGTGAACCGTCGCGCCGTTCGCTATCGACCGCTTCGAAGCAACGATGATGCAGCGCTTCGCATGCGCATCCGGGACATCGCAGCCGCCCGCGTTCGGTACGGCCAGCGGCGCATTTACGTGCTGTTGCTGCGCGAGGGTTGGCACGTAAATATCAAACGCGTAGCGCGGATTTATCGAGCCGAAGGCTTGGCAATACGCACGAAAATGCCACGCCGGCGGCGATCGCCGATGGTGCGCGAAGCCATCACACAAGCAACGGCACCAAACCAGAGTTGGGCCATGGATTTCATCACGACGTCCTCGCCGACGGCAGCAAAATTCGACTACTCACCATAGTCGATACCTTTAGCCGCGAGAGCGTCGCGTTGGAGGTCGACTACGGCTTCAAATCACCGCAGGTGGTCGAAGTGCTACGGCGTGCGGTTGCGGAGCGCGGAGCACCCGAGCGTATCTACTGCGACAACGGCCCCGAATTCATCTCGCTACATCTCGACCAGTGGGCGTACTGGACGCACGTAAAGCTTGCGTTCTCGCGGCCAGGACGCCCATCGGACAACGCATTTTGCGAATCTTTACATGATACAATGGTCGGCGCTCGTTCTGGCTTATTATCGAATTACCCATCGTGGTTTGTGAACGACCTGCCGACGAGCGCTTTACGATCCGCGAACTCTGGTTTCAAAGACGAACGCTGAATGCTCCGTAAAGACTTGCCAATTCGCGATCGAGGCTGTGAGGAACGTATGGGTTTCGTTGCAGGGGTTGATTCTCACAAGGATTCGTTGTCAATTGTTGTTATCGATTCGGTCGGCAAGGACGTTGATCGCTTCAGTGTCGGGAACGACCTAGCGAGCTTTGAGGCGGCCTTTAAGAGAGTTCGTCGACACGGCAAAGCTGTTTGGGGGATCGAAGGGACCGGCGCGTACGGACGTCTCTTTGCAGACTACTTAGTCGGTGTGAATGCGATGGTCTACGAAGTGCCTGGCCGGCTAACGAAACGGCACCGTCGTTTTGGGACACGAACTGGCAAGTCCGATCCAATTGATGCACGAGCGATCGCGGAAGTTGTGCTACGCGAGAAAGACCGCTTAGGCCGTTACTACAGCGACGATGTCCATGAAGAACTGCGTTTGCTCTACGATCATCGCGATCAACTGGTGAACGCACGCGTTCAGGCTATAAATCGCCTGCGCACCGCCGCTTTTCGCCTACAGCTTGGCAATATGCCTCGCGATCTCTATCGCGAGAAGGCCCTTTATCTGATCGAACAGCGTGCCCGACGGATCAAGACTTCTTCAACGGTCGTCGCCGCTGTGCTGAAGGAAATCGAGTTCGCGATCGCTGCGATCCGACTCTACAACGAGCAGATCGCGGAAGTGGAATCGGCGATTCACCCTTTAGCTAGCCGGTTCTCGAGTCTGCTCGAGATGACCGGAGTGTCGTCGATTGTAGCTGCTGGAATAGTTGGCCACACGGGCGACGTTCGAAACATTCGAAATGCTGACGCATTCGCGATGCGGTCGGGATCCGCGCCGTTGCCATGTTCAAGTGGACGAACTGATCGCGTTCGACTCAACAAAGGCGGAAATCGGCAATTAAATCGCATGCTACACACGATGGCTATAGTGCAGCGGCGGATTGCGGGTCATCCAGGACAAGAGTATTACCGAAAAAAGCTCAGCGAAGGCAAATCGCCGGCCGCTGCTCTGCGATCGCTTAAGCGTCGTTTAGCCACCGTAGTGTATTATCGTCTGCTAGACGACTACAAAGGGCTTTCGGCCCATTTGGGTTCACGCTCTGCTGCCTAGAATTGACAAAGACGGTCGTTCAACAGTCGCGTCCGTCAGGAATTGCTCAATCCGAATTGGTTCCGATCGCTCGACGATGCACGCCAGCAAGCTGCGGCGTGGCGCGTCGACTACAACACGAATCACCCACACAGCTCGCTTGGCGATCTCGCTCCCGAAGAGTTCGCCCGGCGTGCAACGAATCTCACATCACAAGCCGCTTTTTCCGGACCTTCCGTGGACTAAAAATCGGGGGACGACCCCGCCCACACAGGGTTCCCGTTCGTGCCGGTGTTCGTGCCGGTAGCGCTGAAACCCCACGTTGCCGTGCCCAGCGTAATCCAAATGCTATTTCCGACGTTGTCGTTTTGTGGTTGGTACATCAAATAATCCTTGAACGAGTATGCGAGACTCACGTTTGCGAGTCCATCAACTCCTTGGGCAGGTGCATCAACGTTCACCCAAGGAGAACTGGTGGGAACCGGGACGGGCGTGCTATACTCGAACCCGCCGTCAGCACAATTGCTCTCATTATTTGTAAAGGCGTCGGGCTCGGAGATGGGCTGCTCGATGGATTTGGTGTCGGCGTAGCTTCGCTGCCAGTGTTGTTAATGGAGACGATCACTTGACTCACTGGAGTTGACCCGCTCTCGCGGAGAGCTGCGATTTGGACATCAGGCGGCTTGATTCATTCGCCACTCGTAGTTGTTGGGTGAGAGATAACCGAGCGCTGAATGCCGGCGTCGCGGGTTGTAAA
>Ga0153924_1000391_pt1 | contig 28031 bp, 29 predicted proteins | sample TSNJ008MetaG_FD_104709 | JGI IMG/M metagenome (GOLD analysis project Ga0153924, IMG submission 104709) | Attine ant fungus gardens microbial communities from New Jersey, USA - TSNJ008 MetaG | ecosystem: Host-associated > Fungi > Mycelium > Unclassified | place: USA: New Jersey, Wharton State...
ACCAAAATAAGCACACCAAAAATTGGAGACGGTTAAGCCGTACAGTTAATCAGATAATTTATACATTGTCATGTTACAAATTTGCACGTTAATCTTGTGATTAGGATCGAAAAGTTGTGCCGAGATTATAAATCGAACAACGCGAATCTCACTGCGCTGGTAATTCAAAATCCTAGTGGATTAGTGCCACCCTTGTAAGATTCATCATGGTTCCAGGTCATCTCCTTCGACAACAACTAACAGAATATTCTGGCCGAATTCTACTACGCCAATGATTGAATAATCCTAGTGTGTTGTATTGGTTCTTACTCAGGGACAATGAATGGATTTATTATTCTCAAGGATTGTAAAAAGCTTGATCTCACTATAAAAATGGAATAAGCCTAAACTTCATTTAGATCTGTAAATTGGAATAGCGAAGAGGCGCGCTTTCCACTAACGTAGGTGTACCCACAGGAAGAGGTTTCGAGTCCAGTTCCCCTCAGGAGAACTTCAGACTTCCTCGTTTAAATTGTCTTTGCTAGTATCTTGGCATCAGGATTAAATGGATACATACAACTACATTTCCACTGATCACCTGTCTGTCACCCATGTATATCATGAGTTGAGATAATTCATTGGCTTGTGACGGGCCTGGTGAAATATTTGGACCTGAACTGATGTCCGCACAGTCTTTTTTTTAAATTCGATAATTTATCACACGGTGTGCGCGATAGTCCACTGACTGCTAGGGCACAGGGCCTTGACTCACGATATTGGATACGATTGAGTCAGGTTCTGTACTATAAGAAGATACTAGGCGACCATGCGGAGACATGGGAAGGAGAGCGATGGGTTGCGAGTACACACTCGGGAAGTCATGACTGGGCTCGTTCTGAGATAGGGATGGCGTCCTGGGGGCACGTGGGGTGGTCGTTGAAGTTCATGGGGGTTCCTCTGGGTGTCAGGAAAGCGAATGCAGCCGGGTTGGAACTTGATGAAGTCTCCTATGCACGGAGAGGGAAGAATGACTTGGTCTTTAGGAGCACTCGGTGAGGATGTGGAGTCTTGTTCCGATGTTCGACTGACCACATGAGCACGGTGCCGAACGGTCAACAAATTATTGATCTCACCTACATTGTGAAATAGCTGGCTGCCTTGACACGTGATCTTAGGCATGGGCTGTCGGCTGTCGGCTGTCAGGGGATGATCAAAGGATGTCGCTCATGAGAAGGATATTCAGCTACTTTCGAAATCCAGTGAGTTTGTATCATGGGACCGTGATTATCAAAATGTCTGACTATCCAGCCAAGACTCGCTATGTGGGTCGGGATCTCGAAGGCAAGTTGTGCCAATTTCTGGAGATCAAAACGGACCGAATTCATCGTATCTTCAGGGAACCGTTTCTATGAGTATGATGGTACCTCAATGGGTCGGTCTCTACAGCGTCCCCTCTTCGTTTTGTGTTCACAAATATTGTAGATCAGCGGACGAAACGGATAGTGCAATATAGAGACCCTTCGGATGTTTGGAATTACATTGGCGGTGGGAAGCGACTGCCAGGTGCGACTTCATGCCTACATGGTCAGAGGTATTCTTGTCTCTGATATTACTTCCAGTCCAATGGAGTATGTGGTTATCACACACAAGAAAAGATCCACCTAACCTCGAAGTACGGATTTATGGGTCCCAAGAACACCATCTGATGCGGCAAACATATGCAGGAGCTTCAACGGGACCTAGAACGGCAGCAACGAGTGATTGCAAATGCGTTTCTGATTGAACAACGAGACATGGAGGAACGACACGAGCGACTCCGATTAGAGCAGAGCCTCAGGAAACAAATTGCTGCAGGCACGACACAGATTCAAGAACTGCAAGAGCCAAGTGTCCCATCCAACGACTCGTCCATACATTCAAGTAAGAAGGATGGCACACCGCTTTTAGGGCAGGAGCTGCCACCAGCTTCTGATGAACCACAATCTTGGTTACCCCAGTTTCAGCGCAGAGGATAATTGTAAGTCAGCCTTAGAACCTGTTTTTGTATAATTGTGCCCAATGTCCCTCTACAGGTTTTGCGTACCTGTTTTCTGGCATAAGAGTCATCTTATCCTGTAGTTTTCATTCCTTAAATTGGGATGTTGTCATTAAAAACGCCTCATCAAGAGCATGACTGATAGCATGACTGATATAACACACCTGGGGCCATTCTTCACTTGTCACCAGCTGATGACCCATTGGTTATATGAACGTTCCTTTCGTAACATTGATCTGGAGTTTGATGATTTGTTTCCAGCTCATTCATGTTCTATCATAGTAATCCTGGAGGTACGCCGAATAAGCTATTTTCTTTTGAGTTTTTTTACAAAAGGACATTTGCCATCCTTGTCATTCAGTTCAATAATATCCTTCCCAGCTGAAATGCTTCCTTTCTCTCACCGAAGTGAAGCCAAGCCTGTGGATCATACATTTCACAGGGTTTAACAAACGTGCCACAAACGTGCGTTTTCGGCGTAACTCCGACTTAATTCCACTAGCGTACTAGCGCCAAAAAGAATAGTATATTGAGGAGTAGCCAAGCCATTCAATGTAAGCCGTGTTTCCAGATGTGGGCTTTTATAGCCCTGCTCTCCGCCTCAAGTGTGCTCGGGAATCTGGAAAAATTCAACAAAAACTTAGGCTTTCATTCACCATTCTTTGATGAACCTGCGGTGAAATTCTTTTGTGCAAGAAAGCTACCAATTGTTGAACAGACCAATGACAGTTTTCCCTCGATACGGTCGCTATAAGCCGTCGCAACATCCAGCCCTCTCGCAGAGATGTCGTTGACGCGTCCAAATTCAAAGACATGGAGTATCCTGGTTTCTATGGTTCCGACTTCAGTAATGTAGGTTAGGCAACTGTAAAGGAGTCAATCTTTCCTTGACACTTGAATCTCTCCAAGGCCCCGTTTGTTTGGAGCTCTGGTGTGAATTTTACGCATTCCGGTAAGCATTGATTTATGTTAGTTCCACCGTCACTCATCACATTACATATTAGTTGCCAGTGTACGTTTGAACTTTACACATCTCCGTGTCAATGAATCCAGCAATCTAGGGTGATCCTCTCGATACTTCTGTCATTCTTTGGACCCGTGCGGAGCCTTTGTCTTCTGGTTCTGGCCAGTTACCCGATCAGAATGTACCTGTATGCGTGTCCTACAAGATTGGTACTTCTAGCGATATTTCTCGCAACATAGTAGATTCTGGCGAAGCGTTTACCAGTTATGATATCGATTTCACCGTCAAAGTCGAGGCTACAAGACTGAAGGCCGATACAAAATACTTTTACCAGTTTGCAGACTGTACCAATCCCTCCATAGTTAGCCCGATTGGCACTACCAGAACCTTGGCAAGTAGCAACAGTGAGTCTGACTCTGGTCGCGATGGTTATGATGTACTCACGAAGTCTACCAGCTCCAGCTGAACAGGTAAACGGTGGCAAGCCTTTGACCTTTGCTGTGTTTTCTTGTTCTCAATTCCAAGCCGGTGAGTCACCATCTAGGTGTTGATTGTATCCATTATCATCGTTCATCGATAGGATGGTTCAACGCATATGGCTTTGCAGCTCGCAACACTACTGCTGATGTATTCGTCCATCTCGGGGACTATGTGAGTAATATGATAGATAGAGCATGTACAGTACAGCTTCAGACCTCAATCTTTCTTCCTAAAAGATTTACGAATCTATCGGCAACGGTGCAAGCATTGGTCGTCAAACTCTTGGCAGGGAGCTGGCTACAATTCACGACTACCGCCAACGTTTGGGTCAGCATAGACTAGACCCCGACTTACAAGCAGCCCATCAACATGCACCTTGGATCACCGTTTGGTGAGTTTCCCGGGACAGATTTAGACACCGCACTGACCAGGATTTCTGACAGGGTATGCACTTTTCTCCAGAGCCCCATAAACTGACCAAACTCATACTCTTCCCAGGATGATCATGAGGCAGGAGGCACGTTCGATACGAAATGATCAATCGCTCACCTTTGGACTTTCCAGGTTGCAGATAACACATGGAAGGCCGGATCGACGGACTCTAACGATACAGCTGCAGGATGTTCATTTTCTTCCTCCGGTGCTTGTTTTACGGATAGAAAATTTGCGGGTGTCCGTGCCTATCACGAATGGATGCCCATTCGCCAAGTAGATGCAAAAGATCAGCTTCGCATCTGGAGGAATTTCCAGATTGGAAAATTACTTGACCTTACAATGCTTGATACTCGTGAGTGTTCGCTAGTTCTAATAACCGAGTGAGCCTAGATCAATCGAACTTCAGGTCAGTACAATCGTGATGTGACTGATGTAGGTCCTCTGTCTACTTATCAATGTCGAAAATTCACATATCTCTAAACTCTTTAGGTCGGGTATAATACTGGTATGTTTCTTACTTCACACCTAACCATTCATGCTCAGTATCTTCTGACATGTTATTATAGCAAGTGAGTTTGTCGTTATTCTTCCAGGCTGGCCTAGGCGAATAAGTTGATTACAGTGGTCGCGTCACTTGCTGATGAACCTAAGCGAAGTTTGATGGGAGCCAACCAGGAAAAGTGTATATATCGCTTGATGTCTTAACGATCTTCAGGCAAGGCTAATCTTTCCTATCAGGGCTTCAGAGTACTCTATCCGAGTCCAAATCCCGAGGAGCGATATGGCGCGTGATTGGGTGACTCCTTGTTTGCTTGCATTGCTGATATCACCCACTAATGCTGCACCTTCTCAGACAGCAGATAGTCTTTACACAACTCCTTCGAGAGGGATGTACGTATAGTATAATTCATTCACTCTGCACTTAATCCGGCTGATACTGATTTATCGACTCAGACATCGACTATGTCAGTCGCCAGCTTCACAAATATTCACTCCATTCAAATTCATCATAGGATGCCTGGGATGGTTATCGAGCAAACAGAAACCGTATACTGGATAATCTATATCACAATCAGATTAGCAACGTTGCCATTCTAGCAGGAGACAGCCACGCTAACTGGGTATCTGACCTCGCTCGTGAGTAAATCGTCGACTGTAACCAAAAGACTGACTGTAATCTCTACACAGATGCAAATGACACTACGACGTGCGTCTCAGTAAAATGCTCGTCGAAATACTTAACCTCCTTTAATAGATACGATCCAACTACTGGACGGGGTGCCATCGGTGTCGAATTCGCTGGCACCGGTGTAACTTCCACAACCGCACCTTTTGACGAGGAGACCTTTGAGGAAGCAGTCAATACGTCTTCCATATATGTTCGAGACAATATTGATCTACAATGGAGCGAAGGCTTTTACCGGGGCTTCTTCACACTCAAGGTTTCACCCAGGACTCTTAACGCGACTTATTATTCCATGAGGGACGTAAGTAAGTGCCCATTCCTTTCTTCCCGAATATCGCAGTTCCCTGATACTGTTACATCTTGAAGCCTTCCGCAACTCAGATGGCTTTGCCATTGCGAGTTTCATCGTCAACGCCAACGAGAATCGCTTGGCTCGTCCCGTCGCCGGGGGCAATGTGCTTTCTGGTGCACTCAAATCCCAGGTTGTTAACTGAGTTGATACTTTGTTCTATTTCTAAATTTGACAATGGAATCATTGAATATGAGTATAAGTAGCAAGAGTCCGTGCTTTTAAGGGTATCTAGAGGACCTGAGTCCTTATGAATGCAATCAAGGCATTCCTTGACGCATGTTATCAAACTTGCTTTTCTCATACTTGAGCCAGTTCTCGCCATTGTGAAGTGGACCCATGGCATTCTTCACAATGTTGATGAGACTTTTGCCAGGTTGAAAATCCTTGCCAAAACCTCTTTCCATATCATGCCTCTGTGCGCCTTTATCGCCACTCAGCTCCCAGAACATGCTCCCGCCCAAACCTTCCTTCTTGATGTATTCACCTTTCCATTCTCCAACCACTTCATCATCAAAGCTGACCATCTCCTTCCTCTGAATATCATACATCCAGCTGGCACCTAGCTTATGGTCCTGGGATACGTAAGAGCCAGGAAGAGGAAGGACTCGGTAGTCATAAACGCCCGCTTCCCAAGTTCCTTGGCCGACACCAGAAAATGGATGGCCAGGACCTTGAGTGTTTGAAAAGGAGCGACCATAGAGTGGGATTCCGAGAACGAGTTTCGAGCGGGCAACGCCATGGGAGTGGTAATATTGAACGGCATCATTAGCGTTCAGTGGTGAACCATAGAGGTTGGCTTGGTGATTGGTCTTCGTATCCCAGGAGCCGGCTACAAATGCATCAAATTGAATCATGGGAGCCACACTCGAATTTGTGGCTAAACATACAAAAGTCATATGCCATTAAATTCCAGAAATCAAGATATTTGTTCATCTCAGGGATGTGGAGCTTCTGATAATTATCTGGGCCACAGGGGGCAGCGATCTGTCACTCACAAGTAAGACTCTGGATTCAACCTGGATGAGACGGACACACCGTGAGGAGGAAGTGATAGTTCGCTTTCTTAACTTCCGCGTGTTGGTCTAGAGCTTTGCGAAGTTCTTTCAGAAGGGCAAGATATCCTCTAGCTTGATCATCGTTGGTTGGATACTCATAGTCGATGTCCAGTCCATCGAAACCATAGTCTTCCAGTATCTGAACAGCAGATTTGATAAATTCAGAGCGAAGAGTCGGATTGACAATGACCGGGTGGAAAGATGGAGAATAAGTCCAACCGCCGATACTCAAAATATTCTTCAAGTGCCTGTTCTGTTTCTTGAGCATATATATAGCTTTGAGATTGCCGTAGAGGTTCGTCCCAGGATCGTTCCAGAAGTCACCTGGATAGTGAATGTCCTGGTCAGCCCAGAGGTCTGAAAGGAAGACAGTGCCAGTGTCGGACTTGATATTGGCGAAGGCATAAAGAATGTGCCTATATGCGCCCTTAGTCAAGATGGCCGAAGGAACGGAAATCAGCCATACGTCAGATCCTCGACTGGAATCAATGAGGGAGGAAATTTGCGTCCATAAATACCCCTAAAGTGCATCAGAAGATCCGCATGTAGTCCAATATGATGATGGGATACCAGTTAGTGAAGCTAGCAGGAAGAGTCGACACACGTGGCTTGCATGACAGACAAGAAACTCACTATCCAACACTGTATTTACCACTGTCGATAGACATATCGGATATTTGAGACGACGGACTGACTGATGGTATGGTTGCAGGAGAATGAGTCTTGTATGGCCAGATGGAAATCAGTCCCCAAACGAAGAAAGCAGCCCCAAGAAGACAGATAGGCAAATAACAATAGCGCCGACGGTATATGTGTTGTTCTGGGGGATCAGCAGGGCCTGAGTCCTGAGTAGGGAGTGGCTTGTAGATGGCCGGGGCCATTGTTATACAAATCTGAGGTGTACAGCCACCATCAACTGCACTGGGTGTTCAACCCTATTTTATTCCGAAACTTTAAAACTTAAACAGCTAGTTTTCTCTCCTTGTGACATATCACCCCACATCCAACAGTAAATTTTGTTGTTCTGCGTCAACCAAGATTCCAGAACGATACTGCCGCAATGATTCCTTACTGTGTTCAAATTTTCGAGTGACAAGAAAACACGCTGTTTCATTCTGACAAATGTCACCGTCAGTCCCGTTGCAATTAGGGCTCATTTGTTAATGCTAGAGACAGTGAACTTCTAATCTCTGATGTCCGGCTATACTTGCGTTGTTAACATTTTCTTTGCATTGAAGGCAGTCACCTGCTACTAACTCATAGGTCACAAACTATCTCAGGAATAACGTCTGGCTATCGTCTCCCACTTTCTCCAGATTCCTACCTGTCTCGCGTTTTAGCCACCGCTCCCTACGAGAAAATAACCCGAGGCTCTTATGGTTCAGAGTCTCGTTCAATCTTTTCTCTCAGTTTTCATACCGCTTTCACAACCACTGATTCGAAACTTGGAAAGTGATGCCACCGCTAATCCTCGTCGGCTGATTCGTCCATAGCTCATCTACTATAATTCATCTCAAAGGTATTCTTTTCTTCATCAAGGCCCCGCGCCTCTGATAAGACGTTTCAAAGAATTTGGACATGAATAGATGAGGAAAATGCATATTAATTGGTGAAGATGCGAATCAAAATAGAAGCAGCGAGATAGACATAAGATAGAGCACTAGCCTCAGTGCTCAGCATTGACCAAGGAGCGAATTCTTTGGCCAAGGTCGTCGGTAATCTGTCACCCACGTGGTCAAATTTGGGTTGGTATAGGCTTCAATATGTCTGTCAAGAGAAAATGTAAATGTTTTGAATTCTCCGAGAAAGAAACATTCACCTGTTTATATAGTTGGTAGTTGGGAATTCCTTCGGGTTACATCCCACCTTAACTTGATCTTCTGGCTGATAAACACGTATATAATCCACGCGCATATGTGCGGGAAATGGAAGATGAGCAAGATCAACAGGCCCAAAGCTCGTTGACATTCCGAGATTCATGATGAGATACTAAACACATTAATGACAATGGCAGTATCTCATTGCCTAACGCGACGCACCATAGGCTCTTGAGGAACTGGTCGACTACCGATCTGTACAAGGGAGTCTGGACCGAGACCTGCTCCTCGAAGGGTCCATGAAATCTTGTTGTTAGATATCCAAGTGATATACTTATGACAAAGACGTCAATGGTTTGATCGTGGTCAAAATGTGATAAGCTTCTCACCCCCTGATCGAAGCCCGGCTTGTACTACAAATTTCACACATCAGCAATTCCATGAACTGAACGCGTATCCCGAACCTCAAATCCGTAGACTGAATAACATCCACCACTGAACTCGTAACATCTGGCATCAGTAATAGTAGTGACCGACGTGGCCTGCTGCGTGGCGCTTCCAACGAAGATGTTCTGCTGACTTATCGTCGGGTCTGCAATGATCATATTTTGTGTTGAGTTGTCCCAAGTGTATGCATGATTAAACGGCTGTTGAGTTTGAAAGCGATCAGGCAGTGCCACCGTAGTCTTTACACGCACATACTGCCCACTGTGCCGACTGCGACACATCTGCGATTAAAGTATTCCGATTGACCTACACCGAGAAACAAGCACCCAGACACAAGACAAGAAAAAGATCTCCTGTATAAGAACCAATACACGGGGGAAAGTACTGCTTACTTGCGCTTCGAAGACATCTATTTCTGGAGCTGATCGCCCGACAAAGGTTCCATCAGAGTGTGTTGGTCCTGGATGATCTTCTTCCCTACACGTGCACCGCGATAGTCTCTGTCCGGGAAGATACGACAGAATACCACCACGCTTGTGATCTCCATCTACAGTCGCTGCAAGAGGCTGTCCGTTGATCGTTTGATTGGCGACAGTCCCAACATCGCAAGTATCATATGTATATGGCCACTAGATCAATGATAATTAGATTGTGACTGCGACGATAATAGGAAATTATGGTAGGGGCAGTCCGCTGAGGACAGATAAATTTAGTAAGGTACGTACTGTTCCCTCTAACGAAGCACCATATCCCGCCCGACCAAGATTACCCATAGCCCAGACTGCTGGCCAAAACCCAACAACGTTATTGAATCCAGGCAGCTGGACGCTTGCTTCGATGTAGCCCCCAGTAAAGCAGAATTTATTCCTGAAGAGTTATTTATATCTTTCTATCAATGACGTAGAAACAAGGACGCACCATGTTGACAAAAGTCCTTTAGAGTTTCCAAGAAGAAATTGAGTCCCAGTCACTTTTCTAAGATTGTAGAGAGCATAGTCACGTAATCAACTCACCACCTTCATAATGTAAATTGTGTGTTTCCTTCTGCGAGAGAGTAATAACGAGCGAACCGCTTTTTGTCGTAATAGCCTCTGGATCATACCATTCCATGTTGTTTGTTTGCTGTAGTGGATTAACAAGGAATTTTTGAGATTTGCAACTATATTCACTCACCCAGTAGTGTAAATCTACCGCCTCCCAATATGGGTCATCACCTGGGTAAAAGGTCCGTCCATCTACATTGAATTCGTCCGAAAACACTAATCGCATCTTCTGCGAGGAATCATTCCACGAATTTATTATGTACGCATCCTTGGGCGTGTCGAGGTCAATAAGCCCCCAATTTCCATGTAACATAGGTACCTCCACACTCATGGTCAAGCACGTCATCTGTCAGGGAGTAAGAAAACAAACCTGTCCTGACGAATTTATACCACCCAAATTGTATGCACCGAGCTTTTCTAATCTCCTGTGTTTCACAGAGATAAAGACAGGCAATCCGATGCTTCGAGAAAGAAGGATCATTGTCAGGAATGCGACTGACAGATACCGCGACTTACAACAGTACGATGATCCCCGCTAGCACAACGAGTAAACACCCACAATTCCCAATGCCTCGTTTTGAGATCCTTGATATCCTAGTCTTTGAATCTACATCTATTTCAGGCATATGTAATGCATCATCATCTTCTTTAATGTTCGGTGACAAATCGAATCCCCACTCGAATGGATTATGCGAAAGGGAATACTGGATAACGGTACTCAACCATCAAGATCTTTTCAGATTGTAGAAGTAATTCCAAAAACGCACGCGATCTGCTAGGCTGGAGAAACTCGAACGAGCACCGATGGGATATATTGATGAATCTGAACTTGGCTTCATGGAAGTCAGCCAACCATCAAACTTGCAGCGATAGTCGATCGTACTACGCAGTTAACTCACCAGGTTTACCCATCCAATTCTTTTTGAAACAGGCCTGGTGGAAATGAGGGTTTCTGAAGAGTCGGGGGAGGGCATCAATGAAAGAGCGTCAAGCAATTGAGCGAAGGGAAAGGGGAAGTAGGATGGCGAGAATTCGTGATGATGGCGTCCAAATGGCATTGGTATACGAGGACTTCGTTAGGGGGAAATGAGGAACTCGGTCAGCCTCGAGGGTCTGTTTCGAAATGCCAATGTTGCTACTTCATTTTTGATCCAAGACAAAAATAGAATATCGACCCCAACAACTTCCGGAGGCAGATTAGCGTTTGTTAAGTCTGTTTCGCTATTTTGGATCGCACGGATGATACATCAAAGAACATCATTGTCAAACCAAGACCATTGCTTGTTCTGTCGTGTTATACGCGACGTAAGCGTTGTGATATGGCTGTTGTAGTGGGGTTTAAGGGTGAGCTTCCCAGCGCTGAAATGAAATGTATCTATTTTCTGAATTCTACGTGGATTAACATTGTTACGCACGCTGTCGTCAAGTTCTACAATGCTGTCGCCACGTGGATTATATCTTACAAAAAGCCTACGAAACTCAAACTCTTTCTCGCTTGAGTTGCGCCTCATAGTAATTTGGTAATGATACCGAGACCCTAACATGGGCGATGACTATCGACAAGTGCCTCAGAGATGAACAAACTTGACATACTTTGGTCTTTCCTTCACGGAAAAGTAGCTTCATGCCTTCTTTGACGAACTCCGGATGAGAAATGAACTCAAACTGTACTTTCGCACGATCGCCTGTCCGTAAAATGCCTTGCGGATGATCCATAATTTCTACAATTCGAACAGTCTGCCGCACGGCCTATTCGTGTACAGTGTCTGAGCTGCCAATTTTAAATTGACATTCTAAAACAACTCACTCCACAGTGCAGCATGGCCTATATGTTGTTTCTCAAATTTGTAACCTTCAAACAGAAAGAATACACATACCTGATAATTACATTGCAAAGTTGTGTTGTGACTGAGGCTGAGTTAGGCCTCAATTGAAATGTCTTCGACACTGAACATACTAGAGAATCAGGACCTGGCCCTCAAACCTTGAGATTGCTGTTAATCAATATTCAGATAACCATAATTGCATCAGGTAAAGATAAATCCGTACCTCGGGGCGGCGTGTCAGTCTTAGGTACCAAAACCATCCCTTTCCGCACTTCCGCACGCTTTACACGTTTGAGAGCAAGAGAAACACATTGGCCCGCTTCCGCCGAGGTCACTGTTACACTTATGCAAAAAGAAGGTGAGATGCTCACCCAACCGAGCGACAACGGTCTCACCGTTTCCTCTGTATACTTTTGACAGTAGTAACACGATAGTTACCGTTGGCGTCTGGACCAAGCAAGACAGTTTCACCAGTTTTTATGATACCTGCATTTATAACTCCGTTGACTACAGTCCCCACATATGGGACCGACCATGTTTCAATTATAGATATCTTGTGGGTCTCAAAATCACTGTTTTTTCAACCAGGATGCAACTCACCTCGAGTGGTTGATCGACAGCGAATTTTGAGGTATCACGCTCACTAGATGGCAATAAATTGAGGAATGTCCGTAGCTGTAGTATTTGTAAGAATATAGATGACTCGAAGAGGAAACTCCTACATAATCGAGCCCTTCGCCTGTCACATTAGACGTCTGAAATACTGGACACAGTCTGAGGGGTGTTAACTCCATCTTCTAGCATGTGAAAAAGGGAATTACTTCTCGGACCCAAAGGAAGTTGCCAGTTCAATTGAGGTTTCGACGTTATTCACAAAAACAGGAGTCTTCCTGAGGCATTGTGAGACAGATCAGTGATATGTACTCAGCAAGGAACACTTGCCGACATCCTGGGCTCTGCAATGTTTTTGTGACCTGTTTCACTGTCTCTGCTAGTTTAGATGCTGGAGTCATGTCGGTCTTGAGAGATGTTCAATCTCCTAGCTCTGACCAGTACCTGTCAAGGGCTTACTTTGGTTATACACACGGCTACGGGAACACCAAGAGCTAGTGCTATTGCTAGATGTTCTTTGGACATGCCGATAAATCCAGCATTGGCCCCGACAATCAGGATGACGCATGAAGGCGCTCCTGAGGTTAGACCATATAATGTAGTCTTCAGATATCGCTCGTGCCCGGCCAAGTCTGCAAGTGATTAATGAGGACAATACATTTCCTACCAACTACCAACATACCGATAAAGGATACAATCTTAGCTGCTTGTAGGGAAATCTCCTCCCAACCCAATTTCTCATGTCTCACAATATTTCCATCGGTACCTATTGTTTGTGGTAAGATTGGTTCTCCAGATTGTCCAAACCCAAGAATCTAAGCTCTCATCCAGCAATAATGTCAAAGGATTTGCCGATAGCATACCTCCATTCCAACACTTGAGGTTCTTCCCGTCTCTATTTCATGTTTGTGCCTGAAAAGCACGACGCGAGCCTTCCCTCTTCCGTCATCAAGAGTGCCTACAGAAAGTTTTGGTAAAGATTAAGAGTATGGAGCCGAGTGATTGACCACGTGTGAGCACCCCAAGAGTCGTGGATTTACCACTATCTACATTGCCAACCACTGCACATCGAACCTCAGGGGTCAAAGAGACATTGGGAGGAGGTAATCGAAGTAGTAATATGGCCCGAGGATGTACACCATGTCTTGATTCAAATAGCAGCGATGCCTACTGCCACTTTCAAAAATACATTCATAGTACCTCAATTGAGCCTACCTTGCCACCAACTTCATCAGTGAGCCTGTCGATCAACTCTCGGATTTCGTCTACCTTCTCCAGAGTTCTTTCTGTCCCTATCCAATCTTGTGTCGCATTCATCGGTTCTTCAGAAAATAGCACCGCATGGGGCGGTTGCGCTCCTATATGAAAAACATATTCGCCATGTTGTTGTGTGAGCAACTCGGCAATCATGTCTCTTGCAGTAGAATGTTCAAGATTCTTCGACAATATGCAGTTCTGGAATATGGGCAAAGGATGATCATTCAGCAAGTTTGGACGTTGAGTCAACGTTCATACCAGTATCTTATCTTCAAGCTCCAGTAATGAGGTTCGAACAGCACTTACACCAGCAACAGATTTTGACGAAATCAGACTTTCATCGGCCTTGTGTCTTGCTTGTGTAACGGCGGCAGGTTTCTGGTCCACGGTCTCTTTTGCTTTCTCCATAGGAGATGTGGCAATTCTGGCCCTCTGCTTTGCCATCTCGCGGTTGTGGATTTCCTCAATCTCGGCTTGGAATGTCTTGAGAGTCGACATAGAGAAAGAGAGGCTCTGTTATTGAGTCCAAGTATTGCGTCAATTCAGAATCGAAAGGCTTGATTGATTGAGTCAATGAAATCCAATCCAATGACGCATGACATCGACTGTATTTGGCAAGAGTAGCCCACAAGCATCAATACTTCCGTTTCGAAGTACACGGCTTGATCTTAGTGACAGACAGAGCAGTGAGCGCTTGTTTTCGTGTAATACCTTGGTGATAGCTTTGCTTCAGGGGGCAGGCAACAGCTAAGGTGTATTCTTGAAAGTGACAGTAATTATAGATTATACGATCACGTGGAACCTTTCCCAGTCCTTTATTATGTTCAAACCACACAATAGTACTGTCCTATGGCCGATGGAAGTGCCCAACATACGCCAGGACCTTCAAACGCACGCAGACTCAGAGGGCCGCAGCCAGGGATTCTCGATCCAACACAACCGTCGCGACTTCTTCGACTTCATGGCGCAAAGCTGAGCTTTGCAGCGTTTGATCCACTCACTGCATGTTGCCAGGGATCACCAATTCCTCTGAATGCGGAATCTTATCGCCCTAGGCGCGTCGTCATTGAGACAGCACCTACAGGGGAGTGTACGTGGCGTTTCGTGCCCAGTGCAAAACGAGAGAGTGGAGTAACAGATGAAGGATCGTGGCCAAGAGTTGTAGATCTCTGCGGGTGAGTATTGCAACGCTTGACCAATCCTAGTATCAAAATTTTCAATGAAGTGATTTTGTGGAGATGACACAAGACCAATGGGATATATACAAGCTCGATCCTCTGTATGAGTGCTTTGTTCCTATATCCTCTCATACTACTACCATCCGAGCAGTTCCTTCTCAACCGCGGCCACTATCTCCTCAACCTGCGCGCAACACGCGCAAGCGTCATCTGTCGTCCTGTTCTCCACCACCTCAAAGGACAATGCCTCCACCAGCATCAGAAAGACGCACTTTTATTGAAAATGAAGGTGATGATGAATATGAAGTTGAAGCTATGTTCATGAGTGGCGAGAAACGTCTAGCACGGTTCCGGGCCGCCGTTCAAAGGGGCCGACAGCGAATTGAGAAACAGAGGCAAGAGCGACGTGAAAAGATTAAGGAGAAAATGATGTTTTATTCTCAGGAAGATGAGGAACATGAGATCTACAACAACACTTTTTCAAATGACAGCACATTCAATCCGAGTATCCAACCACTTCCACAGGATCATTCCGTCCCTGAGCCAATTCAGGGAAAGCGAAAAGGTGGGGAAGATTGAAGACACCATTTTCGAAGATCCTTATCTTGTGATTTAGCAAACAGTGTTTTTGATACACCCTGGTCGACTGACTCGAAAGAAGTGGAAGAACTACGCATTCGTCTCGCTAAAAATGATATCTTCGCATCGAAGAAGGCACGCCAGTCCTCACCACCAGCATCCCCACCTTTAGCGGCGCGTAAAGGACGAGAATTCCAGCAGAGGAAAATGAAACGGGATAGAGACAAGCAGCAAAGACGAATGGAGGAGGCAGAGGCCCGGAGACGCGAAAGGGACAGGATACTTTTGGATGATATAATGATGGAAATACCCTCAACCGTACCGGAACACAATCCTATCAATGGTAAGGCCCATATAAAATCTTTGAGATGGATTTAAGGTCGTTAGCAGAAACCTCCCCAGATACATTGCGGTCGGATGCCTTTATGACTGAGGATAGCCCACCCTTACAGACTCAAACTGAAGAAACACAAGGGTCTGGTCTGCCAGACAAAGAGGATCAAGCCCATCGTCAGACAATACAAGAATCACGTCGAAAACTTGCCGAGCTTGAATGTGATAGGCCCTTGTGGGAAGAACAGCGACGGCTCCGTGAAGAAATAGAACGACAAGCCTACCAGGCTCAGGAGGAGCGTCGTCAGGAGGAAGTCAAAAAGAAAGCTGAAATTGAAAATCAAATTCGAAAAGAGCGTGAAGAAGCGGAGATAAGGAAACGTGAACAAGAGCGACGACAGAGGCGCCAGCGCTGGTCATATGGCCCCTGGACGACGCAGCGGGCACTTGAGTGTTATCGTGTTCTTTCTGAATCTTTTGATGCCACCAAGTTCACTCCTGAACTTCCTTTGATCGCTGAGGATGTCCCTTGGCCCTCACTTCAATCCCCCCGATATTTCTCAGTTGAGGATGTGTCGTGGGATTCTGTAGAGCGCTTCTTTGAAGCTATCAGACCTCACTTGAGGCACCAAGACTTCAAGACATTGGTAGAACAAAGTCACCGCCGGTTCCACCCAGATCGATGGCGAAGTCGTAATTTATTGAAAACAGTTCAAGACGAAACTGTCAGGGATTGCATGGAAGTCGGTCAGTTGTTGTCGTTGTCCTGCCATGACAAATTTTGACTTGTCGGTTAGCGGTGAACACGGTTACTCAGGCACTAACACCGATTTGGAAGAGTCTCAAGGACCGGTAAATAGCAATATGTATCCATAAGTTACGGAGGAATCTTCTGCGAGCCATATATATAGCATAATAGAGTCACCGGCCGTGATTATATCGGCAGTCAACATTCATCAACACTTCGGTTCCCAACTTTACTCTTCTCCGCCATTGCGCTTGGTCGTGCGATAAATTAGCCATTGAGGAGTGCCTCCTGAGACTGTGATATCATAGTCGCTTCTAATTCAATGCCAATAGTCCCAACGAGTGCGCCCAATGATAACGATGACAATGTGATTGAGATAGAGAGGCCCATGGGTGATATGCCTCAGCGGCCAATTCCTTTCACTTCATCTGCCAGGCAAGCGGCACGCGATGACGATTTCTTAGCAGACCCACCCGATACTCGCTCACACGGTCAATCAGAGCCATTCTCCGAAGACTTAAATCCGACTCGTCTGGTTCGAATATTGGCATACTTTGGACTAGGAAGGATGGCCATGCAGTCAAGAAGGTTGTATGTATCGTTGCTGTTGTCCGTAGTTTGGTCTGTTGTGCAGGTGCGTTCGGCGAGCAAACTTCAAAAAGTAGCTTTTTGACAATGTTTTCATCAGATCATTGTGATAGTTATCCTATGTGTACTTTCTGGGACTGTTTTCAGGGACGCCACACTTCAGTCAAACCAGAGCGAATGGTCTGCTTGTGACAGACCTTTAGGGGCGTGGACTTGTCTATGGATTTTGAGAGTGATAGTCGCATTTATTCTTTCATACTGGGATTACCTGAGGGAACGAGAAGTGTATGTTTTGCTATTCTATCGTGTCTTACCCTAGCCTGACACCCACCCACCTTATAAGATTGCAACTCTTCACTGATGGTGCCCCCATAGTAGTCAGGAGAAGGAACAGAAATACCCAAGTGCCTCGTTCAGATCGGAGAAGGCATCGGCCGATCGGACAGCAAGGCATGATTTTGTCTTCACCCAATGCCACATTCACACGGTATGTACCGCGGGTATGTTCTTCCGTCGCTCACACATCCTTAGATTTTCTGTCCTTTCCTCTGTAATAACACTGAGTTGGTTTTTGGCCGCACATGTACTGGAATACACATCAATCAATACCTGTCGACAAACCTCTCCTCATCTTTGGTGGCTTGTGTTTGGCATGCTCTGTATCATGTACTTGATGGTTTTCGAGATTGTCATTATTGGATTTATTCTGTTGGTTATTACCCCCATCGTATTTGTAAGTTGCGTCGCACACTGATCATTTCGGGTTGACACTTCTTTTAGGTTTTCGGGAACATTATCCTTATATGTATGGGCCGCCACCCGATACAGAATTCGCACATCATCAGACCAGATATTGGGAAGATTCCCAAAATGCTCGTCGAAAAGATTCCTCTTGTAATGTATATTCCACCACCTCCCGAGGGCTCTGACTTCAAGCCTACATCATCCAACATCATTTCTAATCCGTACACATATCCCCCTGGTGGAACTGCAAAGTCAGTCTCTAAACCCATGGGACGATTTAAATTTCTCAGACCTCGATCAAAAAAAAAGGATATGGCGCCAACTACTATCAAGCTGCCTGCTGATGTTGAGAAAACTCCAGGGAAGGGTCAACTCTTGACATGGAGCGATTACTGGGAAGAGAGCGAGTATCCGTTTGTAGTACTTGAAGGAAACAGGGCGGCCTGCGCAATCTGCCTGACGGACTTTGGGGAACCGAAGCGACGATCTGGGCTAGAACATCCTCTCTCAGTGGACAAGGAAACTGTGCCTGAGTCTGCTCCTGTTGTAAAAAGCCCAGAAAGCGATCAGCTTGTACAAGACGAAACAAAGCCCGAGAAAATATCTACAGGGCACGCAATGAGATCAGCTGATGCTTCGAATTCTAGCATTACCTCGGAAGCTCGAGCTGTTGATCCAGGCGGACACCAGCCTCAGGACGCAGTGGAAGAGGCACAACCTTTGAGACTATTAATCTGTGGACATGTGTTCCACGTAAGCTCTTTTCTTTTGACTTGTTTATGATATTGAATCACCTATTTTGCAGAAAACGTGCCTGGACCCATGGTTAACTGATGTATCTGGACGCTGCCCAATATGTCAACGACCAGTCGAAATCCCGGGTGAACGGCCGAAGAAGTCACGAGTCAGGGTTCCAGTCTCGAATACTGGACAAACTTGATGCATTCTAGGTTGGAACTCTGATCTCGGGTCTGCAAAACTAGTTATCTTCCTTGGTATATCTAAGCTTGTGATGTGTCGTATGCATCGAAACATTACTGACATTTTTCGTCTTTTAATGTAGCACTAGGGACAAATTATTGCTCACCATCCGAAATTCAAGAGCCTGTAGCTAACGAAGAAATCAAATACTTGTGTTGATATGTGAACATTGACTTTTCTTGGGTGATAAAGGATGGTATGCTTGTGGAAGTGTAGGAATGGAAGGCTGGTCAAAGATTGGTGAACATTACGCAGAAATTGATCCATAATTGAAAACCGACAGATTCCAAACATTGGTAGATACTAAGTAATCCAAGAATGTTCGCAAATTGCCTGAGGCTCGACTGTGGGAAAAACAGCACAGCGATCGGGAGTGAAATCGAGGCTCAGTCATTGGTTGACACCGCTTACTCTTTTGAATCCTTTCAGCTATTGAATTAAACCACAAAATCTCGCTCATGGCCCTACCAAAATTCAGTACTCTCACTCGTTCACTGACGAGATCTATGGCGTCCATCCAGCGCCCTCCAGCATCGGGCAAGAGGTCTGTCAAGCGTCCTTCCCCTTGGTGACTTGCGTTATTCACACCAAGCTAGTCCGACGGGTATGTCGACAGTCATATTGCAGCAAATAGGTCTCAAACGGTTTGGCAGCTATCGTAATGCTGAACATGGGCGGGCCGTCGACGGTGAACCCAGGCTGCTTGTTGCCTAGAATCGACTGAATCTTGCTAACAGGTTTCGGAAACCCGAGAATTTCTTACAAGACTTTTCTTGGACGGAGACCTCATTCCTCTACCTTTCCAGCGAGTTTTGGCGCCAATCATTGCCCGCCGACGAACACCCCAGATCGAGAAACAATATGAGGATATTGGCGGAGGTTCACCGATTTTGCATTATACTCAGCTTCAGGGCGATGCAATGGCCGGACTTCTCGACGAACTGCACCCCGAAACCGCACCACACAAAGCCTATGTTGCATTCCGATATGCACGGCCTCTCACAGAGCAAACCGCTCGCGAACTCAAAGCTGACGGTGTCAAACGTGCGGTTGCGTTCACACAGTATCCTCAATATAGCTGCAGTACGACAGGAAGCAGTCTTAATGAACTTTTTCGAAGAGGGAAGGCTGGTGAAATGGGTGATATAGAGTGGAGTGTCATTGACCGCTGGGGGACACATCCGGGATTTGTTAGGGTATGACAGGTCTCTTTAGGTCATGAACATTTGACAAATGGTTCTTTCTAGGCCGTGGCGCAGAATATCAAAGCTGCTCTTGCAAAATTCCCGAAAGCGACGCGTTCGGACACTGTACTCTTATTCTCGGCTCACTCCTTACCCATGTCAGTAGTAAACCGAGGAGATCCATACATCCTCGAGGTCTCCGCCTCTGTTGCTGCCGTCATGGAACATTTGGGACACTCTAATCCTTACCGACTTGTTTGGCAGTCACAAGTTGGCCCCTCGGCTTGGATGGGGATGCAAACGGGGGAAGCAATCAAAGGTTTAGCCGGTCTCGGCAAGAAGCAGATTGTGCTAATACCAATAGCATTCACCAGCGACCATATAGAGACGCTCTACGAACTCGACTTAGAGTATGTGAAAGAGGCGAGAGAGGTTCGTATTCGACCTTCCGCATCGGTCTAGCCCTTGTACTTACGCTTTCTGATCCAAACCCTCAGCTCGGAATGGAGGTTCACAGGGCCGATTCGCTCAACGATTCACCGATGTTCATCCGCGCACTTGCGGACATTACAGCACAACACTTACGGGACTACAGTGCTGGAAAAGGGGCAACAACGATCCAAATGAAGCTCCGCTGTCCCGGATGCACAAATGCGACATGTGAACTTCAGAAGAATTGGTTCGCACAGAGTGGGCGGTAGAATTCGGTTTCTACGTAGATGAAATGCTTTGATATATACTTAAAAGACTAATCTTGGCCGACACTGTGGGACCGAGGGACGGATAAAGTGTCCGATAGATTACGTCTGTGCCAATGAGAGATCGTCAACCGCGGTGTAGCAGTGTGTAGTAATACCAGATTAAGCAGACGTCCCAACTTATAAGCTGCTGTCTATTCTCTGCTATCCTTATCATGTCTTCTTCCACTGTTCTCTCTTCTCCGGGCAAAGTCCTTGTTGTAGGAGGCTATCTTGTCTTGGATCCTACATATTCTGGCACTGTCATATCCACCTCCTCACGGTTCTACACTGTCATCCAGAATGGCGCTGTCACTGATCCAAACACGATCCGTGTCCGCTCACCGCAGTTCCAGGATGCTACATGGAATTACATTGTCAAAACCGACCCTGATGTTGTTGTTGAACATATCAAGTGGGTCATTGTATGGCCATCATAAATACCAAAGTTGATATGTTGCTTTAGCCTCCCCCAAAACAAATTTGTCCAGCTCGCAATCGAGAAGACGATCAAGCTTGGTTGTGAACGCAAGGGCGCAACCGCAATTCAAGAGTCAGTGTCCAAGGGACTCGATATTGCTATTGTCGGAGACAACGATTTCTACTCTCAACGTGCCACGGTCAGTACCTGCTGTCTTGTCTCCTTTCTCCCTGGAGGTCTGTGATTCTAAAACTCGCAATACAGATTGCATCTCTCAATCTTCCCCGGACACTCGACTCTCTGACAAAGATCAAACCATTTGCAGGCACGGGAGTTGGTCTTTCTGATGTCCACAAGACAGGACTGGGTTCATCAGCGGCGCTTATAACATCACTTGTTTCTGCATTACTTGTTCAATTGGCCATTCTCCCGGCATCAGCATTTTCCAAGGAAGAATCAGTAGAAGATAGTGAACAGGATGGCAGGAGACTAGCGCATAACCTCGCCCAATACGTCCACTGTCTAGCTCAAGGAAAAATTGGAAGTGGCTTTGATGTGGCTGCTGCTGTATTTGGGAGCAACTTGTATACTCGATTTGACCCGATTGTTCTCAGTCCTCTGATGGACGATGTGCGTGTACAGATATGACTTCAATTCGATGTTGATTGCCTGTCACAGACAAAAGACCAAGCACTTTCACCGGTCCTAGATCCATCCAATCCATCATGGAATTATGCCATCAAGTCATTCAGACTTCCGCCTTTGACACGAGTCATGCTGGCTGATGTGGATGCTGGGAGTGATACTCCGTCATTGGTCGGCCAAGTGCTCAAATGGAGGAAGGAGAGTGGCGCTCATGGTGATCTCTCTCCACTATTCCAAAATGGAAATGAAACCCCTGACTGATATCTATATCCAGCTGATATGTTATGGCGAGAAATTGACCAACTGAACCAATCCTTTGCTCAAACTCTGCTTCACATCACCAAACTGCACGATGATGACCCCGACAACTACGGTGAGGCTGTCAAATACCTTTCTTCCCTTCAACCGATTCAGGTACGAAAGTGGTCAGTTTCTTAGTCTTGATATATCATATCTAAGTCGAGGGTGCTTTGTTCCTGTAGTGGGCGGCTAACCCCTGGCAACCACCCTCGGAAATACCTATCGTTGAAGCTTTTTATGGTGCTCACTGTGTCTCCCAAGTATGTACCGCAATCATTCAGCCTTGATAACTCAAACTCAATCGCCATAGACCATCCGCGCCAAGATGCGGCATATGGGTCTCTTGGCAGGAGTTCCTATTGAACCACCCGAACAAACCGCGCTCCTTGATGTGTGTATGTCTCAAGCTGGGGTCATAGGAGGTGGAGTTCCAGGGGGTACGCCTTGCTTCCTTTTCTCCATCTGAAAAGCGTTAGGCCCTGATCTGGCACTATAAACAGCTGGAGGCTATGACGCCATTTGGCTACTTGTTTGTGATCCAGTTGATTGTTCCCCGGATCAGAGACCAACTGAGCGGATCGAACACGTATGGAGTATCTACAAGGAACTGAATGTGTCCCCACTTTCTTCTTCGGAGAGCACAGCTCATGGTACCCGGCTGGAGAAACTAGAAGATGTACCGGGCTTGAAAGATGCAGTTTCAATGACCCCAATCGAATGAGGTGAATTTCTTTTCCCTGTCTGATGTTGGGTGCTGGTAGTCTAATTGTTTGTATATACCATTTCGTTGCAGTTGCATTCTCTTGCTCCAGGCTTGGGAGAACCGTACCGTAAGATGTAAATAGTGCTTCATTACTACATCAACTTCCACCATAGTAATCGGTATATTTTCTACTGAGTCTCAGATTTTGAGTAAAAAATCATTGTACATGTGTGTCCATTCATGCCCCTCTTCTACCCATTCCCCCACTTCCCTACCCTCATGAACGTCGCGCTGTTCTTAAATCCCACAGATTTTAGCTGATCCCTCCGCTGACCACGATTTCCCGAGGGCGAGATAGAGTGATATGACCATAACAACAACACCAAACGAAGCACACCCCACAGCTGGTAATTTCACACGATGATGCCATGGCAGTGATCGATCAGTGAGTTTGAAGTAACATGCCGCTGGAAAGATGTAGGCTAACGCCGTCGCGGACACACCACCCGTAATTTCAAGCATAACACCAAGGTCACATGTTATCAGGGATACTGGGTGAGAAAGAACCTTGTTTGAGAGAAGAAAAAAATAACATAAGGGAGCTTTGACTTACTGAACATGGATGAGAAGAGAATAACAGATGTGAAAAAAAGATGCCGTTGCATATTGAAAGATTCATGTGAGAAGAAGAATTGTTCAATGACCTGTATAGAAGAGTCGAGACAATCGAGAACAATGAACCTCATTCATAAGACAAGACGGATGAAACCCCTGCCCACATACCTCCCTGCAGACAAACAACTCGAGAGGTAACGTAGTGAACATATTCAAACCAAAGGCGAACCGAGCAACATTAATCATAGTATCATCCTTCTTGCAAACGTAAGACCAGTGTCCATTTTTGTTTTTTTTGGGCAAACCAATACAGTGTGAAAGGGTAGCAGGTGTGTGTACGAACCTCTGGAAAATTGTTTAGAATATTCCCTTGTGTCTTGTTCGTGAACACGAGATAGCCAGACACAGCTAGTGTCATGCAAGAAACCAATGACAACAATGTAGACACATGTGTCACTCTAGCAAATCGATCGAGTGTCGGCGTTCGTAGACTTCCATAAATTAATAGTGAATTATGGTGGCAGACTTTGTAAAAAAAATGTCTCAACTTTCTTTTCTTTTTCTTGAAAAACGTAAACCGTATCACTCACCAAAGGCGAAACTGATTACACCGATGGCCTGGAAAATCCCCGGACCCAGAAAACTCCACTTTTGTGATGGATCACCCTTGAACTCGATCGGTACGTGTGGTCCTTCAACGAGAACCGAGATTACAATTATGAACATGCCAATCAATGCAAGCCCAGAAGCACGTGCAAGTTTATGGATGTCACGATAGAGTGAGAGTGGATAAGAAATGCATACTGTACACAGAACAATCATGAACTGGCGGTTGGTGAATAAATAAAGGACAGGTATCGACGGAAGGGTGGGGAATAAAGACCGCATGACATGGGGTAGGGTATCACCAATGATAATGCCGAATGCGCACATGCCTGTAAGAAAAGAAAAACAGTGGTTGAGTACGGAGTTTTTTTGACTTTGGATAAGCGGAAGAACCCACCTCCAAACGCAAACGCAAACTGGAAGAATGACACAGCTGCTCGACCGCTTGAACCAAAACAGTGATTCATGATTTCGATATAGGAGTGACTACCACTCAATTTTGCATTTATCACAATGAGGCGAATGGTCCAATCCGTGACCGCACAGAGAAGCACGAGAAGGATGACGCCTGTGAAGAAACCAGCTTGACGAACAGCGTAAGGAAGTCCTGTAGTGGAAGGATCTATTTTAGAATTGCATTTGCCGAAATGTCAAAATAAATTCTCAACCGATGATGCCTAAAAGAATGTTCAGGGTCACACAACGCTTCAAAAAACACGAGTTGCGTCTAGACTTTACCAGCGCCCAAGATAGAGTTGGCCATGTTGGCTATAGAATCAAACATGCCACCCCCTGCAGTCCTTTTGGCAGCGATCTCGTTCAAGTCCAGGACGCCTTCACCGTGTCTGTTTGGAGACGAGGTAGAGTCGAAGCTACGCCAAGAGGAGGCTGATGAATCGACCAAACCAACGAGGAGTGGCATAGATTGCTCGCCGTTGCGTCTACCATGAGGGGGGGTTGCATGTTCTAGTTGTCGAAGTGTCTCGTCGTCAAGCTCGTCCGAATCTTGTTCAAATTCTGCAACGTGTTTTTTCGGGCGTCATTAAGACATTACATAGAGTCCATAGTAACCGAACACGTACACACCTATCTCACGACTTGATAATGTGGACCGTAGTGAGGGCGCAATTACTTGTACTGTATCATGGAAACGAACGGTGTGGGGACTCCTCGTCTGGCTGTCAGCGTTTTTGAGCATGATTCCAGTTGATTCGTAGTCGTCGTCATCGACAGCAAAGACTGTCTCTGGGGAGCGGGAACGAAGAAGTGGCTGAGAAAATTCGGACGAGTCGAGAAGCATATGAGATGAGTCGTCAGTGACAAAGTAAGTGAGGAGAGTTCTCACACGTAATAAATAATAATAGCCATAATTATTGTAATAATAGATCCCCCCCTTGCTCCTATTTCTGTCCTTTGTTACTCAACGTCTTTCAACCATGGCCTCGGCATTAGCTGCGCAGTACCACCTCGCAACCTCAACTTCCTTTCCATTTCCTTCTGCTACTCTGAATCCCAGTGCTACTGTCAACCACATTGTCTCTCAGTGGTCCCTGGGTAAAGGTCACGTTCAGGACGGCGAATCTAACATTGCTTTCGTCGCAGATCCGTTTCCAAATAGTCCACCTATAAGCTCCTCAGATCCTTTTACCAACAGTAGCAATTCTACTGTTTTGCAGGTGACATATCCTCAAGGATCTTTCTCTCATGCGACGGGCGGTGTCCAGTTCTATAATCTTTGGAACACGACTGATGGGTCGACTTTTGGGTCCATGCTCCTATCCTATGAAGTTGCTTTTGATCAAGATTTCAACTGGGTCAAGGGAGGAAAACTTCCAGGGTTGAGAGGAGGTTTGGATAGCTCAGGATGCAGCGGTGGTGACTCTTTACCTAATGGTATAGACTGCTTCAGTTCCCGTGTCATGTGGAGAAAATTTGCCGAGGGTGAAGGTACGTGTAGAAAAAGGCATCAGTGACTTTTTCTAAAAGAAGAAACACATGTGCCGTAGTTTATGCTTATGTTCCTACACCTAACGGTTTATGTGCCGCCAAAGACATCATTTGCAACAACGATTTCGGAACTAGCTTTTCAAGAGGATCATTTGGTTTTCTGACTGGCCGGTGAGTTTCTTGATACTATCGCCTCAGTTCCACATTCAGAACTGTTATGATCGCCAGTTGGCTTCGGCTTTCTATGCTTGTCCAGCTCAATAATCCTCCAAATATTGCCAACGGACAGGTTCAACTTTAGTATGTTATTTTTTCTTTGAGAAAAACACAGATATTAACTATTTTTTAGCTATAACGATCAACTCGCTGTTTCACAAACAGGTCTTCAGCTTCACGCTACAGACTCGCTTTCTATCAATGGATTATTCTTCTCGTAAGTCGAGACCTTGCACTTGTCACAAAAATCTGATATCAGAACCAGGACATTCTTTGGAGGTAAATAAAAAGAACCGTGTTAATTTTCTTTTTAACCCTTGTCATCAGGTTCAGATTCGTCTTGGGAGACACCAACAACTCAACATACGTATTTTAGGAATATGCAACTATGGGGTGGTTCAGCCATGTCCAATCTCACAGGCGAACAAGTCAAAAGTATCGGATTTGTTAGCTCGCCCAAGACCTTGATATCCCTCATCTTCCTCTCCGGTTCTTGTTTGTGGATTTTATCGTTCGTTTGACCATAAGTAGATGTTATTTATAAAAATAGGATCAATCGATCAATGTTTGATCCGAATATACCACTGACTAATAACACCTTCTTTCGCTCTTCCTTCATCATGACTTTTTCTGGTGTTCTCGTTCGTTTGCCTTTTCTCTTTGCTATTACGTGACTAGACAGTTAAAACACTACAGACACTTACAGATCTAAATGATTTCATTACACCCTCCCAAGCTTGTATCAAACCCGTTGAGCAGACAAATCAAATTAAAGAGTCGGGTAGGGCAGCTGTGAGTTGTCAGACTTGGTTGTCTTGTTTGCTTGTGTCCCTGAAAGACTAGGCCATAGACGGAGATTCATATAGGTCAAGACGGGTCGTATCATGAGGTCACAAACACGGAGACACAGGACAGCGATAGGAAACTGGAACGAGCGCAGATCAGTTTGAATGATTGCTTGGCATGCAGGTATGTTGCTGCTACTCAAACAAGCACCAAGCACGAAATTTTTTGAATTTAATAGTGGATGCATTACTTCGGCGGAATCTGTACTGATTACACTACAATCACATACTGAAGTGATGTCAGTATTGTCAGACGAGAAAGATGAACGGGTTGCTATTGTGTCATTTGCACCACAATCATTGGCGTCTTTGGCTGCAGTGTACAGCCGTAGTGATGACCCGCTGACACCGCGAGAGGTTCTTCACCGGATGCGAGAATTCTGTACTGAAGTGCTCGGGTTCGCGTATGTGTTTGATACGACGTTTGCAAGACACTTGGCATTGAGAGAACACGTGAAAGAGTTTGTTGAACGACAGAGGGGAGGGTTTGGGCTGCCGATGCTAGCAAGTGCATGTCCGGGATGGATATGTTATGCGGAGAAGACACACTCGGAGATGATACCGTTTATTGCGAAAACAAAGAGTCCTCAACAAGTGATGGGTACGTTGGTGAAGAAGTGGATTGGAAGAAGGATCGGGAAAAAGTGAGTAGATGTGGGGAAGGTGAGATGAGTGATTGATGTTGCGTTACTAGACCGGATGAGATTTATCATGTGACGGTGATGCCGTGTTATGACAAAAAGTTGGAAGCGTCACGAGAGGATTTTTTTGACAAGGAGTACCAGACTCGAGAGGTAGACTGTGTTGTGACGACGAGGGAGATGGAGCTGATGATGAAGGAAAAGGGATGGGAGTTGAGGGGAGGATTGAGGAAGAAGACGACGGAGGGGAACCCAGCGATTGAACTTCCAGAGCTGCTCTCACATCGGGGAACATCGTCGGGGTCATATCTGCATGCAATTGTAGAGCATGTGATGGCGAATCCACAAGAGACGATGAAGCTCGGGGTGAAGGTGATGCGGAACACAGACTATGAGGAATATACGGTGTGTGATGGCGGGGGCAAGGTGGTGTTCAAAGGGATCAAGTGTTATGGATTCCGGAATCTGCAAAATGTTGTACGGAAGATTGGCAGGGAGCAGGGGCTAGGCAAGGGGAGGCGAGTGGTTGGCA
>Ga0153924_1000392_pt1 | contig 28025 bp, 24 predicted proteins | sample TSNJ008MetaG_FD_104709 | JGI IMG/M metagenome (GOLD analysis project Ga0153924, IMG submission 104709) | Attine ant fungus gardens microbial communities from New Jersey, USA - TSNJ008 MetaG | ecosystem: Host-associated > Fungi > Mycelium > Unclassified | place: USA: New Jersey, Wharton State...
CGGCCTGGAGGCGCGCCACCGGCTGTGGAGAACCGGTCGCGTCCGTCAGGCGGTCGCGTCGCGGGCGGCCCACCAGTCGCGCAGGCGCGCCTCGGCATCCTCGGGGCCCAGGGGCCCCTCGTCCATGCGGACCTCGAGCAGGTGCCGGTAGGCCTCGCCCACGGCACGCCCCGGCGGGATGTCGAGGATGCGCATGATGTCGTCGCCGGACAGGTCGGGCCGGATCGCGTCGAGTTCCTCTTGCTTGGACAGGGCGTCGATGCGGTCCTCGAGGTCGTCGTACGCGAAGGCCAACCGGTCGGCTTTGCGGCGGTTGCGGGTCGTGACGTCGGAGCGGGTGAGCTCGTGCAGCCGTTCGAGTTGTGGGCCGGCGTCGCGGACGTAGCGACGGACGGCGGAGTCGGTCCAGGCGCCCTCGGTGTACCCGAAGAACCGGAGGTGCAGCTCGATCAGGCGGCTGACGGCCGCGATCGTGTCGTTGTCGAAGCGCAGGGCACGCAGGCGCTTCTTCGCGAGCTTCGACCCGACGAGGTCGTGGTGGTGGAAGCTCACGGCGCCGCCGGGCTCGAGCTTGCGGGTCGCCGGCTTGCCGATGTCGTGCAGGAGCGCCGCGAGTCGGAGCACGGTGTCCGGGGCTTCGCCGGGGTGGCGTTCGGCCTCGTACCCGATCGCCTGGGTCAGCACCGTGAGGGAGTGCTCGTAGACGTCCTTGTGGTGGTGGTGCTCGTCGATCTCGAGTCGCATCGCCGGCAGCTCCGGCAGGAACCGCTCGGCGAGACCGGTGTCCACGAGCAGCCGGACGCCGTCGACGGGGTCCCCGGTGTTCAGGAGCTTGACGAGCTCGTCCCGCACGCGTTCGGCGGAGACGATCCCGATCGAGTCGACCAGGTCCTCCATCGCCGCACGCACCTCGTCCGACACGGTGAAGCCGAGCTGCGCCGTGAACCGGGCGGCGCGCATCATCCGGAGCGGGTCGTCGCGGAAGGACACCCGCGCGGCCTGCGGCGTGTGCAGGCGTTCGGCGAGGAGGTCCTCCACGCCGCCGTGCACGTCGACGAGCTCACGGGCCGGCAGCCGGAGCGCCATCGCGTTCACGGTGAAGTCGCGGCGGAGCAGGTCGTCCTCGATGGTGTCGCCGAACGCGACCTCGGGCTTGCGGGTCTCGCCGTCGTAGACGTCACTGCGGTAGGTCGTGATCTCGACCTGCTCGCCGGCGACCCGGGCGGCGATGGTGCCGAACTGGCGGCCGACGTCCCAGGTGGCGCTCGCGATGGGTTCCACGATCCGCAGGATGTCGTCCGGTCGGGCGTCGGTCGTGAAGTCGAGGTCGGTGACCGGGCGACCCAGGAAGGCGTCCCGGACCGGCCCGCCGACGAGCGCGAGTTCGTGTCCGGCGTCGGCGAAGGCCCGAGCGAGGAGGTCGACGGGCTCGGTGGCGGCGAGTGCGTCGAGACGCTCGACGGCCTGGGCAACGGACTGCATGACGGACCTCATCCTCCCAGATCACGCCCCCGAGTTCTCCACATCGTCCGCGCGCACGGGAGCGTTCATGGTCGCGCCTCATACACTCGTGGACGGCCCGGACCGAACCCGTGGGCCCTCCCGCATGCAGATCTTCCGCAGAACGCTCGCCGCCGCCGCGACGACCCTCGTCGCCCTCGGCCTCGTCGTCGCGCCCGCGGTGGCCGACGGCGCCCTCGCCACGACGGCCCCCACGACGAAGACACGGGTGGCCCACCCCGCCGCCGCCGAGCAGGGCAAGACCACCATCTCGATCGCGCCGGCGAACCGCGGGATCGTCCGGCCCGACCAGGACCTCGAGCTCTCGGTCACCGTCACGAACGACACCGACGCGGACGTCCCCGCCGGCACCGCGGACCTCGACATCTTCCGTGCGGTCAGCACCCGGGACGTCCTCTCGGACTGGCTCGGCGACACCAGCACGACCGGTTACTTCGGCGCCCCGATGGACTCTGTGGACGTCCCGGCGGTCCCGGCGCACCGATCGGTCACCCTCGGCTCGGTGAAGATCGTCTCCGGCAACGTCGCACTCGGGGGCTACTCGTCCTTCGGTGCTCGACGCATCGCCGCGGACTACACGGCCGGCGACACCCGAGCCGTGGCCCGGTCCGCGATCACCTGGTACCCGGACTCCGCCGACCAGACCCCGGTCGGCGTCTCGGTCGCGATGCCCATCACCGTCCCGAAGACCGGCGACGGCGTCCTCGACCGGAGCGTCCTCACCTCCGCGACCGCCGTCGACGGCACGCTCACCCAGCAGCTCGACGCGGCAGAGGACCACAACGTCGCCGTGGCGATCGACCCGAGGATCATCGCGTCGATCCGACTGCTGGGCGAGGACGCCCCGTCGTCGGCCACCGCCTGGCTCACGCGTCTCGAGTCGCTCCGCAACGAGACCTTCGCACTGCCCTACGGCGACGCCGACGTCACCGGCCTGCGCCAGGCGGGTGCGAACGGCATCCTGTCGCCGATCTCCCTCGACCAGGAGGTCGACCCCGACCACTTCCCCGGCGCGACGACGCCGACGCCCACGCCGACGCAGGAGCCCGCGTCGCCCTCGACCGCGGCCTCCGCGACGGCGACCCCCACCGACGGCGCGACCGCAGGCGCGGGTGACGGCTCCGGCGACGGCACCACGACCGACGACGGCACACCGACGACGCTGCCGACCACCGACTCGCTCCTCGACTTCCCGTACTCGATGGACTCGGTCGCGTGGCCGTCCGACGGCACGGTGACGGCGGCGGACCTGCCCGCGCTCGCGAAGGCCGGCACGAAGACGACCATCGTGTCGAGCGGCAACACGTCGGCCGGCGCGGACACCACGATCTCGGCGTCCGAGCAGATCAGCGGTCAGCACGTGCTCGTGTCCGACCAGTCGATGTCCTCGCTGCTCCGGTCGGCGGCCACCGCCACGAACCAGCAGGACTGGTCGTCCTCCGTGTCCGAGCTCACGGCCACCCTCGCCACCGCCGCCCGCGCGGGCACCGCCGAGAGTCCGATCCTCCTGACGCTCGACCGCGAGTGGCCGACGAACTCCGCACGGCTCAGTGCTGCACTCGACGCGATCGAGGGCACCCCCTGGGTCGCCCCGACCGACCTGTCGACGGCGTCGTCCGCGACCGCAGGGTCGCTCAGCCTCACCGCCGGGACGAACGGCGAGGCACGGATCGACCAGCTGCAGCACCTCGTCGCGGGCGAGCAGGACCTCACGGCGTTCTCCTCGGCCCTCGACACCCCCACCGAGCTCACCGCCCCGGCGCGGCTCAACCTGCTCGCGCTGTCCTCGAACGCCTGGCGGTCCGACCCGGACGGCTTCGCGACGGCGGTAGACGCACGGGTCGCGAGCTGGGCGAACGCCGTCTCGAAGGTCAGCATCGTCGACTCGAGCAGCCTCACCCTGCTCGGCGACCGTTCGTCGCTCCCCATCTCGATCCGGAACAGCTCGACGTTCCCCGTGACCGTCCGGCTGTCCGTCCAACCCTCGAACTCGGCGCTGCGCGTCGTGCGCAACGACATCGAGGTCAAGATCCAGCCCCGGTCGTCCACCCGGACGACCGTCCCGGTGCAGTCGGTCGCGAACGGCAAGGTCAACCTGACGGTGTCGCTCGCCAGCCCGACCGGGGTCAAGGTCAGCGACTCGGCGACGGTCGAGCTCAACGTGCAGGCGCAGTGGGAGACCGTGATCACGGCCGCGGCGGCGGTCGCGCTCGTCGCGATCTTCGGCTTCGGCATCTTCCGGAGCATCCGCAAGCGGATCCGGCGCCGGAACGGCGAACTCGACGACGAGGACGACGACGACCCGAACCGGCCCCTGGAGGTCCAGCCGGTGGTCGGGGGCGAGCCCCTGCCGGCCGCGACGCACCGTGACGGACCCACGCCGCTCCTCCAGGCCGACCACCGTGCCGACGACCCGGCCGACCGCGACGAACCGTCAGCCGACCCCGAGGAGCCCGTCATCAGCGCCACCCAGCCCCAGCCGTCCGTCGACGCGGAGCCAGCGGCCGAGCGCAGTCTCGGCCGGGCGAGCGCGATGCTCGCGGCCGGGACGATGGTCTCGCGCATCCTCGGGTTCGCGAAGACGTTCGTGCTGGCCTTCGCGATCGGCAACACGGGCTCAGACGCCGCCAACGCGTTCGCCATCTCGAACCAGCTGCCGAACAACATCTACGCGCTCATCGCCGGCGGCCTGCTCTCCGCGGTGCTCATCCCGCAGATCGTCCGCTCGATGAAGCAGCACACCGACGGCGGTACCGCGTACGTCAACAAGATCGTCACCCTCGGCGGCTCGGCGTTCCTGGTGATCACCGTCGTGGCGACCCTCCTCGCCCCCGTCCTGGTGCGGGTGTACAGCCAGAGCGCCGGCGACGGCGGCAAGGGCTTCAGCGCGGCCACGACCGACCTCGCGGTGGCGTTCGCGTTCTGGTGCCTGCCGCAGATCCTCTTCTACGCGATGTACTCGCTGCTCGGTGAGGTCCTCAACGCCAAGCAGGTGTTCGGGCCGTTCACCTGGGCACCGCTGATCAACAACGTGATCGCGATCGCCGGTCTCATCGTGTTCATCGCCCTCTTCGGCGGCCGCAGCGTGAACGCCTCCACCGACGACTGGACGCCGCTGAAGATCGCGGTGCTGGCCGGCAGCGCCTCGGTGGGCGTCCTCGCACAGGCTGCCTTCCTGCCGCTGTTCTGGCGACGCGCGGGCCTGAGCTTCCGCCCCGACTTCCGGTGGCGCGGTGTCGGTCTGAAGGCGACCGGCACGGCCGCCGGATGGCTCTTCGCGATGATCCTCGTGACGCAGCTCGCCGGCGTCGTGCAGGCCCGCGTCGCCTCGCTCGCGACCGGGGCCGGGAACGCGACGCTCAGCACGACCTGGCTGCTCTTCATGCTGCCGCACTCGATCATCACCGTCTCGATCGCGACGGCGTACTTCACACGGATGAGCCACGACGCCGAACGCGGCGACCTGGCCGCCGTCCGTCGGAACCTGTCCCTGTCGCTCCGGATCGTCGGCCTGTTCACGGTGTTCGCCTCGGTCGCCCTGATCGTCACCGCGATGCCGTTCGCACGGATCTGGGAGAACGAGTTCGGCCACACGCAGTCGATGGCACTCGTGCTCGTCGCCTACATGCCCGGCCTCGTGCTGTTCAGCATGCTCTTCATCATCCAGCGGGTGTTCTGGGCCATGCACGACCACCGCACGCCGTTCCTCATGCAGCTCGTGCAGTCCGGTCTGTTCGTCATCGGTGCCCTCGCCGTGGCGATGCTCCCCGGGTCGGTCATCGGCGTCGGCATCGCGATCTGCACCACCATCGCCGGCTCCGCCCAGACGATCGTCGCGCTCGTGCTCGTCCGGAAGCGCCTCGGCGGTATCGAGGGTCCCGTCGTCACCCGCTCGCACGTGCAGTTCGTCATCGCGGCCCTGATCTCGGGCGTCGCCGGTCTCGTCGTCGCGAACTTCTTCGGGGCGTTCTCCTCCGACGGCTTCGCGATGGCGGACGTCACGGGCGCCCTGATCACCCTCGCGCTCACGGGCGCCGTCATGGTCGTCGTGTACTTCGGGGCCCTCGTCGTCGCGAAGAACGGTGAGATCGCGAACGCGGTGTCGCTCCTGCGCAGCCGCCTCGGCCGCTGACGCCCAGCGTTCCCGGGTCTCCTGGAATGCGACGCCGCTAGCATGTGTTGACCCGGTCAGCGATCTACGGAAGGGCATCGAGGCACATGCGCCAGCTCATCATCATCGGTTCCGGCCCGGCCGGGTTCACCGCCGGCATCTACGCCGCACGGGCCGAGCTCAAGCCGCTCATCGTCGCGTCCAGCGTCGAGACCGGCGGCGAGCTCACCAAGACCACCGAGGTCGAGAACTTCCCGGGCTTCCCCGAGGGGATCCAGGGCCCCGACCTCATGATCAAGATGCAGGAACAGGCCGAGAAGTTCGGCGCCGAGGTCCTGTACGACGACGCCGTCTCGGTCGACCTCACCGGCGACGTGAAGAAGGTCACCGTCGGCTCCGGCGAGACGTACGAGGCCCTCGCGGTCATCTACGCGACGGGTTCGGCGTACCGCCACCTCGGCCTCGCCGACGAAGAGCGCCTGTCCGGCCACGGCGTCAGCTGGTGCGCGACGTGCGACGGCTTCTTCTTCCGCCAGAAGAACATCGCCGTCGTCGGCGGTGGCGACTCCGCGATGGAGGAAGCGACGTTCCTCACCCGCTTCGCCGACAAGGTCACGGTCATCCACCGCAAGGACACCCTCCGCGCGTCGAAGATCATGCAGGACCGGGCGATGAACGACCCGAAGATCGAGTTCGCGTGGAACAAGGAGGTCACCGGCATCACGGGTGACTCCGCGGTCACGGGCGTCACCCTGCGCGACACGGTCGACGGCTCCGAGAGCGAGCTCGCCCTCGACGGCCTGTTCATCGCGATCGGCAACGACCCCCGCACGCACCTGATCCACGGGCAGATCGACATCGCACCGGAGGGCACCATCGCCGTCCAGGGGCGGACGTCGAAGACCAACCTGCCGGGTGTCTTCGCTGCGGGCGACGTGATCGACCCCACGTACCGTCAGGCGATCACCGCTGCCGGTTCGGGCACGGTCGCAGCGCTCGACGCCGAGAAGTACCTGGCGGACCTGTCGGACGACCTCACCGCGGCGGCCGTGGGCGACTCGCCCGTCGAGCCCGTCACGGCGTCCGCCTAGGCACCGACGCGACACCCGGGGAATGCACTGACGGCACGTGCCGTTGCACCCACTGATCGACTTCTCGAAGGAGCACACATGTCCAACGCCAAGGCAGTCACCGACGCCACCTTCTCGGACGAGGTCCTCAAGTCCGACAAGACGATCCTCGTCGACTTCTGGGCCGAGTGGTGCGGCCCGTGTCGCGCGGTCTCGCCGATCCTCGACCAGATCGCCGCGGAGCACGCCGACAAGATCGAGATCGTCAAGCTCAACGTCGACGACAACCCGCAGTCGGCGATGAACTACCAGATCACCTCCATCCCGGCGATGAAGGTCTTCAAGGGCGGCGAGGTCGTCAAGACCGTCATCGGCGCCAAGCCGAAGCCGGCACTCGAGGCCGACCTCGCTGAGTTCCTCGCGTAGGACCACCCCACACGAACGGCCCCGCACCCGAACAGGGAGCGGGGCCGTCCGTCGTTCCCGGCCGTCCCGGTCGTTCCGGTCCACCGGTTCAGGATCGGCCCCGTCGCGGACCCCGGGTTTCCGGGGTCGATGTCGTAGTGTGGCGGGAATGTGAGTGGCGGGCAGGTCCCGCTGGAACGGAGCCAAGATGACGAACGGCAACAGCCTCGACCCCTGGTACGACTCCTACGCCCAGCGCACCGCCGGGCTGAGCGCCTCCGAGGTCCGAGCCCTGTTCGCCGTCGCGTCGCGGCCCGAGGTGGTCTCGCTCGCCGGCGGCATGCCGTACGTCTCCGCGCTCCCGCGTGAGCTCGTCACGGGCTCCCTGGACCGCGTGATGGCCGAGGACGCCGCGATGGCGCTGCAGTACGGCGGCGGACAGGGTCTGCGGTCCCTGCGCGAGCACATCGTCGACGTGATGAGCCTCGAGGGCATCCGTGCCAGCGCCGAGGACGTCGTCGTCACCACGGGCTCGCAGCACGCGCTCGACCTCGTCACGCGACTCTTCATCGACCCGGGTGACGTCGTGCTGGCCGAGTCGCCGTCCTACGTCGGCGCGATCGGCGTCTTCCGCTCGTACCAGGCGGAGACCGTGCACGTCACGACCGACGAGAACGGTCTCGTGCCCGAAGCCCTGCGCGAGGCCATCGCCAACCTGCGCACGCAGGGCAAGCGGATCAAGTTCCTCTACACGATCCCGAACTTCCACAACCCGGCCGGCGTGACGATGAGCCGTGAGCGTCGCATCGAGATCCTCGACATCTGCCGGTCGAACAACATCCTGGTGCTCGAGGACAACCCGTACGGCCTCCTCTGGTTCGACGAGCCCGCGCCGCAGGCCATCCGCTCCATCGACGAAGAGGGCGTGGTCTACCTCGGATCGTTCTCGAAGACCCTCGCACCGGGCTTCCGCGTCGGCTGGGCCCTCGCACCGCACGCCATCCGCGAGAAGCTCGTCCTCGCCAACGAGTCCGCGGTCCTCGCGCCGAACTCCTTCGGGCAGTACGTGGTCAACGCCTACCTCGACGCCGCGGACTGGAAGGGCCAGGTCGACACCTTCCGCGGACTGTACGCGGAACGCCGCGACGCCATGATGTCCGCGATGGGGGAGTTCCTGCCGGACCTGTCCTGGACGAAGCCGAACGGTGGCTTCTTCGTCTGGCTGACGCTCCCCGAGTCCCTGGACTCCAAAGCGATGCTGCCGCGGGCCGTCAAGGAACTCGTCGCCTACACCCCGGGCACCGCGTTCTACGCCGACGGACGCGGCGGCGGGCACATCCGTCTGTCGTTCTGCTACCCGACCCCGGACCAGATCCGTGTCGGCGTGAAGCGCCTCGCCAACGTCGTGAACGACGAACTCGAGCTCATCGAGACGTTCGGCCCGACCACCCGGCCGAACACCCTCGTCCGTCCGACCTCGTCGGTCAGCGCGCCGCCGCCGAACATCTCCTGATCAGCACTTTTCACCGCTCCACCCGCAGTACCGGAGGTCCCTTCGCATGGCCGAGCTCACTCGCCGTCACGTCGTCGTCGTCGCCGGAGGGATCTCGCACGAGCGTGACGTCTCCCTGCGGTCTGGGCGACGTGTCGCAGACTCCCTGACGGGATACGGCTGGCAGGTCGACCTCCGCGACGCGGACGCGTCGCTCCTGCCGACCCTGCGGGAGACCCGCCCAGACGTCGTGTGGCCGGCACTGCACGGCGCCTCCGGTGAAGACGGCGCCCTGCGGGGCATCCTGGAGGCAATGGACATCCCGTTCGTCGGCTCACGTTCCACGTCGGCTCGCTTGGCATGGGACAAGCCCACCGCTTCAGCGCTGGTCGCGCGGGCGGGTGTCCGTACCCCTCGCTCCGTGACACTGTCCCACGACGTCTTCCGTGAGCTCGGTGCTGTCGGCGTCCTGGAGAGCATCGCAGCGGAGCACCCGGTTCCCCTGGCCGTGAAGCCAGCCCGGGGCGGCAGCGCGCAGGGTGTCACCCTCGTCGACGATGTGAACGACCTTCCGCGGGCGATGGTCACCGCCTACACGTACTGCGACGACGTCGTGGTGGAACAGCTCATCCGGGGGACCGAGGTCGCCGTCGGCATCATCGACACAGGTGACGGTCCCGTTGCCCTCTCCGCGGTGGAGATCGTCCCGCGGAACGGCATCTACGGCTTCGAGGCACGCTACAACGCCGGCGAGACCACCTTCTACACGCCTGCTCGCCTGTCCGAGGAGTTCGCCGCGGCGGCCTCCGACGCCGCTGTCGCGGCGCACGCAGCACTCGGGCTCCGACACATCTCCCGAGTCGACCTGATCATCGACGCCGCCGGCACACCGTGGTTCCTCGAGGCCAACGTGCTCCCCGGGCTCACCGAGACCTCACTCGTCCCGCAGGCGCTCTCCGCATCCGGTTTCGATCTCGGGTGGACCTACGCGGAACTCGCCGAGCAAGCGATCAGCGACCACCGCGCCTGATCCATGCGTAGGCGCGGCGTTCCACGTGGAACATCGGCTACCGTCGCCACGCTCGCCGTAGCCGCTGCGACGGCGCTCACATGGGGCGAGTGGGTGCACAGCGCCGTCGCGCGAGCGGCCCAACGACTCCCGGAGCCACCCGCAGGAAGCCGGGGAGCCATCGTCGTCCTCGGGTTCGGCAATCGTTCGACCCGGGCGAATGCAGTCAACCGGTGGCGAGCTCGCATCGCCATTCGGACGGCCCGGCGCGCCGAGCTCGTCGGAGCGACGGCTACGATCATCTGCAGTGGGGGAGCCGTCCACGGGTCTGTCCCGGAGGCGGTGTTGCTTCGCACGTACATCGTCGAGCGACTGCGCTGGGGTGGTGACGTGCTCGTCGAACCGCACAGCTCGTCGACTTGGGAGAACGTCCGCAACGTCCTCCCGCTCGTCGAAGGCTTCGAATGGGTCGCTTTCGCATCGAATGGACTCCACGCCGCGAAGGCCCGTGTGTACCTCGCCCGACAGCGGCCGGACCTCCGCGGTCGGCTGGTCGCCGCTGACGACTACCGGGTCGGTGAGATGACAATGGTGAAGCCGTTCTTCGCCGCCGTTGGAATCACCAAGCTGCGAGCGGTGTTCCACGTGGAACGTCGACACCGCTGACGTCGCGGCTTCCGCGGCGGCAGACCTGTCACCTACGGCACCGCCTCCGACAAGAACTGCAACGTGATCGAGAGCTGGCGATCGTCTCCCGCACCCCGGTCGTGTTCCATCCCGTCGTCGGATGGAGTCGCAACCCGAATGGCATCACCCGCTGATGCGCACCGTGTCTTCGTTCGCCAGAACGCCGAGCTCAGCCGTGATGCGTTCACGCAGGTCCGCGTGTTCGGTGCCGAGCGCGGTTTGCGGGTCTCGCCACCGCTCGGGCTCGTAGAGCCAGACGGGACGGGTCATCAACGACGGCGGCTCCCACTCATAACGCGGCCAGATGTGCGCGTGAACGAACGCGTCCGCGTTCCCGAGCACGTCAACGTTCACCCGTCGGAATCGCGGATCGATCGCCCGGCATGCGCGCTCGACAGCCGTGGCAAGGAGGTCGGCATCAGCGAGGAACTGCACTCGGTCAGCCCGCGGCATTTCAGCGAGGGCGGTCACTGACGGATCCTTCCCGAGAAGCACGCAGTACCCCGGCAGAAATTGCGCATCGCCGATGACCGCGAAGCCGCCAGCAAGCTCCGCAAGTACGGTCGGGTTCTCCCCACGGTGTGCCGCACCGATGCGGTCTTCACGCCAATCCACAGCCCCAACGTACTCGATGCCCACGAGCGGGCCGGCCACGAGGAGACACGTCTTAGCCCGCCCACGGGTGGACATCGACGATGTTCGAACTGACCACATCAGCAGCCCTGCTGGTCCCCGTGCCGCAGCTCCGAGGCCCCACGAGAGGGTGAAGCCGCCACACCCGGGGGCGTCAGTCGTCCACTGCTCCGAACGAGCGGCTCGCGAGAATGTCCCGCCGAACGGCGAGTGCGGCGGAGTCCGGTCACGGAGCGATGCACCGGCGTAATAGCGCAATCACATTGAATGTTCCACGTGGAACTTGCCGGGAACCTATCCATGCATCCCGGACCGACCGCACGATCAGCCCCTCGGGCGCCGCTGTGGGACTGATCTCGGGCAACCCCACCCCAGAGGCCAGGTGCACCCCGGGATCGGCGGAGAAGGGCGTACAGCGCCGTACAGCGCCAGCGGACGACGTTCCGTCAGTCGGCGACGTCCTGAATGCCGAGTTCGCCGAGGATCCGATTGAGGTCGTCACCGTTGGCGAAGTCGATCGTGACGGAACTCTTGCGTGCACCGACGGCGATCTTCACCCGCGTGTTCAGCCGATCGCCGAGCCGCTCGGCCAGGTCGTTGAAGTGCACCTGACGCTTCGACGGTTCCGCCCTGGGCTTCACCGGCGCCTTCACCGACAGCTGCTGGGCGATCGCCTCCGTAGCCCGCACGGAGAGGTCCTCGTTCACGATCTTCTCGGCGAGGTACTCCATCGCCTCGGCATCGGGCGCGGCGAGGATCGCACGAGCATGACCGGCAGACAGCACACCCGCGGCGACGCGACGCTGCACGGGGGAGGGGAGGCGGAGCAGGCGGATCGTGTTGGTGATCTGCGGACGAGAGCGACCGATCCGCTGCGCCAGCTGCTCCTGCGTGATGCCGAAGTCCGCGAGGAGCTGCTGGTAGGCGGAGGCCTCTTCGAGCGGGTTGAGGTTCGCACGGTGCAGGTTCTCGAGCAACGCGTCCCGGAGCATTGCGTCGTCCGGGGTGTCCTTGACGATCGCGGGGATCGTACTGAGGCCGAGCTCCTTCGTGGCGCGAAGTCGCCGCTCACCCATGATCAGCTCGTACTGCGGCTCAGAACCCGTGGCTCCCGCGATCGGGCGAACGACGATGGGCTGCAGGACGCCGATCTCGCGGATCGAGTGGACGAGCTCCTGGAGCTCCTCCTCGCGGAACTCCTTGCGCGGCTGGTGCGCGTTCGGGACCACGTCGAGCGGGTTCAGGTTCGCCAAGCGGGCTCCGGGCACGGCGACGAGCTCCTCCGCCGTGGGTGCCGAAGACGGAGACCCACCGGTCGGGAAGAAGACGTCGACCGGACGCTCCTGCTGCTCGGTGGCCGTCGGGATGAGGGCGCCGATACCTCGGCCGAGCCCGGTTCGCTTCGGTGCCATCAGTCCTGTGCTCCTCGTGCTGCGATCTCCGCCGCTGCCTCCAGGTAGGAGAGCGATCCGGTTGAGTTGATGTCGTAGGCGACCACGCTCTGCCCGTAGCTCGGTGCCTCACTGACGCGGACGGAACGGGGGATCACGGCCTCGAGGACCTGGCCCCCGAAGTGCTCCCGCACGTCCGCCGCGACCTGGTTCGACAGGTTGGTCCGGCTGTCGTACATGGTCAGCAGGATCGTCGAGACGCGCAGGTTCGGGTTCAGGTGCCGCTCGATCAGCTCGATGTTCCGCAGCAGCTGGCTGAGACCTTCGAGCGCGTAGTACTCGCACTGGATCGGGATGAGGACCTCCTGCGCCGCGACGAACGCGTTGATGGTCAGGAGCCCCAGCGAGGGCGGGCAGTCGATGAAGACGTAGTGGTAGGGCTCGTCGAGTGACTCGAGGTACTGATCGAGGGCAGTCCGCAGGCGCTGCTCGCGGGCGACCAGGGAGACGAGCTCGATCTCTGCGCCGGCCAGGTGGATCGTCGCCGGCACACACCACAGCGTGTCCGACTCGGGGGAGCGCTGGACGGTGTCGGCGATCGGAGCCTCGTCGACGATGACGTCGTAGATGCTCGCGACCTCCGCCTGGTGGTTCACACCGAGCGCCGTCGACGCGTTGCCCTGTGGGTCGAGGTCGATGACCAGCACCCTGGCCCCGCCGTGCGCCAACGCGGCCGCGAGGTTGACCGTCGTGGTCGTCTTCCCGACGCCACCCTTCTGGTTCGAGACCGTGAACACCCGCGTCTTGGATGGCAGTGGGAACTGCTGCGTCGCGATCGCGCGCCGACGACGGTTCAGGTCGGCGATCTCACGCGCGAGCGGCGTCGACGCGTCGTAATCGGTCGATGAACTCAACGAGTGCCTCTTCCCCGGTTCGGTGTTTCACGTGGAACGCGGAGCCACTGGCGGCCGGATGAACCGGCCCGAGCCGCAGCGTCAGTCAACTGTAGCCCGGAAGACCCGGGTGGTCTCCTCGACCACACCGACTCCGAGCTCGAGCACCTCGACGTCCGCCAGGCGCTTGCGGAGGATGACCTTCCGAGCCTTCTCGATCTCCTCATCGACGCGCGCACCCTTCATCAGGATGAGCTGACCGCCGGAACGAACGAGTGGCACCGTCAGTGGGATCAGCTTCGAGAGTGCGCTGACTGCACGCGCCGTGACCTGGTCGACGACGATGTCATCAGCCACGTCCTCAGCACGGGCACGCACGACGTCGACGTTGTCGAGGCCGAGGCGCTCCGCCTCCGACGTGAGCCAATCGACTCGACGCTCCATCGGCTCGATGAGCGTGAGGTGCACGTCAGGGCGGGCGATGGCGAGCACAAGGCCGGGCAGTCCAGCACCGGAGCCGACGTCCGCGACGCGGCCACGCGCCTCCAGGAGGGGTGCCACCACCGCAGAATTGAGGATGTGTCGCGTCCAGAGCCGTGGGAGTTCGAGTGGGCCGATCAGGCCCAGCTCCTCGCCTCGACGAGCGAGCTCGTTCGTGAACGAACGCGCCACGTCGACGCGATCACCGAACAGGGTCGCTGCCGCCGCCGGCTCTGCCTCGAGGACGGGGGCCTGCTCCGTCATCGGGTGACGACGGTGTGGCGGTCCCGACCCTCACCCTCGGACTGGGAGTGGAAACCCCTCTCCGCGACGAGGTCGTGCACGAGCTTGCGCTCGTACGAGGACATCGGGGGGAGCGCCGCGGAGGTCGACCCCGCCTCGATGCGCTCGACGGCAGTGTCCACGAGCCGCTGCAGCTCGGACGCACGAGCGTCGCGGGACCCACCGACGTCGAGGATGAGCCGGCTGAACTCGCCCGTCTCCGCCTGCACGGCGATGCGGGTGAGTTCCTGCAGTGCCGACACGGTGTCCGGCTTCGACAGCACTCGCAGCGCGCTGCCCTCGTCCGTCACCGAGAGGTACACGCGCCCGGCGCGCTCCTCGATCTCGATGTCTCCGTCGAGGTCGCAGATGTCGAGGAGCTCCTCGATGTAGTCCGCGGCGATGTCCGCCTCGTCACGGGTGTCGTCGTCGTCGACGACCTCGGTCACGGGGGCGATGTCCTGCTCGGTCACTTACTTCTTCCCGTTCTTCTTGGAGCGGTTCTTGCCGACCGGCTGCTGACGCTGCGTGGTGACGCGCACGGCCTCGATCTCGGCGGCGCCGGCACCGGCACCGGCCTCCGCGAGCACCGGGGTGGCGGAGCCGCGACGCTGTGCCTTCTTCGCGAGACGAGCCTCACGCGCAAGCGCGGCCTCGGAACCAGGGGTCGGCATGCTGCGGATGACGAAGTACTGCTGCGCCATCGTCCAGATGTTGGAGGCGAGCCAGTAGAACATGACGCCGAGGGGGAACGAGAGACCCGAGATCACGAAGACCAGCGGGAGGATGTACAGCATCATCTTCTGCTGGCGGTACATCGGCGACGCCTTGGTCTCCGGCGACATGTTCTTGGCGACGAGCTGCAGCTGGGTGATGAACTGCGAGGCGGTCATCACGACGATCATGAAGCCGGCGATCGCACGGACCTCCCAGCCGGAGGCGTTCGTGAACGTCTCGTGCAGGGGAGCGCCGAACAGCGACGCGTTGCCGAACGACGCGGCGAGGTCGTTCGTCAGCAGGCCGATACCGGTCTTGTTGATCTGCGCCTCGTGCAGCACCGAGTACAGCGAGAAGAAGATCGGCATCTGGATCAGCAGCGGCAGGCAGGAGCTCAGCGGGTTCGTCCCGGTCTCCTTGTACAGCGCCATCGTCTCGCGGCTCATGGCCTCACGCGAGAACTGGTCCTTCTTGCCCTTGTACTTGTCCTGGATCTTCTTGAGCTGCGGGGCCACCTCGAGCATGCGGCGCTGCGACTTGATCTGGCGCACGAAGATCGGGATGAGCGCGGCGCGGACCACGAACGTCAGGAAGATGATGGAGAGGACCCAGGTGATGCCCGCGCCGGGGTCCATGCCGAGGTTCTCGAAGACCCAGTGGAATCCGACGAGGATGGCCGAGACCACCCATTTGAGCGGCCAGAGGATCGTACCGATGAGGTCCATGGGGACGGTCACGCCTTTCGAGTGCGCTGGGGGAGCAGGACCGGGCGGAGGTTCCCGACCGCGGCCTGCGGCTGCTGCTGGGTCGGCGCGAGCACGAACCCGAACCGGTTGACGTCGTAGGGGCGACGCCGTGCACGGACGTCGTCGATGCCCCCGGCTGCCCAGGGGTTGCACCGTGCGATGCGCCACGCGCCCATCGCCGATCCGCGGACGACGCCGTACTGCTGGATGGCTTCGAGGGCGTACCTGGAGCACGAGGGGTGGTACCGGCAGACGTTGCCGTAGAGCGGTGAGATCACGGCCCGGTACGCGCGCAGCACGACCACGCACGCGTTGCGCGGGAGCAACGCGACGACCCAGGCGAGCCGGGTCCAGAGGTTGCGGTTCATGCTGCTGCCTTCTCCACACCACGCGCACAGGAGCGCGTGACGTCTTCGAGCAGGGTAGGCCATCCGGCCTGCGCAGCGGCTGGCAGTGCGCGGACCACCACGTCGTACCCGACGGGGATGTCCGCGAGGAGGCCGTGCGCGATCGCCTTGAGGCGACGCCTGATCAGGTTCCGGGTCACGGCGTTGCCCACCGTCTTGGCGACGATGAACCCGAAGCGGGTCGGACCGACACCACTCGACGCGTCGTCCGTGGTGCGACGGACCACCGATACGACGGCGTGCGCCGTGGCGCTCCTGCGACCACGACGCACGACGGACCGGTAGTCGTCACCACGGACGATGCGGTTGGCGCGGGCCAACACGATCGCTACCAGGTGTCCGGACGAGACCGGACGGGGTGTCCGATCAGGCGCGACTCGTTCAGGCGCTGAGCTCGGTGCGGCCCTTGGAACGGCGCGCGGCGAGGATGGCGCGGCCGGCACGGGTGCGCATGCGGGCACGGAAGCCGTGCTTCTTGGCACGACGACGGTTGTTCGGCTGGAAGGTGCGCTTGCTCATGATGGTCTCCACTACGGCTGCGCTGGGGGAACCCCGACGCGAGTCGTCACGTATGCGTAGTCGTCCGGTGCCGGACGACGCAGATGGGCGCGACCGAACGGCCGCAGTCAACTGGTTAACGGTACGTGACAGCGGCGAGCAGGTCAAACCCCGCACGGAGGCGCCTCCACCGGTGCCGTCCGCACGATCATTATCCACATTGGGGAAAACGTGCGTTCGGTACGACGCGCCCCGGTCCTTTACAGTGGTGTGATCGATCCGCCTGTGGCCCGGCAGGACGGGGACGTCTCCTCGACCAGCCACCCGCGGCGGTCGTGGAGAACACTGTGGACAACCCTGTGGACCACCACGCGGGACGACACGCGGTCCGGGCCGTCGAAGAAGCCACCCGGGCACACGACGACCCGCCAGGACGATCCGACGGTCGACGCTGTCCCGGCACACCGGGCAGCCCCGAGCCACGGGACGCCCAACACCGCACACGAGACCTGGAGACGAGCGCGACATGACGATGCCGGCCGACCCCGTCGAGGACCTCTGGTCATCCGTCCTCGGACTCCTCTCGGAGGACGACCGCATCACCCCGCAGCTCCACGGCTTCCTCAACCTGGTCGAGCCGAAGGGCGTGCTCGCCGGGACGCTCTACCTCGAGGTCCCGAACGACCTCACCCGCGGCATGCTCGAACAACGCATCCGGATCCCCATCACCGAAGCGGTCTCGCGCATCGGCGACGACACCGTCGCGAACTTCGCCATCACGGTCAACCCGGACATGGCCTCCGAGCCGCGGGTCGACACCACGGTCGCGAGCCACGTGCCCGAGTACGCCGAGCCCGTGCAGGAGCCCGTCGAGCAGAGTGCGGCGCCACGGCAGTACATCGAGGCACCCTTCGTCCCGAGCCAGGTCGACGCCCCTGGTACCAGCGGTCGCCCCGAGTCCCGGCTCAACCCCAAGTACAACTTCGACAACTTCGTCATCGGCTCGTCGAACCGCTTCGCCCACGCCGCCGCGGTCGCTGTCGCCGAGGCGCCGGCCAAGGCCTACAACCCCCTCTTCATCTACGGGGACTCCGGCCTCGGCAAGACCCACCTCCTGCACGCGATCGGCCACTACGCCGAGAGCCTCTACCCGGGGATCCGGGTCCGGTACGTGTCCAGCGAGGAGTTCACGAACGACTTCATCAACTCGATCGCGAACAACCGGTCGAACCAGTTCCAGCAGCGCTACCGCGACATCGACATCCTGCTGATCGACGACATCCAGTTCCTGCAGGGCAAGGACTCGACGCAGGAAGCGTTCTTCCACACGTTCAACACGCTGCACGACCACAACAAGCAGGTCGTCATCACGTCGGACGTCGCGCCGAAGCACCTCACGGGGTTCGAGGACCGGATGCGCTCGCGCTTCGAGTGGGGCCTCATCACGGACGTGCAGGCGCCGGAGCTCGAGACGCGCATCGCGATCCTCCGCAAGAAGGCGCAGTCCGACCACCTGCAGGTGCCGGACGACATCCTCGAGTTCATGGCGTCGAAGGTGTCGAGCAACATCCGCGAGCTCGAGGGGACACTCATCCGCGTCACCGCGTTCGCGAGCCTCAACCGCACGGCCGTCGACATGGCACTCGTGCAGACCGTCCTGAAGGACCTGATCACCCTCGACGACGACAACGTGGTCGCGCCGACGGACATCATCAACCACACCGCGGAGTACTTCAAGCTCTCCGTCGACGACCTCTACGGCTCGTCCCGCTCGCAGGCGATCGCCACGGCGCGACAGATCGCGATGTACCTCTGCCGCGAGCTCACGAGCCTGTCCCTGCCGAAGATCGGACAGCTGTTCGGCAACCGCGACCACACCACCGTGATGTACGCGAACAAGAAGATCACCGAGCTGATGAAGGAGCGACGGTCGATCTACAACCAGGTCACCGAACTCACCAGCCGGATCAAGCAGGACCGCCGCTACCGCTGATCGCGGATCGGCCGAGTCGAGCGGCTCGCATCGGCAGATGGTCGCGCCAGCGGCCTGGAGGCACGACTGACGACCGTCAGATCGGCCTGCCTCCGAGCGCATCCACCATCTGAGACGGTTCCATGCGCCGGACTTCACACAGTGTGGAAAGCCTGTGGATAACTGTGGAGGACACGCCGGTCGGTTGTTCACAGCGGAGGGGTCATCTGTGGAGACTGGGGATGGAAGTGGATAGATGAGATTCACTCATCCAGAGGTCCCCCACACACCGCTCACAACTCACACGTGTGTAGTTCCCTGTGGACAAGCGGTGTTAACAGGGTTATCCACAGTGTGCACAGGCGTTAACACCATTACTCCTGGTTAACGATTGATCTCAGCGGGCCAACCTTGTGGACGGCGGGATGACAAGAAATCCGGGTCGGGTCGGGCTGTGCCACAATGGGGCGGCCGGACAGTCCAACCGATCGACAGGGGTTCCAGCTGTGAAGTTCGAGGTCAACCGGGACGTCTTCTCCGAAGCCGTCTCCTTCGCGGTGAAGCTCCTCCCACAGCGCACGACCCTCCCGATCCTCTCGGGCGTCCTCATCCACGCCGACGGCGACCGACTCACACTCTCGTCGTTCGACTACGAGGTCTCGGCGCAGACGTCCATCGCCGCGCAGATCGACGACCCGGGCACGGTGCTCGTCTCCGGCCGCCTGCTGAACGACATCGCGAGCCGCCTGCCGAACGCGCCGGTCACGTTCACCACCGAGGACTCGAAGATCTCAGTCACCTGCGGGTCGGCGCACTTCACGCTGCTGTCCATGCCCGTCGAGGAGTACCCGACGCTCCCGGAGATCGGTGCGCAGACCGGCGTCATCCCCGGCGACGCGTTCTCCGAGGCCGTCTCCCAGGTCGCCGTCGCCGCCAGCCGCGACGACGTCACCCCGGTGATCACCGGCGTGCAGCTCGAGGTCGGTGACAACGACCTCTCGCTCATCGCCACGGACCGCTACCGCGTCGCCGTCCGCACGATCGCGTGGGACTCCGGCCGCGTCGGTTCGGACCCGCTGCACGCACTCGTGCCGGCCCGCACCCTGCAGGAGGTCGGCCGCACCTTCGGCTCGGCGTCCACGGTGTCGGTCTCGATCAGCGGCTCGTCGGACCGCGAACTCATCGCGTTCCACGCCGACGACAAGACCGTCACCTCGTTGCTCATCAAGGGCAACTACCCGCCGGTCCGCCGGCTCTTCCCCGAGACCGTCCAGGACCACGCGGTGATCAACACCGCGGAACTGGTCGAGGCGGTCCGACGGGTCTCCCTCGTCCTGGAGCGCGAAGCCGCGCTCCGGTTCTCCTTCACGGTCGACGGGCTCACGCTCGAAGCGATCGGTTCCGAACAAGCGCAGGCGTCAGAGTCGATCAGTGCGTTGCTGACCGGGGAGGAAACGGTGGTCTCGCTGAAGCCCGCCTTCCTCCTGGACGGGTTGAACGCGGTGCACTCCGAGTTCGTCCGGATCTCCTTCACCAAGACGGAGAACCCCAACAAGCCGGGTCCGGTGCTCATCACCGGACAGACCTCGCAAGAGGCCCCGGCGACGGACGGATACCGGTACCTGCTGCAGCCCAATCTCCTGCTGCGGTAAGCGCAACAGCCGAACACTGCGCTGACGCGCCACCCCTGCATCAGCGCGACGACGAACAGAAGAGGAAATCATGCACATCGGTCTTGTCGGCCTCGGTCGCATGGGCAACAACATGCGTGCCCGTCTCCGCAACGCAGGCATCGAGGTCACCGGCTACGACGCGAACCCCGCCGTCTCGGACGTCGCCGACCTCGGCGCACTCGCCGCGGCGCTCCCCGAGGGCAAGAAGCTCGTGTGGGTCATGGTCCCGCACGGCAAGATCACCGACGACGTGATCACCGACCTGTCGAACGTCCTGAGCGAGGGCGACCTCGTGATCGACGGCGGCAACTCGAAGTGGCTCGACGACGAGGTGCACGCCAAGCAGCTCGACGCCAAGGGCATCCGCTACATGGACGCCGGTGTCTCCGGTGGCGTCTGGGGCAAGGACAACGGCTACGGCCTCATGGTGGGCGGCGCCCCCGAGGACGTCGAGTTCGCCATGCCCGTCTTCGACGCACTCCGTCCCGAGGGCCCCCGCGAAGAGGGCTTCTCGCACGCCGGCGGCGTCGGCGCGGGTCACTACGCGAAGATGGTCCACAACGGCATCGAGTACGCGATCATGCAGGCGTACGGCGAGGGCTACGAGCTCCTCGAGGCCAAGGACATCGTCCACGACGTCCCGGCGGTCTTCGCCGGTTGGCAGCGTGGCACGGTCGTCCGCTCCTGGCTGCTCGACCTCCTCGTCCTCGCCATCAACGAGGACCCGAAGCTCGACGAGCTCGAGGGCTACGTCGACGACTCGGGCGAGGGTCGCTGGACCCTCGAAGAGGCGATCGAGCTCGCGGTGCCGATGCCCGCGCTCTCCGCGGCGATGTTCGCCCGCTTCGTCTCGCGTCAGGGCAGCGAGTCCCCGACCATGAAGGCCGTCGCGGCGCTCCGCAACCAGTTCGGCGGCCACGCCGTCAAGAAGGCGTAGCTCAGGTAACCACCTGAGCTCGTCTCGGCCCGCGTGCACGTCGACCACCTGCAACTGACGGACTTCCGGAACTACCGGGAGGCCGAGGTCGACCTCGCACGCGGGCCGAACCTGTTCGTCGGACGGAACGGACAGGGCAAGACCAACCTCGTCGAGGCGATCGGTTACCTGTCGACGCTCGGCTCGCACCGGGTCCCGACGGACGCCGCACTCGTCCGGCAGGGCTGCGACGCCGCGATCGTCCGCGCTCGGCTCGCCCACGAGGACCGCAGCATCCTCGCCGAGGTGCAGATCAACCGCACCGGCGCGAACCGTGCACAGGTGAACCGGTCGCCCATCAAGCCGCGCGAGCTCCCGCGGTACTGCACGAGCGTGCTCTTCGCTCCGGAGGACCTCGCGCTCGTCCGCGGTGAACCGGCCGGTCGGCGCCGGATGCTCGACGAACTCCTCGGCCAGATCGCCCCGCGCATGCAGGGCGTCCTCGCCGACTACGACCGGACGCTCCGGCAGCGGAACACCCTGCTGAAGTCCGCCCGGGCGACGGGCGCGAAGGCGGGTTCGCTCGCGACGCTCGACGTCTGGGACGAACGGCTCGTCGCGTTCGGCTCCGAGATCATCGCTGCTCGTGACCACCTCACCCGGCGGCTCGCACCGTTCGTGGCCGAGGCGTACGCGACCGTCGCCGGCGAACGGCACGAGGCGTCGATCTCGGGCGTGCTCAGTGTCCGCGGCGGCGACCCGGAGGACGCGGCAGCGACGGATACCGTCCTCGGGACACCGGACGAGCCGGTCACCATCGCGGCGGCCGCCGATGCGTTCCGGGCCGCGCTCGAGCGACGGCGGCGTGACGAGCTCGACCGCGGCCTGACGCTCGTCGGGCCCCACCGGGACGACGTGCTCTTCCAGCTGAACGGGTTACCCGCCCGCGGGTACGCCAGCCACGGGGAGTCGTGGTCGTTCGCGCTCGCCGTGCAGCTCGCCAGTGCGTCGATCCTGCGCGCCGAGTCGAGCCTGGGCGACCCGATCATCATCCTCGACGACGTGTTCGCCGAACTCGACGAGTCCCGTCGGGAGCGCCTGGCCGGAGCGGTCGCGGACTACGAGCAGGTGCTCATCACCGCGGCGGTCTTCGGCGACGTGCCCGAGCAGTTGGCCGCGCACACCGTGCGGATCGAGGCCGGCACGATCGTGACCGACGAGGCGGAGGCGAGCCGCGCCTCCAGTCCGACCGAGCGCACGGGAGACCACCCGACGGAGGCCGGCGTCTGATGCCGAAACCCGTGAAGCCCACCGAGCCCTCGCGGGTCTACCGGCACCTCCGTGCCGTGTTCGGCGACCCCTCGAAGCGCGGCGTCGACGCGCGCCGCCGGCGCATGAAGGGACTCGACCCGGACTCCGTGCCCTACGGCCGCGGTCGCGAGCCCGCCGGACTCGGCGACATCGTCGGGTCGTTGGCCCAGGAACTCGGCTGGACAGAACCCCTCGCCCGCTCCGAGCTGTTCGTCGACTGGCCGGCCGTGGTGGGGGACGAGCTCGCGAAGCACTCCCGGCCGATGACGATCGACGACGGCGCACTCGTCATCCGGTGCGACTCGACGGCCTGGGCGACCCAGCTCCGACTGATGCGGAGCACCATCACGACGACGATCGCCGAGCGGCACCCGGAGGCAGGGGTGCAGTCGATCCGGGTTTCGGGCCCCGACGCCCCCACCTGGAAACGCGGTCCCAGGACGGTCCAGGGGCGCGGTCCTCGCGACACTTACGGGTGAGCCGACGAAATCGTCCGGGAGGACGAAAAAAGGCCGTCCACGGGCGGATTCCGCCCTCGGATCCGGGGTCCCTGCGGTAGACTGGGAGGTGCAGTGCGCGGGTGTTCCGCGCGCAGGCAGGAGCACCCTCGAATGACATCCGGATCTGACGACGACCGACTGAACTCGTCCAGCGAGCAGACCCCGCAGAACGATCCAGAGTACGGCGCAGACCAGATCCAGGTGCTCGAGGGACTCGAAGCGGTCCGGAAGCGTCCGGGCATGTACATCGGGTCGACCGGGCCGCGCGGTCTGCACCACCTCGTGCAGGAGATCGTCGACAACTCCGTCGACGAAGCACTCGCCGGGTACTGCGACACGATCAACGTCACCATCCGCGAAGACGGTGGCGTCCGTGTGGTCGACAACGGCCGCGGCATCCCCGTCGGGATCCACGCTGCCGAGGGCGTCTCGACCGTCCAGGTCGTCCTGACCGTCCTGCACGCCGGCGGCAAGTTCGGCGGCGGCGCGTACGCGGTGTCCGGTGGTCTGCACGGCGTCGGCTCGTCGGTCGTCAACGCGCTGAGCTCCGAGCTCGACGTCGAGGTCCGGCAGCAGGGCCACGTCTGGCGCCAGAGCTACACCGACGGCGTCCCCGTCGCACCCCTGTCCAAGGACGAAGAGGACGACGGGCACGGCACGACCATCACCTTCTGGCCGAACGCCGACATCTTCGAGACCGTCGTCTTCGACTACGAGACCCTCCGCACGCGGTTCCAGCAGATGGCGTTCCTGAACAAGGGCCTCCGGATCACGCTGCAGGACGAGCGCACCCCGGACGAAGGGGAAGAGTCCCGCAAGGACTCCTTCCTGTACGAGCGCGGGCTCGCCGACTACGTCGAGTACCTCAACGCCCAGAAGAAGGCCGACCTGGTGCACCCGGACGTCATCGGCTTCGAGGCCGAGGACCCGGAACGCAAGATCGCGCTCGAGGTCGCGATGCAGTGGAACACCTCCTACCAGGAGAGCGTCCACACCTTCGCGAACACGATCAACACGCACGAGGGCGGCACCCACGAAGAGGGCTTCCGCGCCGCGCTCACGTACCTGGTGAACAAGTACGCGCGTGAAGCGAAGATCATCAAGGAGAAGGACGACAACCTCACGGGTGACGACATCCGCGAAGGGCTGACGGCCGTCATCTCCGTGAAGCTCGGCGAGCCGCAGTTCGAGGGCCAGACGAAGACCAAGCTCGGCAACACCGAGGCCAAGGGCTTCGTGCAGCGCGTCGTCGGCACCGAGCTCACCCACTGGTTCGAGAGCAACCCGACGCAGGCCCGCGACGTCGTGCGCAAGGCGATCCAGGCGTCGCAGGCCCGGCTCGCCGCCCGCAAGGCGCGTGAGACCACGCGACGCAAGGGCCTCCTCGAGTCGGGCGGCATGCCCGGGAAGCTCAAGGACTGCCAGTCGAAGGACCCGACGGTCTCCGAGATCTTCATGGTCGAGGGTGACTCCGCCGGCGGTTCCGCCGTGCAGGGTCGCAACCCGATGACGCAGGCGATCCTGCCGTTGCGCGGCAAGATCCTCAATGTCGAGAAGGCCCGTCTGGACCGCGCCCTGGCCAACCAGGAGATCCAGTCGATGATCACGGCGTTCGGCGCCGGCATCGGCGAGGACTTCGACCCCGACAAGGCCCGGTACCACAAGATCGTGTTGATGGCCGATGCCGACGTCGACGGTCAGCACATCACGACGCTGCTGCTCACGCTGCTGTTCCGGTACATGCGGCCGCTCATCGAGCGCGGCTACGTCTACCTCGCGCAGCCGCCGCTGTACCGCCTGAAGTGGTCGAACTCGGCGCACGAGTACGTGTTCAGCGACCGGGAGCGCGACGCCCTGATGACCGCCGGCCTCGCCGCCGGCAAGCGCATCCCGAAGGACAACGGGATCCAGCGCTACAAGGGTCTCGGCGAGATGGACTACAAGGAGCTCTGGGACACCACGATGAACCCGGACACCCGCACGCTGCTGCAGGTCACGCTCGAGGACGCCGCCGCGGTGGACAGCGTCTTCGCGACGCTGATGGGCGAGGACGTCGAGTCCCGTCGCCAGTTCATCCAGCAGAACGCGAAGGACGTCCGGTTCTTGGACATCTGATCCTGGCCTGGAGGCACGGCGTGAGCCGCGCGCACCAGTCCTGACCACCTGTGGTCGCGCCCGGCGCGACGATGTGAACCACAGCCTCCCGGCTGTCCAGAAAGGGAACGAAGCCACATGGCTGACGACAACGAGAACGGCGCCGACGAGCAGCCCGAGATCGTCCACGGCGACAGCGGGGACATCGTCGTCTCCGGTGACCGCATCTCGCAGGTCGACCTGCAGCTCGAGATGCAGCGCTCGTACCTCGACTACGCGATGTCCGTCATCGTCGGTCGTGCCCTGCCGGAGGTCCGTGACGGGCTGAAGCCGGTGCACCGCCGCGTGATCTACGCGATGTTCGACGGCGGCTACCGCCCCGACCGGGCCTTCTCGAAGTGTTCCCGCGTCGTCGGCGACGTGATGGGGCAGTTCCACCCGCACGGTGACTCCGCGATCTACGACGCACTCGTCCGCCTCGTGCAGCCGTGGTCGCTCCGCTACCCGCTCGCACTCGGCCAGGGCAACTTCGGTTCCCCGGGCAACGACGGCGCCGCGGCCCCGCGGTACACCGAGACCAAGATGGCGCCGCTCGCCATGGAGATGGTCCGGGACATCGACGAGGACACCGTCGACTTCCAGGACAACTACGACGGCCGCACGCAGGAGCCCGCGATCCTGCCCGCACGGTTCCCGAACCTGCTCGTCAACGGGTCCGTCGGCATCGCGGTCGGCATGGCCACGAACATCCCGCCGCACAACCTGCGCGAGGTCGCCGCCGGCGCGAAGTGGGCGCTCGAGCACCCCGACGCGACGCGCGAGGAGCTCCTCGGTGCGCTCATGCAGCGGATCAAGGGCCCGGACTTCCCGACCGGGGCGCAGATCCTCGGGACCAAGGGCATCCAGGACGCCTACCGCACCGGCCGTGGGTCGATCACGATGCGCGCGGTCGTCAACGTCGAGGAGATCCAGGGTCGTACCTGCCTCGTCGTCACCGAGCTGCCGTACCAGGTCAACCCCGACAACCTCGCGATCCGCATCGCCGAGGGCGTCAAGGACGGCAAGCTCGCCGGCATCGCGGACATCCGTGACGAGACCTCCGGCCGCACGGGGCAGCGCCTCGTCATCGTCCTGAAGCGCGACGCCGTCGCGAAGGTCGTCCTCAACAACCTGTACAAGCACACGCAGCTGCAGGAGAACTTCGGCGCGAACATGCTCGCGATCGTCGACGGCGTGCCCCGCACCCTCGCGCTCGACGGGTTCATCTCGGCATGGGTCGACCACCAGATCGACGTCATCGTCCGCCGCACGCAGTTCCGGCTGCGCGAGGCCGAGAAGCGCGCCCACATCCTCCGTGGCTACCTGGCCGCGCTCGACGCCCTCGACGAGGTCATCGCGCTCATCCGCCGGTCGCCCGACGTCGAAGAGGCCCGCACCGGCCTGATGGACCTGCTGTCCGTCGACGAGATCCAGGCGCGTGCGATCCTCGAGCTGCAGCTCCGCCGCCTCGCCGCCCTCGAGCGGCAGAAGATCCACGACGAGGCCGAGGAGCTCGAGCGCAAGATCGCCGACTTCCAGGACATCCTCGGCTCGGAGACCCGGCAGCGCACGATCATCGGCGAGGAGCTCGACGAGATCGTGGAGCGCTTCGGTGACGACCGTCGCAGCGAGATCCTGCTCGGCTTCGACGGTGACATGTCCATCGAGGACCTCATCCCCGAAGAGGAGATGGTCGTCACCCTCACCCGCGGCGGCTACGTCAAGCGCACGCGGAGCGACAACTACCGCTCGCAGCACCGCGGTGGCCGCGGGGTCAAGGGTGCGCAGCTGCGCGCCGACGACATCGTCGAACACTTCTTCGTCACGACGACGCACCACTGGCTCCTGTTCCTCACAGACCAGGGCCGGGTCTACCGCGCCAAGGCGTACGAACTGCAGGAAGCCAGCCGCGACGCCAAGGGCCAGCACGTGGCGAACCTGCTCGCGCTCCAGCCGGACGAGAAGATCCAGCAGGTGCTCGACATCCGCGACTACGAGGCCGCGCAGTACCTCGTGCTCGCCACCGAGCACGGCCTCGTGAAGAAGACGGCGCTGACCGAGTACGACACCAACCGCACCGGCGGCATCATCGCCATCAACCTGCGTGACGGTGACACCCTCGTGCAGGCGCTCCTCGTCGACGAGCACGACGACCTGCTCCTCGTCTCGAAGCACGGCATGTCGCTGCGCTTCACCGCGACGAACGACACGCTGCGCCCCATGGGTCGATCGACCTCCGGCGTGAAGGGCATGTCCTTCCGCGACGGCGACGCGCTCCTCGCAGCGCGGGTCGTGTCCGACGACGGCTACGTGTGGGTCATGACGGAGGGCGGCTACGCCAAGCGCACCTCGGTCGACCAGTACCGCGTGCAGGGCCGTGGCGGACTCGGCATCAAGGTGGCCAAGCTGGCAGCCGATCGAGGTGACCTTGTGGGTGCTCTCATCGTGGGCGAGGACGACGAGGTGCTCGTCGTGCTGCAATCGGGCAAGGTGGTAAGGTCTGCCGTGTCCGAGGTGCCCGCCAAGGGCCGCGACACGATGGGTGTGGTCTTCGCGAGGTTCGCGGAGAACGACCGGATCATCGCGGTGGCCCGGAACACAGAGCGGAACCTGGACGACCAGGACGACGCCGAGATCGAGCCTGCGGGCCCGGTGGAGACGGTGAGCCCTGCTGAAGCAGCGCCGGAATCCACTGATCCCATCGACACCGAGCCTGGCGACGACCAGGCCGGAGAGGACCAGTCAAGCAATGAGTAGTGTCGCCGAGAAGCTCCAGAAGAAGGCGAAGCGTCCCGTCGGCACCCGCCAGGTGCGGTTGCGACTGGTCTACGTCGACTTCTGGTCGATGGTGAAGCTCAGCTTCCTCATCGCCCTGGCCGGGTCCATCGTGATCGTCGTCGCGACGGCGCTCGTCTGGGTCATCCTGAACCAGACCGGTGTCTTCGGGGAGATCGACTCGCTCCTGAAGGACGTCACCGGACAGAACAACTACTCGATCATGGATCAGTTCTCCCTGGGCCAGGTGCTCGGGTTCTCCATCGTCGTGGGCATCCTCAACGTGGTCGTCGGCACCGTGCTCGGCGCCATCGTCAGCGTGCTCTACAACCTCAGTGTGCGGATCACCGGCGGCCTGCTGGTCGGCTTCACGAACAACTGACACACCCGGCCCGGATGGGTC
>Ga0153924_1000393_pt1 | contig 27985 bp, 23 predicted proteins | sample TSNJ008MetaG_FD_104709 | JGI IMG/M metagenome (GOLD analysis project Ga0153924, IMG submission 104709) | Attine ant fungus gardens microbial communities from New Jersey, USA - TSNJ008 MetaG | ecosystem: Host-associated > Fungi > Mycelium > Unclassified | place: USA: New Jersey, Wharton State...
CCTTCCTTCAGGCCTTCCTGTTAGCCAACAGACATCTCATAACAAATCCTCGCTCTTTTGACTAGCCGGCGTGCAGGGTCGTCTGACGCAACGTGTTGATCCATCTGATATCATCTTCCACGTGAACGGCAAGGACCCAGATCAATGAATGGGACTATGGAGGATTTTGTGACTCCATTGATGTGAGTCTGCTAGCAGATTTCTCAATGCCTGAGACAGAGCCCATATTAAACCAGTGCAGAAAGCGTCATATCTTTTGAGATCTTCTGACCCAACCCCTCCTGGGTAGTCAAACTTTTCTGGCAGGTTCCTCCCACCCACTTATTCGCTGCATCATATGCCCTGTGGTTCATATATCGCTAGCAATGATATTTCGGTTGTCGAAGAAGGTATAGGAAAAAAAACCTCCAGCTGGGGAAGACATGATCTGTGTAGAAGGCGAACGAGCGTGGTTCACCTTGGCTAGTGTAGGTTGTGCATTCCCACTCGATGTCGGTAACTAATCATCTGTTGCAGATTTTTTGATCCAGTTTGGTAGCTTTGGATGCGTATTTTTTCTTTCATAAAGGATTATCGATTGATGAGAATGGGTTTCCTTTGGGGAATATCAAGGGTGAGCGAATGATCATTTTCCCATGTAGACTCGAACGACTGGTGGCTCGGTAGCAATGACTATATTTTAAGGAGGCTCGGTTCGTATTATTGCATCGGTGTGAACGAAGCACGCGCTGTTTATCCCTGCGCTGCCGTGAACGCCATCATGAAAGCCGATGTGAGAGTGAAAAAGGTGATTGAGGATGTATGGTCAGGTATGATCGGGTGGAATGTATACATGATCTAGAAGAACTAACCTGTAGCTGTTCCAGTCGCAACTATGCCCATGGCAAGAGCACAATGATGTTTGAAATGATGAGGAACCACCGTCAAAGCTGAATGGTTGAATAAGATGGTCTAGCATTTTCAGGAGACCCACAGAACATAGACAATTCCAGAAACAAATCCTGAACCGACCCCGCATGCAAGGGAGACCTAGGAACAGAGTCAGTAATGCTGTAGTCATTCGGAATAATCTTCTTCATCCAGTTGAATGCTGAGTTGCAAGGCAATGATAGGGGAGCAGCCTTCTATTATATGAGTTTGATCTCTTCAATGGTTGCTCTGAACTTCCATGTGTCGTAGATTTCTATATTGAACGCAACTTCCGTTGTGGAGCCGACGTTCATCCCGCTTCTGTGCTCAGTAGTGGGAGTGATTAACCTCAGCGTCATTCGCGTTTTTGGGATGGCCATCAGCATTTTTTGTTATTCATTTGTTAAGTCTTCGACGGGGTATATCTTACCTGCTGTTGCTTTCGATTTTATTTGCGGTGAAAGTATGTGTAGCTTCTCCACTCGCGAAAATGGTGCTTGTTCTGGTTGGATGTCGCCTTGGTAGCCCCAGCGATCGGTGAGATGCCCTCATGAATATGTTGGTTTCATGTTTATTGAACTCATTCCACCTAAATAAAGCTTCATACGGTCGAGGAAATTGGCGCTCGGATGGGTATCACATTTGCATTTTCAGGTACGCCTAAGTTAATCTCGGACCACAACTTATGATCAACGTATCTCAGGAGTCGCCTCGCTTTTCTGTATGAGATGGTCTGTATCCTCGGATATTGTGGTTCTAGTCTAAATGATTTAACAACGTCAATAGCTGGCGCTCTTCTCACAACAAACTGTCAGGAGGAATGAGCATAATTTGCCCTGTTTCACTGGTAACAAATTACCTCTTCACGTTATCCTTATCGGAGTCAGTTCCATCATTATTTTCGCGACGCTCACGGGCCTTGTCCAGCGCTGTTTTTATACTGATTTCCAGATTCTTCGTGGTCAGAGTAGTTGGCTCATGCCAGATGTAATTCACACTAAAAATCATGTATGCAGGGCTCATCTAGCAAAATCGTATCATACATACAAACTATTTTTGTGAGGCCAGTCTCCTGTCTCGAATTATCGGGCAAGAAAAGTGGAGGATCTTCCACCGCCGCCCATCGAAGAGAATGCTTCTGTGTCTGTCATTGCATTATGATCGCAAGCTTCTCATTACCTGCGAAGGAAGTCAATACAAATGAGTTTCGCATCTGTATATGTGACAGATTGTTTCTTGTTTGAATTAAACTCGATGTTTGATAGATTGGTGCGCAGACCAGTCCGGTACTCTGTGCATCGCTTTGTGATAGCAAAAATTTCTTCATCTGTATTCCCAAGATCAATATGACCCCTCACACCCTAGATGTGTTCTCTCTGTGATTAAGTTCCGCGGATTATCAGAATCAAGAGTGATCCATAGGATGACTCTTCATGGGAGATTAATCGCCCACACCGGGTGTATCCCAGCCCTAGAAACAGCTGAAGGTGATTTATTATCATCTCGCCATACGTTGCTGTCAATCCTGCAAACACAGATAGTCCAATCTCAACAAGCGTCTATGAACTCGTGAGGCAAACAGGTAGTAGATAAAATCACACTACTCAGTAAAGCCAAAGATATCACCATCATTGCACAGACTTGCGTGGTGGTAAAATTCCAACAACTGCCATGTTAAAAGCGCTACATGTCCAAGTTGAATATTTTGTATCCTTGTCAATTTTATCTTTCCTGACATTATTGTCGATTACCACTTCCCAATTCGCCCGGCATGGGTGTATTGGCGCATTGAGCAACTACGAACGGTCGATAGAATCCCATGACATTCTTGAACAAATATCAATATATCACTGATCCCATTAGAATGAGCGGGTGCAAAAGCTCATCGATGTTGACAACTGGAGTCACTTACAGACCTACATAGGTGAAGACGCCAGCTGATGCTACGTATCTTCCGTATCTGGACGATTATCCAGTAATGGATCGCTGAATGCATGGTCGCATTTTGTGCATACAAAGAATAGGATCATTCTTGTCTCTTTGCGTTTCGATTGGTCTTGATAAAGCACGGCACTGAAAGCAAAATTTAAACCTCTGAATTTAAACAGTGGTATGAAAAGATTTCACTCGTCGTTGCCGCATCTCGGACACAAGATATTAGAGTGTGCCTTAAATGATTCAGCTTCAAATCGGGTAGAACGTGGGGGGGAACACACAAGGGTGGGATCTGCGCCGAGGTCGGCGGTGACCCCAACTTGTTCTCTACGAAGGTCTTGATTAATGACATCAACTATTGTGATGGACAAGGATTACTTGGTGACTGTCAAAAGGTCGTTCTTGTAGACACATTTGTTTTCTCCTATCTCGTCGTAATCACAGATCCGGCAAGCGTAGACCATAATCCTGCGTTGCTGGTCGGCCTTGGGGTAGAGCAAATTGTTACATTCCGAACAGAAGTGCAACGATGCCTAAAATGAACACTTTAAGCGATAGAAATAAGCCTGCAACAATTCAGAGTACCATGTCCTTCGATGAGCAATGGTCACAGGTGAAAAACACTAGTTACCAGATGACAAATCTGGCATGTGACCTCGAATGAATGGCACCGTTGGTTCGCGAGCTTGCCGATCAAGAAGACCGTGACGTCAGGCTGACCCCTCAGATTCCATTGACCCATTAGTCTTGCCCGGTCTATTTTCATAACACATCCGCCATGGATCCTCTAGCTTGCGGATGTCTCATAATCAGTTCAAACATTCACCTTTTCAAAATTTCTTCCGGCAGTTCCGCTTAGAGATCGCGATTTCGTGGATAAAGTGATGCCGTGTGGGGTTAGTGCCTCCACCAGTGTCCGCAGACTCATAAAACATAGGACTTGCTTACTGACCTATCTCGTCATGGAATGTAGGCCCGCTTCTTAGTCTCGTCAATACTCTTATCATCCTAGCTCATGCATAAGGCCGCCAACAAGCAGCACGACTTCGCCGTGCTATATCGTCGCCGCCAGTCGCACAAAGAGAGAAACTTCATTCCTGGCCATTCAGGTCCAAATCCAGCAATAACATTCAGATTTGATCACAAGGGCCGATTAATCGGTCTTTCTTCTTAGTATAAATCAGAGTTCAAACCCAGGGTTCATTACTTAGGATTCGGTCTGCAACGCCGATTATGTGCGGAAGATGCCTATCAAGCTTATCCCATGGTCTATTTTGTCCGTCAAACGTGTTTAATCGTTGTCTTGTCCTCTCTCATTTAAACTAGCTGTGAGTCTCAGAGTATATTGCTAAGTCAGCCCATCGTCATCTAATGCACATATACAGATCATTTTCATTAAAAAGAACATAATAATAGCAATCTACATATGTGTATCTAGATGTTGATGGGCGAGTTCAATACAATTAGTTACATTTAAATTAAACAAGTGTGCTTGTGGTATCACTGAAGAATAGCTGAGCTGGAAACTGCATTCAGCAATTGACCAGTCAAGGATGATTTGTTGTGAACTGTGAACAGTAGCAGACATTTTTCTTGAATTGGACTGATCAAATTCTGCTGAACAGGCAATTTAGTACCTAGTCTAATATAGTTGTGCAGGTTGTAAGGGATAATCAGAATGTAAGGGACAGTCAGGATCATCCAGATGGAACCCTCAAAGTGGACCGATTGACTATAGGGAATATTGTACCCATGCTTCCATTAGTAGAAGAGTTTCAGTAGATTGATTCAAGCATCAGGTCACTAGTAACCGATCATTTCAAACATGATTAATAGATTTCCCGCCGCGACAGGAGTCCAAGTTTGATACCAAGTTCAAAGGATGTCAAGATGAGCCATGACTCGATATTCCGACATGTACGACTTAATATCCTCGCCTTCCTATCTCCAGGCACTATAAATGTGTTTCATCAATAGTTATTTCTGTGGCATCTTCTCTGACTCTTTCTAAGCAACTTAATCGCCATGATTTGTCTGTTTCTCGGCCAAAGGGAATGCCGAAACCTAGTCCGAGACCGTGGAATTTAGGTCTTTGATGGCTGCCATCAACCCATCAAGTTTAGCTTGGCAGGATCTCTTACAAGAGTTGAAAGAGTTGAATGGGTTCTGATTGCTTTTCCTCACGGTCTCTTTCAGATTTCTTCCCTTCGCGGTTGTCAATAACCAACTCTTGCCACCGTCGTTACCGTCGTTGAAACAATGCAGCTCTCAGTCGTCTTCCCTGTCCTTGCTTGCATTGTCGCAACTGTCCACGCTATGCATTACCCAGAAACTAACGCTGTTCGTCTTGCTCGTGGTCTCCCGCCCAATCCTCCCGTCCGACGCAGTAGGAGTAGTAAGTTCTAACTTCAGGAGTCGTGCATATCTGATTAATTTCACTCTCAGCGGTCCCAAACAGCAGGCCCTCCAGCATCCCTGGACCGTGCAACAGCGGATCCGTTCAATGCTGCAACAAAGTCACCTCCGCCGAGGATCCGGTTGCTAGTTCCGTGACTGGTCTTCTGGGCCTTTTACTTTCTCCGGATACTAGTGTTGGATTGGAATGTCATCCCATGACATTTGCTGGAAACAGTGGTGTCAACTGGTGAGTCGAACCAAGTTTTGTTCAGAGACGTTCAAGTGTTTAGCGCATGCTTGCAGCAACGCTCAGACTGTGTGCTGTAACAATAGCGAATTCGATGGTGTGATCGCCATTGATTGCAATGCCAGTAAGTGATTATAGTGCCTTTGATATGTTTCAGAACGTTAAGGTCATCTGTTCCAGTCAACTTCTAAGAGCATCCGATGGAGAATAGCGAAGATTTTGTTATAGACCTTCCTTTTAATGCCGTTCCCTCAATGACCTGTATCTATTGTGTATAATGCATTCTCGTTGTATACCCCAATGCATGTACTCAATGTCATTGTCATCTACCGTACTCTGCTGTCAGCAGACTTGGAACATGACAACCTTCTGGTATGGTCAATGTTGCTTCTCTTTTGCATAAATTATGCCTGTCATATTTTCGATGAATAACTTGTGAATCAACGTTTATTACCTAAAGTTCAACGATTGAAGAGAGGATTAAGAGGGGATCCAACATGAACTACGGCCAGTGTTTGATACTAACTCAGGGGAGTGCAATTACATCAGGTATTGGAATAAACATCCAAGAAATAAATAACCAACAGATTGTTTGTATTGCAGGTTTATTCCACCTACTATATTCACATTTAGTTTAGAACGAGCTCGGCAGACCATTCCAGAAGCCCAGATGTCGTCATTAGCTATCTCGCTTGCCGCGTCTTAGCACCCGTTGTGGTATACAATACACTCTGTATGTTGTCGGACCCCAGATAATTAGTGAAGAGGCTAGTCCTGAAAGTCTGGGACTAGACCCATTTGGACCTGAACTTGCCAGCCTAATTTTCCAGATACTGGTAGTTCTAGTGTTAAAGTTCTTTAGCATGTCACTGACACTCCAACTGGTGTAAGTGTCATTTAGCTTTGCTAGAGCAATCCCAAGACTCAATAATCTCCAAGTTAGTTGTTTGATATATCTTGTTGCGGAATGACGCCATTGTCATGGTTTTGTTGGAGCGTTGTCTCGAATATTTATCTGTGTAGGTACAATGAGATTAAGTCTTTCTGTCTTTCCCTCTCTTCCCCTGCGCGCAATTCATTTTGCTGCGGCATATATGCATTGTGATACTGAAACATATTTTCTCTTGAGAAGATATGAAGGTTGTTCGCATGAATCGTCTAACCCTTTGACTGGCCTAATTGATCATGCGCATCAACACACGGTACTCATCGACCAGGACATGCCTTAATGTTTGTCCGAATTACCTTTGGTGCTCAGAAGCCATGACACTAAAGGGATTGAGCATTCAAAAAGCAGGATTTACAGCGAGACACAAGCTGGATTTATGTCTTATAACATACAAAGTGAATTCAGAAAATTACATTGAGAGCAGCGGTTACGAGAAATGTTAGCGTCTTCAGATCAACCAAAGGATGAGAAAATTCATTATTAGCGCAGATCGCGATCCACTGTTTAGCTTCTGGCGCAGACTTCGACACGCTCCATGCCTCAGAAGCGTTGAGAAGATGAGATTGATGAATTCATAAAGATATCACTCAATCTAAATTTCTGACCGGGCCACTTATCGTCTTGTCGTTGTTGATTTAATGCATGCTTGTGAGTTATTGGATCCGTTTCATTTACAAGTCCTTCTTGACGGATTTTCCCATTAGTCCAGATTTCAAATAGTTCTGAGAACCCTCGTTAGTTACGAATACATCGGAGAAGCAAAAGTATCATTGGTCTCAGATATGGTCTCGGATGTGGTCTTGGATACTTCGGGAATCCGGGGGCAGCTACAGACTTCATGCATATTCAAAATGCCATCACTGGGATGGATTTTTTCGGAGCCACTGTTTCTTTTCTTATTTTCTTGTGGAGCAGTTCGGTCCGATAGTTTGACTCTTCAAGTCCGTTGATGTCCCCGAGGAGTGAGGAGTGAGGGATAAATGGACATTGCCGAGCTAAATTGACCTTTGGATAGGAACTGTGGCCCAGTGCTTGTGCGCATCCTGTTCAGGTAGTATTGGTACTCAATATGCTCGTTCCACTACAGAGGTAGATGGGCTCACCCACTGACATCAGCTCATCATGGAAGGTCTCTTTCATTCCATTGAGATTGAGACTTGGTTTCAGATTGTCTGTCAATCCCCAAATGTTGCCGCTTCTACCATGGCCTTCTTACAATGGATGTTTCGCATCTTCGTTGAATCTCTTGAGTGGATTTTTTGGATATGGTGTACACCTTGGCGTGCCCTTCTTGGCTGATCTGCTGGAGATACAATTTTCGTCGAGACGAATGTCCTTGATAGAGTAAGACAACCACCTATAATCACCTAGTGTTGTCGTGATTGTCGCTACGTAGGGACAAAAGCGGAGTTGGGAAGGAAGTGGGCTCGAAGAAGATGAGGGTTCGGGTGCATCGGTTTTTGTGGCCGACGGAGATAGCCTCTATAAGGGCGAAACGTGGACATGCACAGGTATGTGAAATGTATCCTGCCGCTGATGACGATTTATTGTTTATGACAGATTGAGGTTTGTTATGGGTTCGAATCGAACGAGATCATCCTGATTATCTCACGTTGTACTGTTTTTAGCAAAAGTTAGCTTTCGGAAACATCAAGCGCTCTCTTACACAAAAGTAAAGGGCTGAGAAGAACTCAGCTCACTGTTCTAACGAAAGCGATAAGGAGGAAGGGGAAGACACAGAAGAGCATTTCTCTTGTAATTTGGCCGTAGACTCTTACTTTTATGAAGAGGACACATTTTGGGGCAGTGTGATACCTTGAAATAAAGAAATAAAAGAGAGGTAGTGGTACTGGAAGGAGGCAGAAGCTTGAAGAGGAGCTCGAGGATGATATCCGGTCAAAAGACGAATATCAAGCCTCAGAAAAGGGAGAAGGAAGAAGAATCGAAAGAAGATGTAGCAATGACTCCGCGAACATCAAGCAAGAAATATGCTCGTCGGTTTGACTACAGCAACTCCACGCAAGCGCTCTACAGTTGTGAAACCCCTTGCACAACCAACACTTCATTCCAGCTGCCGCTCGAGGGAGAAAATTGGGGGTTCAGCTCTCTCCTTCCGACAAATTTACCATTCGACCACGGGCTTTTCCTTGTACCAACTAGATTAGTTCGCAATCAAACCTGGGATCAAAAGATCCTTGGTTACGTGCAATGCATGTTGGGAATCGACCTGATTCGTCGCCCTGTAGAGATACGCAATTTGACAACGTGTTGAGGTGCTTTGGTGAGTTGTCGGAGGAAGGTAGTGGAGACAGCGTACTTGATAACTGGTGGTGCAGAACAAGGCTGATGCTCTATGCCGGATAGATATCCATAGCAGCGTACTGTCTGCTCTGAGAAGCTGTGTCTGGCCATAACGTCCCAAGAGATGGCCATCTCGCGTAAGGCCCTTTTTACTCGATATCTCATTGGTGGTTTAGGACGAGGCTCTCTGTAGGCCATGCATGGTAAGTACGGCCCCCTTAAACCCAACAAAATCATTCATGAAGTATTATGTTAATGGACGACCTGGACCAGTTAATCAGGATGTTGTTTATAATTGGTTTCGAAAGAAACTATTAATTCAAAGTCCCTTTTGAACTGGCCGACACTTGCCGGGAGCAAGCTTGTTGTATTACCGCTGTCGCTAACACGATGGATTTTCCAGAAAGAGTGATGACAGGATGAGTAAGAAGTCGATTGGGTTCGTCCGAATTAAAACTGAGTTAGTCAAAGACTAAACTTTTCATCGGTGATACGGATCAACTTTCAGCCAAATACCCGACTGCAACTGGAGGCCATTGATTGTGCACGGCTGACATCTGCGAAAGAGAATCAGGATGGGGAGAATATGATTGAGGACAAGGCTATTGCGATGGCGCTCATAATGGTATCAGTGGAGACGTCTGAAGAGCATTGGATATATGTGGGTAAGAATAGGGTCTTCTTCATAGACAGTTTAAGGCTGATTTGAAATGGAAGACGGACAATTGGGTTTACTCAGCTAGATAAAAGGTCGGCAACGATAAAAGCTTAAACACTTCATGTTTATGGAATGCATGAAACGTGAGGGTATTAAAGAAATCACCTACATTTGATATGCGTGGATGTTATATAATCCGATCCAGAACGCACGACAAGAAGACACTCTGAAGGTATCATCAGGCTGGATTTGATGCTCCGGGGCGCAGGTTGGGGTTTTCCACGTGAGGCAACTCGTTAATACAAACGGTCCTCCTGTAAAAATAACGAACTAGTGACAATGAGCGAATCACAGTAAAGAAATCAATTTTGCCTACCCACTTGATCATCAAAGTAAACAGGATCAAACTGGGCGGCATCATGGAGGAGTAAGATCTTGCCTACCTGGGGTTTACAATCTACACTCGCAGGCAAAACCTAGCAGTGGATATACAAATTAGGAACTGCCATCAGTCAGTTCACAATACAACAAGGATGAAGCATCAGGAAAGAAATAACCATGCCATAAGGTCATTTCCATGGCAGGAGCGTGCTTTAAAATCGACCACGATGCGGAATGACAAGGTCGTAGATCTTCCTGGTTAGCTGCATCATACGAGGTGGTGAGGTTAACAAGGCTGTCATGCACACTGCTTTTCCGTGGATTCGGAAATGCGACCGTTGTGTCGATGAATAGATGATTCCGAAGTATGACAAGATCATATCGGTGCACTCATGCGCTGAGTAAGCTATGAAGATGAGATGACTGGCAAAGATTCTGTGAAAATAGCGGCTATGCGAGAAGATAGGCGACAAAGCATGGAGCGGCCAGGAGGTCGGCACAATGTGGGCTTAACCAATCGTGATTCTTGAGTAACCGTCGCCGGGCTGGCCAGAGCTTGGTCGACATTTTGAAGAATAAACTTGGATGGTATTGCACATAACCTGGAGAAATTTCCGTGATGAGAGCAAAAGTCAACATGTGGCCCGATCCTGGGGTTGCTTGAAATCCAGCTCGATAATGGAGCAGCATAACTTTGCAGAAAACTTCGATTCCAGCCACCTTGAATGTGGTCTGAAGGTGAATAGACTGTTCGGATTGGGCTCTCTATAATTGAATGGAAGCCGCGCTTTGACAGCACTGTCTAATGTCTGCGACAAGCTCATCAACTGCAATTTGAAGCGAACGGATCTCTTGGAAGCACGATGGACATGGCCAAAGTCAGGGAATCAGAGGATCAGACCTGGACTCCATTGAGCATACTCGTCATATCGGCGGCACCTTTGATGTCAGAAGTCATTTCGAAGTGAGGCCTATAGGAGTTTCATCCTTACTAAAGTTTGTTTATTTCTTGCAATTCATTAGCATGAATGGGGCGATAATAGCACCAGATATATAATCATTGAAGGTACAATGGATGCAGCATCGTGTTCGACACCTGAACTGTTCTCACCAGACTCTGTCATTTATTATGGAATTCTTGTTAGGATTTCAGATGCAATGTACTCACCAATTTCAGTCAATGCCTGCTTTTGAGCTACAAGTCCCCATTGTTTCAAGAACTCGTGAGTTGATCTGATTGAATAAGAGTCTGAGAAGTTTCTGACACGCGTTCTGATGTCAAGTCGCCGCCCAAATCACCTAGATAGTGTGTTTTCATTTTTAATTTCACAGCTGAAAATACAAAAAATAGAATAGAAAAGTTCGTGATTGATTTTCATAATCTGCCGATTATAATTATGGGGACCTGCGGCGGGCACTGTCAAGTTGTCTGAGTCACAACACCCAGTGGCTTGCGTCACATATGTCACACCTCTTCGTGTTTACGACTTGACTGACGACTTGACATGACATGACACTATCTAGGTGATTTAGGCGCGTGACTTGACATCAATGCCTGCCGTGTGATGCTGAGTACTGGTTGAATATATGTTTATATGATAGTACGAAGAGTCACATGCACCTTAACACCCACAAAGGTCAAAACCTTCGTAGAGTTACTGTACAAATTCAATGCCTACACTGGATCAGGAATAGGCCCCCCATTCTACAGAAATTGACCATAGATGATAGAGTACTAGAGAGCACCCCATAGCATCACCCGACCCAGTACATACTTTTCTTTCTCACCACCTTCGAACATACAGCTACCTACTAGCAAACTTCGCCCACACCCTAGTCTCTCGACTACATGCCCCCTGTAGACATAACATTTCCCATTCAGGTCCTTGCATCTCGCCAGCTTGTTTCGGGATAGAAATGCAATAGAAATGCTGGATCCAAAAAAAGTCACATGCACGTGATGTCATAATTTACAGCCTTGCACACGCATCCATAGTATGCAAAAGTTATCACAGTAGTGAGTCTTATGTGATTGATCGCATGAAATGACCTTGACTAGAATAATACAGTGAGCTTGAACGCCAGGCTAACATTGCGCGTAATCGTGCTCTTATGGAAGGACTCGAGGTCAACCAAATTTCCTCTGCCATCGGGATAGCGAAGGCCAAGCGAACTGCGAAACCTAGGCAACTCGTGAAACGCGAACAAAAAGAGAAGGCTCCAAGGCGACGGTCTGTACGGTTGAGGAATGTTTCCATTGTCACCCCTGCACGAAAAAAGAAGCGAGAGGTATCCTATTTTTATTGTTTCCCGAACTTCTGAAACTGTGACTTGCAAAAGGCGAATGTCATGCTACACAAATTGGTTGAACAGTATTCTGAAGATATCCCAACACTGAATATGACATTGAAGGCCATTGTCAGTCGTCCTCATACCAGTTGTGTCAACGATTACGACACTCAATACAACAATGGTAAGAGATATGAGCGCGAAGTGAAGAACTTGAGGAACCGTCTGCGGTCGATGAAAATTGTTTCTCGAGCAAAAGTTAACCGAAACCGTATATATAGTTGCGCGTATCACCCTGACATATCAAAAGACTTGATTTTCTTTGGTGGTATGCTCTAGTCTACTGAAAAAGAAAGTGTTTCATTTCAGAACCTAGATACATATGGGGAATTAGGCATTTGGGATGCCACAGCACCAGCAGATGAAGTCACCGACGAAGATGGCAGTCCTGAGGCTGATAACCGGCAAGGAGGAAAGTACTGGCGGTTTCAGCTGCACTCTTGGATGTCGTCAATATCCAGCATCAAATTTAATCCAGTGAATGCACATAGTGTGAGCTGTCAAATGTATTACTCTACTGCCTGCTGATCTATCCTGTAGGTCTACACAACGTCTTACGATTGCACGATACGCAATCTCTGTTTCGTGACGCAAGTCACTCGAGAAATCTATGCGAGCGAGGATGGCGTTCTCATCACCCATGTCGATTTGACCCCTTCAGGAAATGAAATGTGGATCTCTGATGGATCCGGGAGAGCAACACATCTTGATTTAAGAGAGAAAAAATTCAAAGCTCGTCGTTTCAGACTTTCTGACACTAAGATTGGGTGCATCAGCATAAATCCTAGCTATCCAAACCTGATTCTGACAGCGAGTGATAATTGCACGCTTAAGTAGAGCCCTAACGCCAGCCTCATCACTCTGATTTGCTCATCATGTTTCCTAGGATTTGGGATCTACGAAAATTGCAAACCCTCGCTGACCAACTTTCTAAGCCTGCAAGACCTAGAAGAGGTCAGGCTGAAGAGCCGACGCTAGTTGAATGTGACTACAATGCCGTGACTGACTTCAACAAATCGAAGAAAGGTTTGGGCTTGCTTCGGGGCGGATGGCTTCATGACAAATCATGTAGTTCTGCATACTGGGACCCTCGCGGAGAGCAGATTGTCAGTACGAGCCTTGATAACACCGTGCGATGTGAGTATAATCAGGTGTAGCCCTGCACGTCTTGCTAAGTGATTTGGTAGTGTGGAGTGTGGACTCCTCAGCCCTAAACGACTCTAACCCGTTCAAGAGCTTCAAGCCTTTCAAGCTCATCCACCATGATTGTTGGACAGTAAGATCGACTTCAGCCACCACTAAACTAATCATTTTTAATGGAGAGCTCAGATGTCTCGGGTGACACCACTGCGGGCGCAATGGAGTCTCAATCCAGACGTTTATCCTCATTTCACAGTGAGTGCTAGCTCATTCCCTGTCATCGGTGTTTCATATCGCCATAGATTGGCAATAGGAAGCGTTCTTTGGATATCTTTTCTGGTAAAGGCGACCTTTTGGCACGTTTGTCAGACCCTTCGCGGTAAGCTCAATATGATGATGACTGCCCTACCCTCGCTGACCTCTTAACTAGGGTACCCTCTATACAAGCAGTCACGTGCTCCCATCCCAAGATAGTAGAGCGTGCAGTAAGCGGCAATGGAAGGGGTTATTGTGTACTCTGGGCGCCACTTCACGATTCATAATGTCTCATTTTTTTACCTGATATCTTGTATAAAAAGGCAATTGAACTTGACCTAATAAAGTCGTATAATAATGCCTTTTGATTCGTACTTGATGGAAATCTCAACACCATCAACTGACTTTCGACATGGTCTCCAGATTAGGCTGGGAAACAGACGGCTAGCTTATTGAGCATTGTTCACCATCTCTAGAAGCCCAAAACCCAATGTCATGGAGGAAATCTCTGGGTCGTTTTCCAATTGCGAGGATTGATTCACCTGGAAAACATGTTTTGAGATGTCATCGGTTGGTATCGTACAGAAGGACGGGATAAGGTACATGATCTGTGCTCAAGCTACGAAGGTCAAATGAGTACTGTAAAAGATTAGTACGACTAGAGCCCAGGATTCTCGGACAATTGGAAATGGGAAGTTGGAGAGAGAGTATCTATCGAAGAGAACTCGCACGAAGGCTATTTGTAGAGCTGACAAGATTATTGACAACCTCATGACCTGATTGTGCGCTGTGTCTCTTTGTGCCCAGTATAATATTAACGTCCTTCAGAATTCTCTGAAGAATCTTGGTCAAGTGTGATAAACCGTTTTGTTGTTCAGATAGGATCTGTAATTGATAATGATATGTGAGATCATTGTCAAACTGAATGGTATTGTTTGGCTGAGAACATAAATGAGGAAAAAAGAATAAAAAATATGATGTAGAACTCGAACAAGAGATAGGATATGAAAGAATGCACGTACTTTAGTCAGCTGTGCAAATCCATCTTCATCTACCACTGCCCATTCTCCGGTTTCTGTTCCCGCACATCCCTGAACGGTGCTGAGGTGCGCCCAGAGCTCATTTATCTTTCCCTTCATCCTACCCTTCCTCAGCTCGTCCTCAATTTCTTCTAGTGCAGCTCCCAGTCGTTCTTCCTCAGGACTAATCGGGGAACTCCGTACACTTGGAAGCAAGAGATATATATTCTGAACAATCTTCGACAATTTCTGTGATGACTGTGTTTGTGCGGCTATTGCGCGCAGAAACCGAGGAGAGTTAGAATTAATATGCTGAGTTGCGAGGGATTCAGTACGACTTTTGATATCTTTCAGGAGTTGTCGATGCTGTTCGGATTTTTTGTTTTGAGCTTCCACACGAGTGCGCAGATCGTCGAATCCAACTGCTAGAACAGGTACATGGCAAGTCGGGTCAGGGTTTTCGCGCAAAGCTTTTTCCCAGAGCGCGTCATTCGTAGCATTGGTTGGGCGACCGTAAAAATTGACTTGATTAGGGTTCACGAGGTTATAAAAATAATACTAAATATAACGTCAGTTTTTCTGCTCAGCCTTGTCTGGCCGCTACAAACCTGGAATTTACATTGAGGTGAATTAGGATTCCATGCATTGTAGATCGCCTCAATCTTCTGTTGCAGCTGTACAGCCTGTGCCTGAGCGATGGCTTGTTGCTGCGCCGGTGTTTTAGATCCCAGAAAACTGCTTGACAGTGTGGACGCGTTGAAAGGATTGCTTGACCTTGCAGTATTCCCGAACAGAATGCTCTCAGACCTATCACCAAAATTATTCTGAGTGTTCCCAAACAGACTGCCTGGTTGTGTAACATTCATACTGCCGAAAAGGCTGGATTGATTTGGTTGCTGAGGTTGTTGAGTGCTAGGAAATGACGACTGTTGTTGTTGGGTGTTGCCCGTGTTGCCAAATAGACTCATTGGCTGAGCCGCGTTTGAAGCAGTCAGCTGATTAGATGTTGACGTATTGCCAAACAGGCTGTTAGCCGGCTGATTTGTTGCTGGCGCGTTACCAAACAGACTGTTCGTCTGCTGATTTGTTGTAGACGAACTACCAGATGGCTGTGTGGACATATTGCCAAACATGTTACCTCCAACTGCAGCTTGTGGGATTGTATTTGAAGTATTTCCAGTCAAACCTGCCCCTGTCACTGGTTGGTTCATCGTGGTGTTACCGAATAGATTCCCACCTGTAGCAGGTTGGAGTGTATTGGTATTGCCAAGTAAGCCTGTGTTAGGCTGGGCATTCGTGTTCCCAAAAGGCGAGGTACCGGCAGATTGGTTTTGCGCGTTTCCAAAAATGCTTACGCCTGTAGCTGAGGACTGGTTCGTGTTGCCAGGTAAAATTGGCACAAATCCTGTTTGTGTATTATCGGTCGATCCCATGTCAACGTTCATCCCAGAGGACTGAGTGGCGTTGTTGGTGTTGGTATCACCGAAAAGACTGTTTCCAGTCGTAGGACCTGTGTTCGTAGTCCCGAAGAGAGGGTTGGTCTGTTGGTTTTGTTGTGCGTTCCCGAAAAGTGATGTCTGCCCCGCTGGCTGAGTGTTGCCAAGAGTATTTCCAGCGGGATTCTGCTGCTGCATATTGCCGAAACTGCTCTGTTGTGTATTCCCGAAGGCGCTTGTACCAGCAGCATTTGGAAGATTGTCGAGAGCACCGAGCTGAGACATGCTCTGTGGGTCGTCGCGATCAGCGAACTCCACCTCGATATGTGCTGTTTCCATTCGCAAATATTACTTACAGAGCCGTGCGTGAGATGACACACGATTCGGACCACCAAGCCTACAGAATTTGAATGCCAACTCGGCACAAACGCGTCAGGAAGATAAGAACAGTCGAAAGACAAGACGGACACCAGACGGACAAAGTACGCTTTCACGTGATCTCACAAAAAGAAAAGAAAAGAACTTGTCCCAATTTGAACATAAAAACTTAGATATCTCGCTTGCTTTCTATTATAGGATCCGCATTAAACAAAGCAAAAGGACAAGGCATTTAAAGATTCATGTGCAAGTCAAGTGGTATGCATAGTCCTATTACATACAACGTTTGAATAAGGCATGGATATGAAAAGAACTCAAAACTGAAATCAATCAGTTAGCTTCACATGGAATCAACAAGGAAAACGGCACGTACTCTGAGAGGCTGGAAAAACCACTTGTTCTTGCCATTTGTGTAACGATCTTCAAACAGTTTCTTAATGTTCTTCTTGGTATCCTCCCGTTGTGAAGGTTCCTTGAACGTATCCGCGGACACAGAATTCTTGAGACCTTCCAGCTCGACAGCATATCGTGTGGGGAAAAGATGGGAGTAATTGATAGCCTTTAGATATGATATCTGAGCTACGAGCCATGACACAATGGATGGCGAACGCACCTTAATAAAAGGCTTGACTTTGCTCCTCGCAGCCAACTTCTTCCGACCCATTCGCCGTGTTACCTTGCGGGGGTAGCGCTCGATACCAGCAACAATAGCATGGGGGTACGGTTTCTCTTTTGTACCCTCATCAGACTGTTTGATGATGACAACCTTTTTGCCTGCCTGACGACCTCGGAGAACAATTGCTACCTGAACTTCAATGAACACAAAGTTCAGATTATACTCCCCACGGTGCGTACCTTACCAGCCTTATAAACTAGGAAAAATAGATTCAGTCATTAACTCACAAATTGACATAGAACTATACCTTTGACCATCTTGACGTTCAACGACCAGCCTTTGATTTGAGTCTTACGAGGTAGGCTCTGAGTGGGTATCTCCGAGTGGCTTTGCAGCTTACAGAATAAGGTTTGATGTCAGACTATAACCCCGAATGTTTCCGGAAGCCGGCCTAGGCACTCCGGCACAAACTGACATTGTAGTTACCAATCTTACCAAGTCGCGATTGACTATACAGGAGCGAATTTTGTGGCAGTATCAAGATCGTGATCCTACACTGCAGTCCAGATGCCCCGTTTACCAATTTATCGGCAAGTTATATTGTTATCTCGAGTTACACAATCGAATTAGGTCCCCGATGTCTCGAACTTGGTATCATGACTAAGTATAATAGACATCGCATATGTATGAAGCCATTTATTTTTTCCCGGGAAGGACCCATACGTTTTTTATATATCAAACGTCAAAGTCCTGTGTATTTGTCACAGTACAATGGATTCGCTAGATGACACTTATCACATTACTCGTCGTTTTCTAAATGACCATCAGTAATTCTGCGAGCGCCTCAAAAAATAGAAGGAGGCTACGCTTTTAACTTCAATGAAATTGTCACGCCCCCCTCTTACTGGCCTTACTATGAGATGACACAGTGCTTGATCCTGTACGCGTTTATTTTTTCACTATAATAATATTGGCTGCTCAGCGCTTCAAAGAAGTTTAGCTGTTCCTGAAAGTCATCCACCTTGTGCTGACATTTCTTAGCTCAATTTCAGGATTGTCGAGAACGGATCATTACAGGATGTATCTCAAATGTAGATGTGGGCCGATAATCAAAGTGTCCTACTGGAGGAGGTTGACAGTGCTGCTATTTGATCAGTCATTATTACCTAGTACTTTACCGTGAATTACAAGATGAAGAGGAACACAGTCCATGTCCCCACAGACAGGCAAAACAAGACTATCATAGCATTTAAGTTAGTAAATTCATGCAGGGAAGCGATGCCGAACAATGACTTGAAATGTTGTCCCACATTATCTTCCTACCAGTGTCATGGAGCGAGATATGTGAAGATTAACAAAATGGCATACAGTAAAAGGCGTGCAAAGGGTGATGATAGTATAAATACAGAGGATAGAGAAAGAAAAGCACAAGACTCATAGAATGAAGTAAAAGAGTATGGCAAAATCAAGACTAAATGACATCACTTATGATCAAACGCGAGCTACTGCGTCCAAAAATCCAGCTCCGTTTCTCTTAATCGCAGACAATTCATTGCCACAAGAAAATGAAAATCGAAAAAAAAAAGTTCGCTCGTGGAAATTTTCAGCGTCAGCTATGCATGAACGACCTAAGAGGCGGCATCATGAATCCAGATCACCCACGCGTGTAAGCACCACACGTCTTCTTTTCTTGGGTGGCTGTTCAGGTTGGACCTCCTCACGATCCTTCTCTTTTATTGCTGCAAGATTTTCCACTTGCTGTCCTTGTCCCTCAGCTCCCCTCATATCGCTGGTTCCGCCATTTCTCGTACTAGTGTTCTCTGTGCCAGGTGCATGCCGTTTTTCCTTCCTTGACATTGATACCGCGAAAGTATTCTTCTTGATATGGCCAGAAGCACTCCCAGAAGCCAAGGCATAAGAGGTCGCTGTACCACCAGCGGGAACAGTAACAGATGACGAATGGCCCAAGACACATGCATCGCCACCATCCGTACTTGCGGCAGGTGTCAAAGGAGGCTCACTCCTCTTCTTCGTGGATGCCGGCGCAATCACATGGGCAAGCGCGCCACCGGCATTATTTGTAGCAGCGACGGCAGTAGTGGCGACGGTGAAAGGCCCTGACAGAGGTGGAAGTCCGATAGATGACACCACGGGTGTGGTCGTAGCTGAATTAGACGAGACAAGTGGCACAGAATTCTGATGAGCGATCGATTGGAGCTGAAGAACGTGCTGTTGAGTATGTGATACCGGAAGAATCTCGTCAAAGATGATGATAGTGCAATAGCCGTCCCGTGAGGAAAGTAAGAGACATTGTCCATCTGGTGACCTAACGAAACGCCAAATCAGATCAACCGAATGATATCAAGGGAGAATGACTCACCAAGTCATGTCAGTGAACTCATCATAATGCAATTTCGTCAACAAACATATAGGTCCAGCTTGTTGTGTATCATAGATAGCTACACTATCCATTGTCACTATAGCATACAGCATCCTATACGGCAATGCAAACATCGAGGCTGTATGCGCAGAAGCCCCAGCGGAAGTCGTCGAACCCTGGGCGGAGACACAAGGCTGTGTTTGGGTCATTTGACTTTGAATATGGGATGGCAGCTGTGCATGAACACTCGGAGTTGAGGGTTTAGAAGCAGGGGTGGAAGGTCGCAGATCCATCGGTGACAATCGAGGCGATGGCAATGTCAGGCCCCTACCCCCAGCCTCCAGCTGGAATGTTGATAGTGCCAGTTTTGGAGCTGGGGATGCGATGCAAGTTGATGAGCCTTGAGGGTGCGCGGGAGTACGCTGAGGAGTCAACAGTGTCGTCTGAATCCCTGCTGCTGGAGTAACGGTATCTACCACATTGGGAGGACTGACAACGACCGAAATCGGCCCAGTCACATCGACATTCAGAGTACCTTCTATGCCCTTCTCTACCGCAGCTGTAGCAGTGTTACTGTGGTCCACACTTGCAGCTTCCACTCGATCTCCACCAATTCCAACACCAGGTCTAAGTTCGTATAAGATCGGGGAGAACCGAACCGCTACGCTTGCTTTCTTATGTCCAGGTAGCTGAGCGATAGGGGGTCTAGCAAAATTTGCCCTGGAGTAGATATACACAGACGACGTTGACGAGGCTGTCAGCCCCGCAGGAGGGGCAGGATTCAACGATTCCGAGGCGATAACCGGCCTTCCCTTTCTTCCTCTCACAGGTGTGGTTGCACCTTCCTCTTTCCCAGCGCACGAAATGCTACTTGTTCCTTTATGCGATAAACTAGACGGAATAATAAATGGATCTTCGAATTGCCCAGCCGGGGTGAGGAGAAGGGCACCGTCAGAACTAAACGTTAATCTCCTAAAAAAGTTGGTATAACTCTCATCTCCATATAGCTTGACATTTGCCCAATGTTGTGATTGAGCAGAAGGGGGCAAGCTCCTGATGGCTGGGAGGGGTGGCATCGGAGATGGAGATCTACCACCATACCGAACAGACGATGAAAGAGGGGAATTCGATGAAGCACTAAAGGAAGACCTTCGGGACGAAGGGCCTCCAACCCCACCTCCTGCTACCCCACCACCCAATCCCGTGCCTGAAGCCCCGCTGGCAGAAGAAGGGTTCGGGGCAACTGGAGGGGGAGGAAACATTCTAGTAGTGAGGGAGGGTGTACTACTTACAGATGCAGCAGGCGTCAGCAACGTATTATTATCGTCTTTGTCGAAGACGATTGCGGAATCAGCATCACTAACGCTTGATTCGCGACGGAAAAGGTTTGGTCGACTACGTTCCTGCGCACTAGGTGTGCGAATATGTCGGGTGGGCATACGGGTATTACGACCTACAGCATGTGCTTCAAATTGCCCGTTCTTGGTAGAGATGCGATAGACATGCATAGACCGGTCACTGCTCTGTGTTGCAATGTATTCATTGAGAGGGTCCCATGCAACACCTTGGACGAAGTGTGAGTGCTCTGCTAATTCGCAAACGCACTTGCCTATTAAGAGTCATGAGAAAAGTCCAAGAATTAACAACATGAAAAAGATGAACCATCGACTGAAGCAAAGACGCGTGCTGTGTTATCGGTGCTGCCGGCGACAATGTACTCGCCGGTCGGACTCCATGCCAGATCGTAGACCTGCATCGTTGTGCATCTACACGCACTATCAGTCTCAGAAGTTGAAGGCAAAGCAGCATGTATGCATACCTGAATGTCGTCCGCGGCTTCCAAAATTCCTTGTCAAGTGACAATTCGTCAGGCGGCAAGTCACTACCATAGATACCCTGATTTGGATTTGCCGATGGAGCCCATATTATAATCATCCCGTCTGTACCCGAAAGTCTGAGAAAAATCTTTGGAGGTCAGGTGCACGTACCATCCCCAGCCGAGGCAATGAGTTCGCCTGCCAGGACGATCAGCTCAAGGCATGAGAGCATAAAGCAGCATATGATGTACCACTGGGAGAGAATCGTACAACATTGACTGGAGCAGAATGTCGACTGAGCGTGGAAAGATATTCTATTCGTGGCGGACGGGGCGCGACAGGGTTGGGGTCGTGTTTGATCAGCGACACAGGCCTAATGTTTGGGTATACCATCCATACCTATCCACAGTCTCAAATCTGAAAGAAGGAGAGAAAGAATATAAGACCTACGCGGACATGATTGTCCTCACCGCCAGTCGCAAGACGGTAGGAATGGCTAGTATACCTCTCTTCACCTTCATTAGACGGCCTAGCGCGTTTCAGAGGTGCAGGCTGGAAATCGCAGGTCGATATAGGCTTGGAATCGTGCCACCGAATCTCCAGAGTCCGGAAACGCATTGTGAGATGATGGTGAGAGACAAAGCAACTTGCTATGTAAAATATGGGTCTAACATATCCTGTTTGTCAGCTGTAGCCTCATCGTCTTGGCAAGGCTGTTCTGCGGTTCAGGAACTCGAGTGTGCTTCCAGCAGGATTTCACTAACAAGCTCACCTTATTTTCACTCCAATCCAGAAGCCGACAGGGGCCGACACCTGAGTTTAGGCCTGGCCAAGGTAAGTCACCCCTTATTAATGTGTTATAGCCCTATGGCTCTTCAAAAGCATCCACCAGACCCATGCTGGGACTACTATTCCTATTCAATACACTCACCCTTTTTTCTAGTTCAAAATTTACCTGCTGATGATTGAAGTGTGTATAACCTTTTGTAGTAGGCCAGGGAAAAACATGCCTTCAATTTGATAGTCTCAACATCTCAACCTCTTCCTTCAAACATTGCCTCAAAACAGTCTGGCTCATTTTCAAAAATGTTTTCTACCAAACTAGAGAAAATATAAAAGTCTTCGAGATATTTGAGAGACTAGATCAATAGTTCCCATGCACTCCTTTAGTGGCTCTCAAGTTCATCATTTTATGAAACAGCATATAAGCTAAACCCAAGATTGTCTACCATCATATGATTTTACAAACTAAAAGTACATGCTTGAGATAGCTATGAATGACGCAGAGCATGAATGCATTTTTTGCTCAAATTTCATTGTGAAATTTGTAAGACTTTGTAATTGCAACATTTGTCAGTATTGGAGATGGTGTAAATATTGCTTGCTATCCATGACACAAGTCGCATTGGAAAGCACTGTACTAAGGCTTTCTACAGTATTTCATGTGGTACCAGACCATCAGTAGTTTGAAAAACCTGATATCTTGCTTGTTATCCCCTTTGTCCATACAAGTGGCAAGGATGGGTGACAAGTTCCAAGGCTAAAGTTTATTTGTCACTATGAGCTGTACTTGTCCTCTGATCTGTGTAACTGCTTGCACAGATTCTGAGCGTGAGATGGTGATGATGTGACGGGCTCATACTAGATTGAAGCCAGCTAGGTAATTGACAATGACCTTGGCATCTCTACCTACAGAGCTCCTGTTGATCATCTTCCGTAACGTTTTCGCCAGTCAATATTCTACTTGCTCATCGTCTAGCTGCTACACATGCTTCCGGATCGGCTTAAACCACGTCGCTTGGGGTCCAACCCAATCATTCAACCCCTCGGACCCGACCCTCTTTCCATTCGCGCTGGCTGCTGTTCTACCGCATTGGCGTGAAGTTTTGTCGACCGTTCCAGAGTACTGGACTCGCCCAGTGTTTTTCCTTGATGGAGCAACTGCCGATATCGATGTTGCTGATATTTTAATGTATTCGAAAAACCTGCCCTTGGAGGTTTATGTTACTCGAAGAGCTTTTCCTCATGGGGATGATATAGCTGGTCAAGAATACGAGGGAGGTGCGCGAGTAGAAGCGAGACGGATGTGCGAAGTGATGGATAAGCTGAAGCCACATCTATCCCGGTGTCAATATATCTTCATACACACTCTTCGTTCTTCGTCCCTCCCATCGCTCCGCCATGGCTTTTCTGGCCATTGTCCTTTTCTCACTCAACTCAAACTTGAATGCAACATTGACGATGGATTGAACATACTTGTGCATGATCAACGTTTGCCTTCTGAACAGTTTACTTGTCCGGCGATATACACTCTACTCATCGATGGACCTAACTTTCGCGAGATCGTGATGAAAGGACACAAGACATGGTGGATAAATGCTTTCAAGTCTGTTCGAACTCTTCGTATCCAGAATCTCACTGCCACATCTGGTGCTCCAGTTCAATACGTTCCAGCTCTAGAGTGTATTTCCATGTCCGCCTTACCCCATCTCAGCACTCTCAATCTCTTAAATGTAGCCTTCGACAATGCCCCAACAGCAAGTGTTAATCCAGATGTACTTTATTACACATTTGCACTGAACATGCTCATACTCTCATCGATGTCCTTCTCCTTCCTCTCCCATTTCTTTCAATACTCATTCCTTGGAGACCTGTACAATATTCGTCTCGAGTCTTGTGGAACGGCCCAAGAAGATCAATCTACTACACATATCTATACACCGCTCCCTACTACCTTCTCGCTCACCCTCCAAAGTCTCACACACTCACGACATCTAATTGAATTACTCCGGACTTGGAACGGCCGTAGACTTAATCTGGTCTCGTGCCCAGGGTTTGATGACGCTGTACTTGAGATGATGCAAGAGCCTTTAGATTCTACCACAACATTATTTGGTTGTCCCCATCTCTCTGTGCTCTATCTCTCAGACTGCACAAATTTCACGCCTGCCAGTTTGATAAACATGCTTTACGCAAGGAACGGCACTTGTGAGTTTGATGCAGATGATGAAGTTGCTTCTGCCCCTGCCACTGGACCCGTTATCGGAGGGACTGGCGCTGGAGACGGAGGCGTCATTGAGCTGGTTACCGTGACCGGAAATGCCCCAACATTGACAGATAGCCAAAGACGAGACTTTGAGAAAATTAATGTCATTCATTGGAAGTCTGGGTCAGTGGAAGGAGATGGTGAGCATGCGACCTAGTTTGTGAATATACATTTTATGTGGCTTGTGTGAATCATACCTCTCCACTCCGAAACATAGAGCACGTCAACCTATAGTTTTTTTTTTGTGACAATATAGTATGTACTTCTTGCTCGAAGTTCATCCTACAAAATATCTGAAGATTCGTTTGCTGGTTAGCTAGGCCACCATGACCGTTCGGTTGACTCAGGAACTAACTGCTTTGATGTGACCATTGGACCTCATATTAAGTCATGTTGATCAAGTTAAGCATCTGCACAATCCGACCCTCTCATGTGAGTCTACGAAGACAAGTCGTTCGTTTATTGCTACATCTCATTTCCTTCCTGATCCTCCGTTGTGACAACGGTATTATACCACAAACGCTCTTGCCAACAATTTCATTCTGACATTCACAACCAAATGTTGGTACTGAGTCCTGACTATCCAAGCGAAATTAAGATCTGCACAATGTCACTAGAGACGGAAGAGCGAGTGATATAGCGAATTTTCCATATTCTTCAAAGAGTAAAAACTTTCAATTCAGATCAAGAAATTTCACATGAGTATGAGGTACAACGCAAATGGAACAAAAAACTACAACTACAAGGTTTGTCTGCCAATTGTCAGTTCAGGACTTGGTGAGATAATTTGTGAGAGACTGAGGTTTTTCTTTTGAGCTCATGGAAACTCAAGAGAAAAGAAACACACATGAATTAGATTGTAACTTGGCTGCCATCACGACGACCGATGTCCGAGTCAGGAGGAGAACCAGAAACAGCAGCAGAGCTCCGCGCAATCGCAGCAAGGTCGATTTCTAAGCGGTATAACATACACAGGTTATACCGGATGAAAACTCAAGGTATATGGCACGTACGATCGCTCTTTTTAAAAGCGTTCTTTCTGAGGTTTCGAGCCTTCTCCCTGTCTTCCTCGGTCACTGTGCTGGGGGCACTGGAGGTACTGGTGCTACGCTCTATGTACGACTTAGATGATGCTTCAGATGACTCCATCGGAGACCGTACGCCTATAGCTGTAAATGCCTATGAAATGCTGTTCGAGCTAAGAAGCGATGTAGAAAGTACCGTAGAAGGTATCTCCCGGCTCTGAACCAGATTTTACTTCCTCCTCTTCCACAAGCTCACTTTCTTCATCATCCTGTGCAGTTGATTCGAGGCGATGCTCGTCGGCAAGGCTGCCCCAATTATAGTTCCCTGCTCCACGCTTACGGAGGCTGGAGTCCAGGCCATTGCGGGATTCTGAGCGATCTCTGTTCAAGGCACGGGGATATGATGCACGCTCAGTGCGGGTCATGTCGGATGGTAAAAAGACTGGTGAGAGATAAAGGAAGAGAAATGATCGCAGTTAAGAAGCACTCCTTGTCTCGTGACACTTTCCAGCTGAGAACCGCTCCATTTCCAGATCATTCCACAACTCCAACCTTTTGTCAATCTTCTAGATTGTAAAATGAACCGCCTAATTAGAGTTTCATGAGATTTGGGCCCAGACCTCGTACAGATGTACTGTCATCAGTCGCGTGCTGGTCACTGACCCCTATGCTGGAAAGTGTGGGGAAACGTGGGAAGTCGGTTATTCCCGTGATCGGGGGTAAATGATTAACAAATTACAGAAATGGTCCAATCCTGTTGAACATCTCTTTATTCATTGACCGTTTACTCTTTTGACTGTGCTCTGAAAAATTTATTATGGGATGCTACAAGATCTGTATAGAGAAATGATATGATTACGGATAATGTATACCCTCCAGGTAATTTACAAGGATATAAGCATAATACTTTCAGTAAGGGCAAAGTTCACCTTTAGAGAAATGGTGAGGTAAGGGTAGCCATTAGTTCACCCTTGACTCTACCTTACTCTTGAGTCAAGGTGGTTACTGATCTAGCTTAAAGTTACCCTTGGTGGGCCCTAGAAGCTGAGTGACAATCGTTGCTAAGTTGCTACACACTCACAAGCACTGATACACTGTGGTACTGGGGAAATTGCAATGTCAAGAAATAAAGCTGGCTGCTAAAACCTGGTTTATTTCTGTCTTCACATTTTCTAGCCCTTGTTCAAATCAAATTCCAACAATCAAAATCCCATGACTAGATACTGCTTCCTGAACTTGCCAAATTCTGACCCATCATTGAGGAATCAAATCACGCCGCTTGTTCCCACGATAGCATGATTTCAATCAGGATCTTACTCTGATCTTACCCTACTAGCACTATGAGTTTCTTTTACGATGTTATCAATTCATCCTTGCAGGCAACAGATGTGGCACTCGTTGCGATTGATGCCTCCATTTTGGATAATTCCCGTACAGGCCTTGGGACTTCCGACAACTGGCATGATAGGCGAGTGTTGACCGTAGTATCACACAAGGACGAATGGACACTCACTGAGGAAGGCGCGTACGTTAGCGCTTCTTGGTGGTCTGTAAATTAATGAGCTAATTTCTTGATGCAGCCTTTTTATCTATCGGTTTAGGCCCTCGCTTGACTTTTCCGTTTACAGCCCTGAGCTGCAAACTATCTATCCAATTTATGGCAATTTCTCAATCATCATGAGCCAAATGCGTCAGAATACCCTCGACCTAACGGTCTCTGATACTAAGGAAATTCTTGGCCAACCCCGTTCCGGTTGGTATTCTGGTACCAATCAAGACCGATATATGACACCTCCCAGGGTTTAGTTTGAGTATAATCCCTGCCGAGGGATCGCCAAACCAGGTAGCTGCAACATTCTATGCGATAGATGTGGAAAAAATTGGGATGATTTCTGTTGAGTGTAAAAGGCTAAGAAAGGCCGCAGGTCGGTACATATGCTCGACTGCAAGATTTATAACGTCAGAAATTGAAAACCCAGCTGCAGTCAACACATCTGAGTCAACATCACAGTTCAACTGGCTCCAGCCCTATGTTTCTCAACACATTCACATCCCAGTCCGTTAGTCTTCTAATCTTCGTCATCACGCTACCCTACAATGCTAATGTCGAGGGTTGAAGTTTCCGTGATCCCGCCTGATCTCCGAATCATAAATAAACCCCTCATTGAACGCTTATCCAGTAGCTATGCCGGATTCTCTTGTGACGATGCTATGGACATTCAAATAATACGAGATGAGTGGATTAGGAGAAAAGCACGTTCATCAGCTCGAAAGGGTACACAGAGTCTCTCATTGCGCATCGGAACCTTCAACGTGAATGGCAAAATGCCAACTCAAGACCTTTCTTCGTGGGTGCAAGGCGTTACTGCATCAACTTTGAATGCCCCGAAAGACGTTGAATCTTCTTCACCTCCAATCGACAACCCATCTCCAATTTCATATGAGAAGGATGTGTCAAGAACTAGTGAAGTTCTTTATCAAGCCTTTTATTCAGAGCTTAATGTTTCATTTTTCCAGGCAACCCTCAACTTACTTTGGGCTTGGCAATGAGCTTGGCCTCAAGCACAGAGCAAACAGGTGTAGATCCCGACATCATTACCCTTGGTTTTCAAGAACTCGACCTTTCCACCGAAGCCCTCATTTACTCAACAGGAACCGCAAGGGAAGATGCATGGTGTTTAGCTGTCTTTGCTGCTCTTGGAGAAAAGGCCGTTTATTACGAAAAAGTATCTCAATTATCATCAGAG
>Ga0153924_1000394_pt1 | contig 27854 bp, 17 predicted proteins | sample TSNJ008MetaG_FD_104709 | JGI IMG/M metagenome (GOLD analysis project Ga0153924, IMG submission 104709) | Attine ant fungus gardens microbial communities from New Jersey, USA - TSNJ008 MetaG | ecosystem: Host-associated > Fungi > Mycelium > Unclassified | place: USA: New Jersey, Wharton State...
AGCTAGTGAGCATTAATGGGACTGCTATTGAAAACGGTTTGGCAATTAAGACATATTTAGAAACAAACAGCTTAACAGGTGAACCTGTCACCTTAATACTTATGCGTGGAGAAGAAACATTTACTGCCGAAGTTACTCCGACAGAGAGAGAAAGTTTTGTTATCGGGTTTAGTTATAATATGGCTCGTGAAAGAGTGTCCGGCATTCAAACGATTAAGTATAGCGGTTTAGAGATTAAATATCAAATTAAATCTGTTGTGAAAAGCCTGGGTATGCTTGTAACAGGACGGGTTAATAAAAATGATTTAGCGGGTCCGGTTGGAATCGTTGATATTATTTCGTCAACAGTAGAAGAAACAAAATCCGAAGGATGGTTCATGGTATTTTTAAATATTGCGAATCTAACCATTCTGCTAAGTGCAAATCTGGGCGTTATGAATCTGCTGCCAATACCGGCATTAGATGGCGGGAGATTAGTGTTTTTAATTATTGAAGCGGTAAGAGGAAAACCAATTCCAAAGGAAAAAGAAGGGATTGTGCATTTTGTTGGAATGATTTTACTAATGCTCTTAATGGTCTTTATATTGTATAATGATATTATGAGATTATTTACAAGATAATTGATGTATAAGTGGAGAAGGACAGGTGTTGTATGGGAAGAGCCAACAGCAAAATAATTAACATTGGAAATAAAGTAATCGGTGGGAATCATCCTATTCTAATTCAATCTATGACGAATACAAAGACGGAGGATACCGGGGCAACCGTTTCTCAGATTTTAAAACTAGAAAAAGCAGGATGTGATATTATCAGATGTGCGGTTCCAAATATGGAGGCGGCAAAAGCCTTGCGAGAAATCAAGCAATGTATTCACATTCCGTTAGTTGCGGATATCCATTTTGATTATAAGCTGGCGATTGCGGCAATTGAGCACGGAGCTGATAAAATTAGGATTAATCCCGGTAATATTGGCGGAATAGACAGAGTGAAAGCGGTTGTGGAAGCTGCGAAAGATAAAAATATTCCAATTAGAGTAGGTGTAAACAGTGGATCACTTGAGCAGCATATATTAGAAAAATATGGAGCAGTCACTGCAGAAGGCATTGTTGAAAGCGCATTAGATAAAGTGAAAATGATTGAAGATTTAAATTATGATAATATAGTTGTAAGTATAAAGTCGTCAGATGTGATGATGTGTGTAAAAGCACATGAAATCATTGCATCAAAGATTAACTATCCGTTGCATGTGGGAATTACCGAAGCAGGAACTGTTTATTCAGGAAATATTAAATCTGCTGTAGGTTTGGGATTGATTTTGTATCAGGGAATTGGTGATACCATCAGGGTATCATTGACCGGTGATCCGGTACAGGAGATAAAGTCAGCAAAATTGATTCTTAAAACGCTGGGTCTTAAGGTTGGCGGAATCACAGTTGTGTCTTGTCCAACCTGTGGCAGAACACAGATTGATTTGATAGAGTTAGCCAATCAAGTTGAGGTAATGGTAGAAAATTATGATTTAGATATAAAAGTAGCAGTAATGGGCTGTGCTGTAAACGGTCCCGGTGAAGCAAAAGAGGCAGATATTGGTATTGCCGGTGGAATTGGAGAAGGATTGCTCATAAAAAAAGGAAAAGTGATTAAAAAGGTAGCGGAAGATAAGTTGTTGGAGAGCTTAGAAGATGAGCTGAAACATTGGAGTGAGTAAAATGGCCGAAGTAAAAAAGTTCTATGAGGTATTTCCTGATTTACAACTTAAAAAGGAGACAGAGGAACTCTTTCGTATGGTGGAGGTGACGAAAGTCACAATGAATCATCAAAAGAGTTCTATTCGTATCTATATTTCCAGCACGAGGCTGATACATAAAGAGATTATCTATACGGTTGAAGAAAATATCAGCAGACAATTATTTGAAAATGAAGCTATGGAAGTCAGACTGATAGAAGACTATATCCTGTCGGGACAATATAATCCTAAAAAGTTATATGCAGTATATGCGGATAGTATCATGTTAGAGATAGGCAGATACAGCAGAATTATGTATAGTATTTTACGCTCTTCCAGAGTAGAATTTGTAGGGGATCAAATTTTAAAATTAACTGTTGCCAGCAGCATTGCGACAGACGGTAAGGCTGAGGAGCTAAAAAGGATACTAGAAAAGATATTTGGTGAAAGATGCCATATCCCTATAGAAGTAGAATACGATTATATAAAGCAGAAAGAAGGTAAATATAATAGAGAAAATGAAATAAAGCTTAAACAGGAATTAAATGATATATTAGACAGTCAGCCAAATAAAAAGGCAGAAGCACCGACAGAACCAAAAAGCACAAAAAGCAGAAGTGAAAAAACAGACAAATCAGGTTTTGGCAGTGTGAAGAAGTATAATAATAGCTACAGCACACCCTATCGTGTAAGGACTTCAGAGGATCCAGAAGTATTCTATGGCAGAGGATTTGTTGAAAACGATGAAGAAGTACAGATATCGACCATTGTTGGTGAGATGGGAGAAGTTGTTGTGAAAGGTCAGATTATATCGGTAGACAGCCGTGGAATCAAAGATGATAAAACGATTCTTATGTTTGCGGTAACCGATTATACAGACTCTATTATGGTCAAGATGTTTCTTAGAAACGAAATGCTTCCGGAGATAATGGCAGAGATTGCAAAAGGCAGATTTATTAAAATAAAAGGTATTACAATGGTAGATAAATTTGACGGAGAAATCACAATTAGCTCAGTCACTGCCATAAAGCGGATCGGAGATTTCACTTCCGGCAGAAAAGATACCAGTGTCGATAAGCGGGTAGAATTGCACTGCCATACCAAAATGAGTGATATGGACGGGGTATCATCAGCGAAAGATTTAATTAAGCGGGCAATATCCTTTGGTCATAAAGCGTTAGCAATTACAGATCATGGAGTGGTACAAGGATTTACTGACGCTTTTCATGCGATAAAAGACATTGAATATGTATATAAAAATAAAGAGAAAGAATTAGACTTTAAAATTATCTATGGAGTAGAAGCATACTTGGTAGACGATTTAAAAGAAGTGATTACTAATTCTTATAATCAAAGCATAGATACTAGCTTTATTGTATTTGATATAGAGACCACCGGATTTAGTCCTATCCATAATCGGATTATCGAAGTCGGTGCAGTAAAAGTCGTCAACGGACTAATTACAGATTCCTTTTCTTCGCTTGTAAATCCACAGATTCCAATACCGTTTCATATCGAACAATTAACAGGGATAAATGATGATATGGTATTGAATGCTCCTAAAATTGAAACAGTATTGCCGGAATTTCTGGAGTTCTGCGGTGATGCTGTATTAATTGCGCATAATGCTGATTTTGATATGAGTTTTATTATCGAAAAGAGCAGGCGAATAGGTCTTGTAAAAGAATTTACATATGGAGACACGGTTGGCATGGCCAGAACCCTGCTTCCCACATTATCCAGATATAAATTAGATACAGTGGCAAAGGCATTGGGGATTCCGTTACATAACCATCATAGAGCGGTAGACGATGCCAGATGTACGGCAGATATTTTTGTGAAATTCTTAGAAATGTATCAGGAAAGGAATATTGATACATTAGACGGAATCAATCAACTTAGTAAATCTTCAGAGAGTCTGGTCAAAAAATTACCGACTTTTCATGCCATAATAATAGCGACCAATGAAATCGGCAGGGTTAATTTGTATCAACTGATTTCTGATTCCCACTTAAAATATTACAGCAGACGGCCAAGAATCCCAAAAAGTGAGTTTTTAAACCATAGAGAAGGATTGATTATTGGGACTGCTTGTGAAGCCGGAGAGTTATACCGGGCAATTGTCGGCGGCCGGGATGAAAGAGAGATTTCGAGGCTGGTAGATTTTTATGATTATTTAGAGATTCAGCCAATCGGTAATAATGCATTTATGATTGCCAGCGAAAAAAGCAGTATTGAGTCAGAGGACGAGCTTAAGGATATCAATAAGAAAATTGTACAGTTGGGTAAGCAGTTTAATAAACCGGTAGTGGCTACCTGCGATGTACATTTTATGGAACCGGAGGACGAGGTCTACCGAAGAATCATTATGGCTGGGAAAGGATTTAAAGATGCCGATGACCAAGCACCGCTATATTTAAGGACTACGGAGGAAATGCTTAAAGAATTTGAGTATCTGGGCAGTGATAAGGCTTATGAGGTAGTAGTTGAAAACACCAATAAAATAGCGGATTTGTGTGAAAAGATTGAGCCGGTCAGACCGGATAAATGTGCACCGGTCATTGAAAATTCTGACCAGAATCTGAGACAGATATGTTATGATAAAGCCCACTCGATGTATGGTGAAAATTTACCCGAAGTAGTAACAGAACGGCTTGAAAGAGAATTGAATTCCATTATCAATAATGGATTTGCAGTAATGTATATTATTGCCCAGAAATTAGTATGGAAATCCAATGAAGATGGATATTTGGTGGGATCACGGGGATCTGTAGGATCTTCTTTTGTTGCCACAATGGCCGGGATTACGGAGGTAAATCCTCTGATTCCGCATTACTATTGCCCCAATTGTCATTTCAGTGATTTTGATTCTGATTTAATTAATGAATATGGTGCAGGAGCAGGATGTGATTTACCGGAGAGAATGTGTCCGGAATGTAAAGAACCTCTTATGAAAGATGGGTTTGACATACCTTTTGAAACTTTTTTGGGGTTCTATGGAGATAAAGAACCGGATATTGATTTAAATTTCTCAGGAGAGTATCAGTCAAAAGCACATGCATATACAGAAGTAATATTTGGAAAAGGGCAGACATACAGAGCCGGAACGATTGGTACGCTTGCGGAGAAAACGGCATTTGGATATGTCAAGAATTATTATGAGGAACGCGGTGACAGAAAACGTACTTGTGAAATCAACCGGATGGTGCAGGGGTGTACCGGTATCAGAAGAACAACCGGGCAGCATCCGGGCGGAATTATCGTACTTCCCCATGGTGAGGATATTAACACCTTTACTCCGGTACAGCATCCTGCGAATGATATGAATACGAATATTATCACAACACATTTTGATTATCATTCAATTGACCACAATTTATTAAAGTTGGATATCTTAGGTCATGACGATCCCACGATGATTCGTATGCTTGAAGACCTGACAGGAGTAGAGGCGTTAGATATACCCCTTGATGACAGAAGAGTGATGTCGTTATTTGAAAGTACGCAGGCACTTGGAGTTACTCCTGAGCAGATCAGGGGATGTCCGTTGGGAATATTAGGCGTGCCGGAATTTGGAACGGAATTTGTAATACAGATGGTGGTAGATACAAAACCGAAGCAGTTTGCAGATTTGGTCCGTATTTCAGGACTGTCCCATGGCACTGACGTATGGCTTGGAAATGCACAGACATTGATAGAAGAGGAGAAAGCAACTTTGGCCACGGCAATTTGTACCCGTGATGATATTATGACCTATTTAATCCGAAAGGGAGTAGAGGCTGGGACTTCCTTTTCCATTATGGAATCTGTCCGTAAAGGCAAGGGATTAAGACCGGAATGGGAAATAGTTATGAAAGAGAATGACGTGCCGGACTGGTATATATGGTCTTGTAAAAAGATTAAATACATGTTTCCGAAAGCACATGCTGCCGCTTATGTTATGATGGCATTTCGTATTGCATATTTTAAGGTATACTATCCTTTGGCTTATTATGCAGCTTATTTTAGTATACGGGCCACTGCATTTGATTATCAGTTAATGTGTCAGGGAAAAGATAAATTAGAGTATTTTATGGATGATTATAAGAAAAGAAACGACAGAAAAGAACTGACTAAAAAAGAAGAAGACACGTTAAAGGATATGAAAGTCGTGCAAGAGATGTATGCCAGAGGATTTGATTTTGAACCAATCAACCTATATACGGCAAAAGCGCAGCATTTTCAAATTATCGGAAATAAATTAATGCCCGCATTAAGTGCAATAGAAGGCTTGGGAGATAAGGCGGCAGATGCAGTGGTAGAGGCGGCAAAGGTGAGCCCGTTTTTATCCAAAGACGATTTAAGGCAGAGAGCCAAGGTAAGTAAAACAGTAATCGATACTATGAGTGAATTGGGATTATTGGCAGATTTATCGGAAACCAATCAATTATCATTGTTTGATTTTTAAGAGCGAGGATGTAGTCATGAACGATCAACAGCGTTTTCTGGAGATAAAAGATAAAATAGTGAATCAGCAGAGAGAAAAAAATGGGATAGGGACTTTATCGGAGAAAACGATTCATGCTGTTTTAAAGGAATATTATGCTCCAAACTTAGATGATCATGAGATTCCAATTGAAGGATATGTGGCGGATATATATGTAAATGATACGATTATCGAGATACAAAATGGTAATTTTAATAAGATAAGAGCAAAACTTGAAAGATTTTTGCCTTTATATCCGGTTACGGTAGTATATCCCATGCCGTATACAAAATGGCTGATTTGGATTGATGAAGAAACAGGGCAGATTTCTAAAAAGCACAAGTCTCCTAAAAGAGGGAATCCATATGAAGTATTTGTAGAATTGTATAAGATTAAAAGTTATGTAAAGCATAAGAATTTTAATTTAAAAATTACAATGCTCGATTTAGAAGAGTTCAGGTTGTTAAATGGGTGGAGCCGTGACCGGAAAAAAGGTTCGGTCAGGTATGACAGAATCCCTTTGGAGATTGCAAATGAGTTAGAATTTAACTGTGAAAAAGATTATATGCAGCTAGTACCTTTTGATATGCCAGAGCGGTTTACCGTGAAAGACTATGCAAAAGCCGCAAAGGTATCTAGAAGTGTGGCAGGAACGGCATTAAATATGTTGTATTATATTGGCGTTGTGAATCGAATTGGGAAAATAGGAAATGCAATATTATATAAAGTTGAGGATTAGTTTTTGCAACCAGCCACTACTAAAAGCCTATTATATGTGATAGAATATATTTCATGAAAGAAAAATGGAGGAAACACTATGGAAGACAGAAAGAAGACATTGTTCAGCGGTATGCAGGCAACCGGCACATTGACAATAGGAAATTATTTTGGGGCATTAAAGAACTGGTTAAACCTTAGCGATGAATATGATTGTTTTTACTGTGTTGTTGATATGCATTCTATTACGGTAAGACAAGACCCGACAGTTTTAAGAAAGAGAGCAAGAGATCTTTTGACTTTATATATAGCAGCAGGTTTAGATCCGGTTAAAAACTGCATTTATTATCAATCACATGTATCAGGACATGCAGAACTGTCATGGATACTAAATTGCTATACCTATATGGGTGAATTAAACAGAATGACCCAGTTTAAGGATAAATCAGCAAAACATACAGATAATATAAACGCCGGACTCTATACCTATCCGGTGCTGATGGCGGCAGATATCTTATTATTCCAAGCAGATGTTGTTCCGGTTGGTGTTGACCAAAAACAGCATTTAGAGATAACCAGAGATATCGCGCAAAGATTTAATGGTATATATGGAGATGTATTTACAGTACCGGAGCCTTATATCGGAAAAATTGGGGCGAAGATTATGAGCCTTCAAGAACCGGATAAAAAAATGTCTAAATCAGATGAAAATCCAAATGCTAGTGTTATGCTGATGGATGATCCTGATACGATAATCCGTAAGTTTAAAAGAGCAGTGACAGATTCCGAAGCTTGCATCAGATATACCGATGAACAGCCTGGAATCAAGAATCTGATAGATATCTATACTTCAGTAACCGGTACATTACCGGCAGATGTAGAAAAAGAATTTGACGGCAGAGGATATGGTGATTTCAAAATGGCAGTGGGTGAAGCTGTAACGGCAGAGCTAAGACCACTTCAGGATGAATTTGCAAGATTATCAAAGGATAAGGCTTATATTGATAATATTATAAAAACTAATGCTGAAAAGGCAACTTATTATGCAACAAAAACTTTAAGGAAAGTACAACGCAAAGTCGGATTCCCTGATAGGATTCGGTAAGGGATCTAGCCAGATGTTTATGGTTCAAAAACAATGGTATGAATAATGGAACTCATATCTTTCCGGACCGGATACGATAGCTAAAAGCAGATAAAAGTTTATCTATAGAAAAGAAAATGAATCCGATTATAAGTATAATCGTGATATAAATGCATACAAATATAAGGACCTGATAAAGCCCTATTTCTTGGATGTTCAAAAAGAAATAGGGATATTGATGTATATATTGGCCGCGCAGTACAATCATCATAAAGTAAGCGAAGGGAAACAACAGCCATATAAGCGTATCAAACCATCGATATAACCCCTTTGGCTGAAATAATAGCCAATCGAGAATTACTAAAATCGGTACAATAAAATGAACCAGAACATCCTTTATAATTGAATAGATACTCATATTTGCATACATTGAAAAACCGGAATTTCTTAATAATACCTGGTAGGATAAAAATGTTATAATAATAGATAATGTTGCCATTCCTTTTAGTGATGAATACGAATAACGGAAAAAAGGTATATTTTTATATTTGATTTCATTATAAGTGGAAACTGATAAAATTAAAAATATAATAAAACAAAAAATTGAACTTTGAACAGTGAAGTAGGACAGCATTCGAGAATTTATCTCCATATTGGCTCCAAAATGTGTCATTATGCTGACCCCGCAAATAATAAGTACGGTGATTCTATATATAAATGCAATATATGAATTTTTAATATACATAAAATACCTCCATACGATAACTTGTCTACATACCAAATATATTATACTGAAATATAAATGTTTTTATGTACTGATTCTGTTGGTAATATGAAGAAAGGAAATGGCTATGTTTGCAAAATTTGATAATAATATCCTGGATTTACTGCAAGAAATACATAATCCTGTTCTGGATAAGATTATGGTTTTCATTACAACTTTGGGTAACCATGGGGTATTTTGGCTTTTAATAGGTGTCCTGCTGATTTTATTATGGAAAGATAAAAGAGAATGTGGGTTAAGTGTAATACTTTCCGTTGCTTTTGGATTTTTATTAGGGAATATGTTACTTAAGAATTTGATTAAGAGATCCAGACCTTGCTGGGTCAATCCAGACATTGTCCTGCTGGTTTTGAATCCGACAGATTATTCCTTTCCCTCCGGACATACGATATCCTCTTTTGCAGCGGCTACGGCTATTTTTTGTTATAGTAAAAAACTAGGTATTACTGCATATATAGTAGCTTCTGCAATTGCATTTTCCAGATTGTATTTATACCTTCACTATCCAACAGATGTTATTGCCGGTGTAATAGTTGGAATATCTGTTGCTATTGCTGCTGTATATATTGTGAATAAGTATTATAAAAGCCATTTGGGTAAAATTTGATAATACATAGTAATAAGAGTATTCATGCGTTGAAAATAGCTAAAGTAACTCTTGTGATTAAAACTTGAAAAAAAAGTCTAAATATTGTATACTAATACAATGTTTTGGCTTTTTTATATACTCTTATATATAGCGAGAAGGATATAGGATATGATTACTTTAGAAGAAAATAAATTAGATGTGAATACTTATCTTTATTTGAGGGATTCAGCAAATTGGAAGACATTAAAAGAAGAGCAAGCAAAGAAAGCATTGGAAAACAGTTTGTTTACATTATGTATCTATATGGATGGACAGCCTAAAGGAATGGGCAGGATTGTTGGAGATGGTGCAGTGATTTGTTATATACAGGACTTGGTGATTCATCCGGATGCCCGCGGGTTGGGTTTAGGGAAAAAAATATTATCCAGACTAATTGAATTTGTTAAAGAAGAACAGCTTGAAGATACCCAGATGATGCTGGATTTAATGTGCGCAAAAGGTCGGGAAGAATTTTATGAAGGTTTTGAATTTATAGCCAGACCCACGGATAATTTGGGTCCGGGAATGATAAGATATCTGAATAAAGAATAGAGAGTTGGTTTGATTATAAAATGAATATATATTTGGTACGTCATGGCCGCCAGAACAGTGATCTATGCAATGTAGATGTTCCACTAGATGAGGTGGGAAGAAAGCAGGCATATTTAGTAGGAGAGAGATTAACATCATATCAGCTGGATGCGATTTATTCCAGCAGATTAATTCGGGCGGTTCAGACTGCACAGATTATCAATCAGCACTTAAATGTACCTTATATCAAGAAGGCGGATTTAAAAGAGATTGATTTTGGTGGGTTAGAGGGACTTACGAATGAAGAGATTTATCAAAGATATGGTGATTTTCTAAGAGAGAGGGCAAAGCTTAACGAGGACCTTCCCTATCCGGGAGGGGAATGCGGTGCCGAGGTTTACCAAAGGGCAATGCCTATATTTAACGAAATTACAGCGAACGATTATGATAATATAGCGATTGTTACCCATGGAGGTTTAATAAGGTCTATGTTAGCAGGGTTTTTAGGAATAAATTTTGCGAAGAAACTGCAGTTTGCGAAAGAATTGGAAAATTGCAGTATTACACATGTGAAGTATAATCGGAATGAAGATAGATACTATATTGAAAGAATCAATGATTATGCTCATCTAGAACATGATGAAAAATTATTAAGAAGATATTTTAAGAAAGGACTTTAAACATGGCACCGAATAGCAAAAAGTACGATGCAAACAGCATATCAGTTCTGGAAGGCTTAGAAGCAGTAAGAAAAAGACCGGGCATGTATATCGGCAGTGTATCCACAAAAGGCTTGAATCATTTGATTTATGAAATTGTAGATAATGCAGTTGATGAACATTTAGGAGGTCATTGTAATGAGATAAATGTTACCTTAGAAAAGGATGGAACAGTTACGATAAAAGATAATGGCCGTGGAATTCCCGTTGATATTAATGATAAAGCAGGAATATCTGCTGTAGAATTAGTATTTACCGTACTGCATGCAGGTGGTAAGTTCGGCGATGGAGGCTATAAGATATCAGGCGGTCTGCATGGTGTAGGTGCATCTGTTGTAAATGCATTATCAGAGTGGTTAGAAGTAACAATTAAAAGAGATGGGAAAGTATATAATCAAAGATTTGAACGGGGACAAGTAATGTATCCAATTAAAGAAATTGGAACTTGCAGAAAAAATGATACAGGAAGTACAGTAACTTTTTTACCGGATAATGAAATATTTGAAAAGACATATTTTAAAGCAGAAAGTATTAAGAGCAGGCTGCATGAGACTGCATATCTGAATCCTGAATTGACGATTACATTTGAGAATAAACGGTTTGCAGAGGAAGAAATCCTTACCTTCCATGAAGAGGAGGGAATTAAGTCCTATGTGAAAGCGTTAAATAGAGGAAAAGATTCGGTTCATGATATTATTTATTATAAAAGACAAGCTGAAGGTATCGAGATAGAGGTTGCAATTCAATTTGTAGATGAATTTCAAGAAAATATATTAGGTTTTTGCAATAATATTTATACCCAGGAAGGTGGAACACATATCACCGGATTTAAAACCAAGTTTACTACGATAATTAATCAATATGCCAGAGAGTTGGGTATTTTGAAAGAAAAAGACTCCAACTTTAATGGTACGGATGTTAGAAATGGGATGACGGCGGTAATTGCGATTAAGCATCCTGAACCTAGATTTGAGGGGCAGACAAAGACAAAATTAGATAATCCGGATGCAGGCAAAGTCATAGGGGAAGGAACTGGAGAAGAATTAGTTTTATACTTCGATAAAAACATTGAAACACTTAAAAATATTATCGGTTGTGCAGAGAAATCAGCTAAGATTCGAAAGGCAGAAGAAAAAGCCAAAACAAATTTATTGGCAAAACCTAAATTTTCAATTGATAGTAACGGCAAGCTGGCAAACTGTGAAAGCAGGAGAGCAGAAGAATGCGAGGTTTTTATTGTCGAAGGCGATTCAGCCGGCGGGTCAGCAAAGACAGCCAGAAACAGAAGGACGCAGGCGATTTTACCGATTCGGGGAAAAATCCTGAATGTTGAAAAGGCGACCATTGACAAAGTGTTAGCGAATGCCGAGATCAAAACAATGATCAATTCCTTTGGATGTGGATTTTCAGAAGGCTATGGAAATGATTTTGATATCAATAGACTTAGATATCATAGAATTATAATTATGACAGATGCAGATGTAGACGGAGCGCATATCGCTACTTTATTACTGACATTTTTTTATCGATTTATGCCGGAACTGATTTCACACGGACATGTTTACTTGGCAATGCCGCCATTATACAAGGTGGCGCCGAATAATAAAAAGGAAAAGGGTGAATATTTGTATGACGATAAGGCGTTAGAAAAATACCGTAAATCTCACAAGAATTTCACATTACAACGTTATAAAGGATTAGGAGAGATGGATGCCGACCAATTATGGGAGACAACGCTTGATCCGGAGACCAGGGTGTTAAAGCAGATCGAGATAGAAGATGGAAAGCTGGCATCCGATGTAACCAGTCTGTTAATGGGCACGGAAGTTCCCCCCAGAAGATCATTCATTTATGAGCATGCCCATGATGCCATATTGGATGTATAATAGTTTAGAGATAGAAACGAGGAAGAAATGGCAGAACAAATTATTAAAACAGAATATTCGGATGTAATGCAGACTTCTTTTATCAATTATGCAATGAGTGTTATTTGTGCCAGAGCATTGCCTGATGCCAGAGACGGACTAAAACCGGTGCAGCGGAGAGTTCTTTATGCAATGGACCAATTAGGTCTTAATTATGATAAGCCGCATCGTAAATCAGCACGTATTGTCGGTGATACGATGGGTAAATACCATCCGCACGGTGACAGTTCGATTTATGATGCCTTAGTGGTATTAGAGCAGGACTTTAAAAAAGGTATGGCATTAGTAGACGGTCATGGAAACTTTGGGTCAATCGAAGGTGATGGGGCGGCAGCCATGCGTTATACGGAGGCAAAGCTTAAGAAGTTTACCCAGGATGTATATTTAGCTGATCTGGACAAAAATATTGTAGATTTTATCCCTAATTTTGATGAGACAGAAAAAGAACCGGAAGTATTACCGGTCAGAGTGCCGAATCTATTAATTAATGGTGCAGAGGGAATTGCAGTTGGTATGACGACCAGTATCCCAACTCATAATTTAGCAGAAGTCGTCGATGCGGTGATTGCTTATATCAGCAATAACGATATTACGACGAAGGAACTTATGGACTATATGCCCGGTCCGGATTTTCCAACCGGAGGTCTTGTTGTAAATAAAAAAGATCTCTTAGATATTTATGAAAATGGGATTGGCAAGATCAAACTAAGAGGTAAGGTAGAACTAGAACATGGTAAAAGAAAGTCAGATAAAGATAAACTAGTCATTACTGAAATACCATATACGATGGTGGGCGCCAATATCGGAAAATTTATCGCAGATGTATATAATTTAATAGAAACGAAAAAAACGCAGGATATCACAGACATTTCCAACGAATCATCAAAAGATGGAATTAGGATTGTCTTAGAACTGAAAAGGGATGCGAATGTAGAAAATTTAAAGAATCTACTATATAAAAAGACTAAATTAGAAGATACTTTTGGCGTAAATATGTTAGCCATTACAGACGGTAAACCTGAGATATTAGGATTAAAGAAGATAATCCGGCACAGCATTGACTTTCAATATGAGATTTTGACAAGAAAATATCAAATGTTATTGGATAAAGCCCTGGAACAAAAAGAGGTAAAAGAAGGCTTGATTAAAGCTTGTAATATTATCGATTTGATTATTGAGATTATTCGCGGAAGTCAAAATCTAAAGCAAGTGAAAGCCTGCTTAACCACGGGTAATACAGAAGGCATCAAATTTAAGCAAAAGGAGTCCGAATTATTCGCCAGTCAGCTTAATTTTACAGAGAAGCAGGCAAGCGCAATTGTGGAGTTAAGGCTTTATAAATTAATTGGATTGGAAATCTTAGCATTAGAAAAGGAATACTCAGAATTAGTTGAAAAGATTGTTGAATATGAAGATATTTTATACAACAAAAAGACGATGACGAAAGTAATCAAAAAAGACTTAGAGAAGATTAAAAAAGAGTATCGTTATCCAAGGAAAACAGATATTATTGATGCTGCAGAGGCGGTATATGAAGAGATCAAAATCATTGAACAGGAAGTTGTCTTTGTCATGGACCGTTTTGGATATGCAAAATCTATTGATACTGCAAGCTATGAGAGAAACAGAGAAGCGGTTGAGCAAGAGAATAAGTATAGTTTTATCTGCATGAATACGGATAAAATATGCATCTTCACTGATAAAGGAAATATGCATCAATTAAAAGTGGTTGATTTACCGGCGAAAAAGTTTAGGGATAAGGGAACTCCTATTGATAATATCAGTAATTATAATAGCGCAGAAGAAAATATCGTATTTTTATGCAGCGCATGGGATTTAAAAGATAAAAAACTTTTATTTGCAACTAAATCAGGTATGATAAAGATTGTTGACGGAAGTGAATTTGAGGTAATTAAAAGAACCATTGCGGCAACAAAATTAGGAAGAGATGATGAAGTTGTCGGAGTATATATAACGAATATCATAAATAATGCGCTAGTAGAAGACTTTAGCCAGATAATGCCTATGGGATTGTCGGGAGGGTCAGATGACTTTATTGGAGAAGAGCAGTTGGAGATGGATTTAGGTTATAGTGATATTACCCCGGTACTACCAGCCGTTACTTCAAGTGAAGTGGTGGTTTTACAGACACAGAACGGTTATTTTTTAAGATTTCCCATAACCGAAATTCCGGAAAAGAAGAAAGGTGCACTTGGTGTAAAAGGGATTAAATTAGGTACAGATGATTTTGTAGAAAATGTCTATTTAATAGAAGCAGTTGACCAAAAAAGCGTTAAATATAAAGATAAGGATGTTGAACTTAGAAAACTAAAGACAGCCAAGCGCGATACAAAGGGAACCAAGATACGGTTATCTAAATAATAAGGCAATAGAAAAATACTGTATCATGAGCAGACCTCCATTTAATCAAATGGGATAAAAGAAAGGTGAGATATTAATGATATACCAACGGAGAAGAATTGTTACGATAATTTTAACGATTACCATAATAATGTCGGGGCTGGCAGTTACTTCCCAACCAGAGGAAGTATACGCTGCCAGTGCATTTGAGACGAGTCTTAGTAAGTTTCCGGCAAGTTATAGAAGTTATCTAAGAGAGCTGCATAGTAAATATCCTAATTGGACATTTGAACCATTAAATACAGGGCTTGATTGGAATACTGTGGTAGCGGCAGAAACAGATCCTTTAAAAAGTGGATCTGGAAATAAAAGTCTGGTGGCAAAATCGGCAAGTAACCTTTTAAAGCGGAATGAGTCAGTTGATTATAATGCTAAGACAGGTACATATATTTATAAAGATTCTACAAGCTGGGTAAGTGCAAACAGTAATACCGTGGCATATTTTTTAGACCCAAGAAATTTTTTAAATGAAGTGAATATTTTTCAATTTGAAAAAAACTCATATGACAGCAATGTGCATACATTGGAAGGTGTAAAGAAGATTTTAGCCGGAACTTTTATGGATTATTCGAAAGGTGTATTTTCTTATATAAATACAAGCGGCAAAACCGTCTCTTCCAATACAACATATGCGCAGGAAATATTTAATGCAGGAGAATCCGTCGGTGTAAGTCCATTTTATCTTGCTTCTAAAATCAGGCAGGAAATAGGAACAACCGCAAGCGGAAGTGTCAGTGGAAACTACACAAGTAAGGATGGAAGTACTAAATATGTAGGTTATTATAATTTTTATAATCTTGGTGCTAATGATGGAACAGATCCAATAGCAAATGGATTGTCCTATGCTCAAAAGACAGATGCTACGGCATTAAGGCCATGGACAACGCCAATGAAATCCATAGAAGGCGGAGCAATCTATTATTATAATAACTATGTCAAAACATATCAGAATACAGGATATTTGACCAAATTTAATGTGGATAAGAGATCCAGTTATGCATTATATACACATCAATATATGACGAATATCAGCGGTGCGGCACAAGAAACGAGTACAACATATAATGCTTATAAGAATATCGGAGTATTGTCAGAAGAGAAAGTATTTTTAATTCCGGTTTATGATAATATGCCAAGTACAACTAATAATATATCTATTACATCGGCCGCCAATAAAGTAGGAACTGTAAGTGGATCTCTGAATGTACGGTCTGGACCGGGAATGTCTTACGGTGTAGTAACTGCATTAAGCAGCAATACCAAAGTGACAATATTGCAAGGTGAAAGAGCAGACACCGGATATAGCTATGATAACTTAAAAAATCCATATTGGTATAAAATACAGTACATACAAAACGGAAGTACCAAGACAGGCTATGTAAGCAGTGAATTGCTAAATATAGAAGTAAGTAAAGCAATTGTGAAAGGTCAAACATATCAAATACCAACAAAGAGAACGCAGACTGCAGATACAGTTTATTACCTTTCATCAGATCCTGCTGTAGCAACAGTAGATGCGAATGGAAAAGTAACGGGAGTTGCAAAGGGAGAGGTTACGATATATGCATTTTTGGCAAGCGGTAAAATGGATTCAATCAAAATCAAGGTAGAGAACATTACATTGAACTATAGTACCAAAAAATTGTATATCAATAAAACAACAACTTTAAAAGCCTCTGTATCTTCAGAGAGTAAAACTGTAACTTGGTCTACCAGCAATAAAAAAATTGCAACAGTAAACAGTAAAGGAAAAGTGACGGCAATCAGTAACGGAACGGCAATGATTAAAGCTAAAACAGCATCCGGTGCTTACAAAACGTGTGAAATCATAGTGATTCCGCCTAAGGCTAAAGTTTCAATAAAAAAGTCATCTTATAATTATGTCAGCCTGAAATGGACAAAGTCATCTTATGCAAAAGGTTATGTAATCTACAGAATGGATCCCGGCAGCAAATCTTATAAAAAAATTGCCACTATCACGAAGAATAGCACATTAACTTATACAGATAAAAATGTTGTAAATGGAGAAACATACAAGTATCGCGTCAGAGCATACAAGAAAGTGAGTGGAAAGAATTATTATTCGGGGTACACTTATGCTGAATGCAAGGTGAGTCCCCGGCAAGTAAATTTATATTACGGGAAAGCGAACCAGACTAAAAAAACAGCATTGCTAAAATGGAATAAATTAGCAGGTTCTACGGGATATGTGATTTACAGGAGAGCGGGAGCAAAAGGGAAATATACTAAAATTGCAGTAATCAAAGGGAATAAAACATTTAAGTATACGGATGTAAAACTGAAAAAAGGAACAACTTATTACTACAAGGTCAAAGCCTATAGAAGAACGAATAACAAAAATATCTATGGTATTGCCAGTGTAGCCCAAAAAGTAGTCGTCAAAAAATAGTCTGTTTATCAAAAGTTGAAAGATGAGTTAATTTATAAAATTACAGAAAAAATTTCTTTTAATTTAGTATTTAGTTAATTAACACATACCAATCACATATTAAGAGCAATATAAGTGTATAAGAAAAATATGCATTTGTATTGCTTTTTTATCTTATAGGAGAGTACTACATTTCGTAGCGCAAATAATCTAAATTTAGTTTAGAATATGAAAGGACTAGTAACATGGAAGAAAATAAAAGTAATAATACGAAAAGGCTAATTATTATGATAATCGTATCAATTATATTAGTTGGAACGATAACGACAGCAATCGTATATGCAAGCAAAAAAGGTAAGGATACAGCATCAAATGAAATCACAGATGTAACTTCAAATAATACAACAAAGGAAGCTGATGAAGTATCGACAAAAGAGGAGGATAATGCGGTTACAGGAACCCAGACTGCATTTACTGTAGTCAGCAAAATAGATGAAAAAGATGAAAATGTTGATTGGGAAAGTGCGAATCCGATTTATCTTACACTGAACAATGACAGTATCAGCGGTGAAGGCAGCGGATTTACAATTGATGGTAGTAAAATTACAATTACTGCGGCGGGAACCTATGTATTTAGCGGAACATTAGCGGATGGACAAATTATTGTAGAAGCTCCGGACAGTAAAGTTTGGATAGTTCTAAATGGAGTAACAATAAATTGCAGCAATAGCTCTGCAATTTATACGAAAGATGCAAAAAAGACGATTATTACAGTACCGGAAGGCACCGAGAATACATTGACAGATGGCTCTACATACACGTATGATGATGTAGAGAAAGAAGAACCAAATGCTTGTATCTTTAGTAAAGATGATATGGTAATAAATGGAACCGGTACATTAAATGTAATCGGAAATGCGAATAATGGGATTGCAAGTAAAGATGATTTGCTAATTGTTAATACCAATATCAACGTTAAGTCATATAATCATGGAATCAAAGGAAAAGATTGTGTTTGTATCAAGAACAGTGTGATTACGATTGATGCCGGTGGTGATGGAATCAAATCGACAAACTCTACAGAGTTAGAGAGAGGTTTTGTCTGTATAGAAAGCGGAACATTTGATATTACCGCTGGTCAGGATGGTATACAGGCACAGACATGTATGTTGATTGAAGACGGAGATTTTAAATTTGTGACAGGCGGTGGCAGTGCAAATGCCAGCACGAATACAGATGGTAACTGGGGTCAATGGGGTCCGGGACAGATGAAGAGTGATGATTCCTTAGATGTAAATACATCACAACTGACGACAACTGATAATAAAACTGACTCAACAGCAGAATCTACCAGCGCTAAGGGATTAAAAGCAACATTTGATATTACAGTGAATGGCGGTACATTTAATTTGGATACATCAGATGATTCTATTCATACCAACGAAAGCATAACAATTAATAATGGTACTTTTACACTGGCTTCCGGTGATGATGGAATACATTCAGATTCTAAACTGACAATTAATGGTGGAACAATAGGGATAACGAAAAGTTACGAAGGAATCGAAAGCGCAGAAATTACATTCAATGACGGAAATATAGATATAGTGGCATCAGATGATGGTATTAATGCAGCAGGCGGTAATGATTCATCTAGCACAGTAAGCTCGGGACGTCCGGGGGCAAATAGCTTTGATGCTTCAGATGGTTCCGTACTTAACATTAATGGAGGTACAATATTAATAAATGCGAGTGGTGATGGTATTGATTCGAATGGTGATGTTAATATGACGGCAGGTACGGTAACAGTGTATGGGCCAACCAATGGAGGAAACGGAGCGCTTGATTATAATGGATCCTTTAATATGACAGGCGGTACATTAGTTGCGGCAGGTGCAACAGGTATGGCAGAGAGTATCAGCAGTACATCAACACAATATGGATTAAATTATATTCTTTCAAGTTCAGCATCGGCAAATAGTACATTTACAGTAAAAGATTCCAGTGAAAATATAATAATTGAAGTTACACCAACGAAATCTTATCAGTCGGTAGTGGTAAGTACAAAAGACTTAAAAGACGGAGAAACTTATACAGTATATTTAGATGGAACAAAGCAGGGAACGATTACATTATCCGGCATCTCATCATCAAATGGTAATGGCAGCCAGATGGGTGGTCAAGGAGGAATGGGCGGTCGGAGATAAACAGCCAACAGATAGGTAATATATGCGAAAGGACACTGGAGACGGTGTTCTTTTTTTATCTTATAGGAATGTACTACATTTCGTTCCCTATCAGAGAGTGAATCCTATAAGATAAAAAACGCTCCGCTAAGGATGCGCATGACGCTTCATAAGAAGATTGTCACTAAAGTGACAGCGCGTCAGCGCCAGAGTTTCGCAAGCGAAACTCTTTGTACTCTTATAGGAAAGTCCTACATTTCGTATCCAGTAAGATATTGATTCCTATAAGATAAAAAACGCTCCGCGAGGATGTGCACACTTTCGGATAGGAAAATGCGCTACGTGCCCGAAAGTGGTACGGCGATTCTGCGAAGCAGAATCTTTGTTCACTTATAGGAAATCACTACATTTCGGTTCTGGATAGAAGTTCCGTACTAGGAGTGCCTTGTGATACTCACGCCTTACGCTTATAAAAAGATCTCGACAACATGAAACAGTGACAGAGTTTGATGTAAATAATTTTAGCAATATCGTTTTTTGTGAATTAAACAGTTGACATATATAAAAAGAGATGTATAATAAATAATATGAAGTATTTAATAACTATGATAACTGATAAAGGTATCGTTAAGAAAATAAACCAGGATAGCATGACTGTAAAAGTCGTTGATACACAAATAGGAAAAATCGTGATGGCGGTTATCTGTGATGGAATGGGAGGTCTATCAAGAGGAGAAGTGGCAAGTGCCTTAGTGATTAAGGAATTTTCAAATTGGTTTTATTATACATTGCCAGTATTGCTGCAACATGGTTTAGATAACTTAGTGATAAAACAAGGTTGGAATCAAGTCATAGCAAACGCAAATAAAGAGATACAAAGATATGGAAGCAGAAATAATATCAAATTAGGAACAACAGTTTCGGGATTGCTATTAACAGACAAAAATTACTATATTATTCATGTTGGAGATTCTAGAATCTATACCATTTTAAATGAAGTAAGTCAAGTGACCAAAGATCATTCCTTTACAAATCACATTCTATTACAATGTGTAGGTGCAGCGGAAAGAATTATACCGGATTTTTTAATTGGCAAAGCGATGAAAAATATGATGTATCTGTTATGTACGGATGGTTTTAGACATAAAATCAGCAATAAAGAGATTTATATGAACTGTAATTTTACAGCCTGCGAGGACTCTGATGTGATGAAAAGACAGTTACACGAATTGATTACATTAGATAAGTTGCGAATGGAGTCAGATAATATTTCAGCAATCCTTATAAAAGTTTATTAAGGGAGGGACATAAATATTAGAAATAGGCACATTAGTAGATGGAAAATATAAAATATGCAGCATAATTGGCCAAGGTGGAATGAGTAATGTATATTTAGTATTAAATGAAAGAGCCAATAAATATTGGGCAATGAAAGAAGTCAGAAAAGATGGCGTAAAGGATTATGAGATTGTAAAACAAGGTCTTATTGCAGAAATCAATATTTTAAAGAGGTTACAACATTCTAATCTTCCAAGTATAGTTGATATTATCGAAATGGAAGATACATTTCTAATTATAATGGATTATATAAAAGGAACTCCTTTAGACCAAATTATAGAGAAAGAGGGTGTACAATCCCAACAGGATGTCGTTAAGTGGGCAAGGCAGCTATGTGATGTATTATCCTATTTACATAATCAAATTCCATCGATTATATATAGAGATATGAAACCCTCTAATATTATGTTAAAACCAGATGGCAATATTATGCTGATTGATTTTGGTACCGCCAGAGAATTCAGTGAAGGCAAATTAGTAGATACTACTTATTTAGGAACGATAGGATATGCGCCGCCGGAGCAGTTTGGAGGGGTAGGGCAGACTGATAAGAGAACGGATATATATTCGTTAGGCGCTACATTATATTATCTAATTACTGGTCACAATCCATGCATGCCGCCATATGAGATTAAGCCTATTAGAGAAATCAATAATTCTCTATCCAATGGGCTGGAAAAAATCATAATAAAATGTACCGCTAAGAATCCGGAAGACCGATATCAGAACTGCAATGAACTAATATATGCATTAGAGCATTATAATGAAATTGATGATGTATATCTAAGAAAACAAAAAAGAAGATTAATCCTTTTTTTTAGTTCAGTGATAGTATGTATATTCAGTTTAACCTGTGGAGTGATTTTTAATTATGCTGCAGAGAGACTAAAAGAATCATATTATGATTATATTATTAAAACAGGAAAAAAAGAAGTAAATTATAATGAAAAAGTATCCATCTATAAAAACGCGATTGCGATTAAGCCAGAGAATAAAGACGGTTACATTCAATTAATCGAGAGCTATAAAGAGGATGGTTATTTTACAGAAGCGGAAGAAGAGGAATTACTTACAATATGGGAGTGGCATGCAGGCAATATATATAAGCATAGCAAAGAGATTTATGCTGAAATTTGTTATGAGGTCGGAATTTTATATTGGTATTATTACACTTACGGACAAACAGATAATCGGATGTCGCAAATGATACTTGCAATAACCTGGTTTGAAGACAGCTTAGAAAATTCCAATCATAACTTGGCTATGGCAGAATCATATAGTGAATTGGGTAAGTTTCATATGAACATTACCAGACAGATGAATGAAGATAATGATAGTGGGATGTATAAAGACTACTGGGATAGAGTTTGTCTTTTAATTCAATCAGAGGAGATATCCATAAGCAATGAGATTGTTCAATGTGAATGTTATAGAATGGCAGCATATATGATAGAGGGCTATACACAAAAGCTTAAAAATGATGGAGTGACTATGGAAGAGTTAACCGAAATGAATCAACTTATTAAAAACAGTCTTAAAAAAATGAATACAACATATGGGACGAAAGCAGCAGCAATAAAAGAAAATCTCTTATATAGAAGCAGCTATATTGATGAAATTATCAGTATCGCATATAGTCAGAAATAGAAGGGATGGCAGTGGATGAATAAAGTATATCTAATTTATTTTAGTCTCTCTATTGCTGGGTTTGTGTCAGCAGGAATATTTCTCTGTATTTCAGTAGTGATTTTTATAAAGTATAAGATACGAAAGCGTATTAAAGATATTATAAATATAAAGAAATTTCAGATTAGCGAAGTAGATAAGAATCAGCATAAGGAATGTATTACTATACAATTAGATCAAAATAACAGCAGGGACTTTATCATCGAGTATGATGAAGTATATACAGATTTTAAAGATTATAACAACTAGGGGAAAAACAGGAAAGAGAGGTTAGAGAATTGAAGGGGAAAGAAAACGTAATGATTCTAATGATTGCATTACTATTTTTTATAGCAGGTATATCATTTGCCAGTTATGCTGAGGAAGAAATGATCCCGATGCTAGATATAATAGTGGAAGGAAATTGTGGAGAGGATGCATGGTATATAGAATTACCGGTGATAAAAATTGTAACGATAACAGATGATGAAGCAGATATAGGAGTTTATTATGAGTTACGTCTTGATGAGAAAATCATATCTGAAGGAGAAGTTAATGATCAAATTGGTCCCAAAATATCTGACAGCGGCATTTATACAGTAAATGCATATGTGATTGATGAAAATCATGAAAGAGGAGAGGTAGTAACAAAAAGTATTAAAGTGGATTTGGTAACTCCGGAAATCAAGGTATCATATGATGATGTTACCATTGCAAGAGAAAAGCAAATTACGATACATACAAAAACCGGAGTATCCGGTATACGATTGGTAGAAGTAAAAGAAAGAGAAGATGGAGTCTTTACCTCAGCAAAAATTCAAAAAGACAAAACAGGAAATTTTAGTTTTTATGCTGAGGAAGAGAATGGAATATACTACTTTAGAATTACGGATCAGACTGGACGTATATCAGAGGTAGAAGAAGTTACCTTTACGACGATAGACCGAACAAAACCGCAGGTCAGTGTGATTTATAATAATAATAAAGCTGTTAATAAAATGTATTTTAGTCATTCAAGAACAGCAATAATTACTATTGTGGAAAGTAATTTTAATGAAGCAGAGGTAGAGATTAGTATTACGGCAAATGATAAAAGTGGAAAAGTGAAGAAGCCTGTAATCAGCAATTGGGAAAGCGACGGAGAGATTCATACTGCAAAAATCAAATATACAAAAGAAGCAGAGTATACATTTGATATTATTGTAAAAGACTTGGCTGGTAATAAAAATACTGAAGTTGACTATGGAAAATCAAAGGCTCCAAATCGATTTACTATAGATCAGACCAAACCAATTGCAACAATATCTAATTCGTATAACAATGTTTTATGGAGCAGCTTAAAAGAAGTAGTATCGTTTGATCTCTTTACAAATCAAAGGATAACGTTAAATATTAATGGATCAGATAATTTAAGCGGTATTAAGTCCGTGGAATATTTCATCACAGACAGTCCTGTTTCAAAAGATGAACTTGCTAACAAAAAAGATGAATGGATATTTTATCTGATAGGCAAGTCGGAGATTGGTATTTCACCAAATAGTCAGGTTATCGTATATGTCAAAATAACAGATTATGCCCAAAACGTCACATATATATGTTCTGGTGGTATTATAGCGGATTCAATAAAACCAATAGGAATTCTAACTCCAAAGATTTCATTGAAGGCAGAAAGCGGTATTGAAGATATTTATAATGATGATGTAAAGATAAATATTGTTGTGAAAGATCCTCAATATATTAAAGTCTGTTCAGGTATAAAATCAGTAATATACAGTGTTTATTGTGAAGGCATATTAACATATGAGGAAGAATTATACTCCTATAGCAAATCGGTATCTGGTAAAAAAGACTTAACCCATACTTATAGCACGATACGGACTGTAGATGCCAGTCTGAATAACAGCAATCATGTGGAAGTTAAAGTAACTGCTGTCGATAATGCCGGGAATAGCTCAACTGAGACATTAAAGCTAAAGATTGATGTCACGCCTCCTGTAATAGAGGTGGTATATCAAAGTAAGAATAATTCAAAAGATGAAAGATATTTCAATTCTGACAGGACGGCGACAATTATTATCAAAGAAAGAAATTTTGATGAGCAAAATGTAATCATTACTATTACTAATTCAAATGGTACAATTCCTAAAATTAGTGGGTTTAAAGAAGTAACAGGAAGCGGGAATGGAGATGCTTCTACACATATAGCAGTATTAAATTATACACAAGACGGAGATTATTCTTTCAAAGTAAGTTGTACCGACTTAGCAGATAATGAAACGAGTACTGGTCTTGACCAGTTCATAATTGATAAAACAGCGCCAATTATTTCTGTTAAATATGATAATAATAATTCAAAAAATAGTAATTATTATTCTGCCGGGAGAACAGCAACGATTACTATTAATGAGCATAATTTTGATAAAGGCAGAGTGGAAATAATATCAAATCAAAGTATAAATGAGTGGATCTCCGATGGAGATATTCATTCAACATCAATTACGTTTGGTGATACTGGCACGTATCATATCGGAGTCAGATATTCAGATAGAGCCGGTAACGAGGGAATAGAATATGAGGAAGAGATTTTTCATATCGATATGATACGACCGGTTATTGAAATTAGTGGAGTTAAAGATAAGTCTGCAAATAATGAGAGAGTTGTACCCATCATAACCTGTATAGATAATAATTTAGAGATAGATGGTATGGATGTTATTGTGAAGGGTTCCGTAAATGGAGAAGTATTCTATAAATACAGCAGGATACATTCTCTGAATAGAGAAACATTTATATATGAAGATTTTGCTTATGATAAAAAGGTTGATGATGTATATACAATGTATATCCAGGCAATTGACAAAGCAGGGAACATAACAGTAAAATCTATTATTTTTTCAGTCAATCGTTTTGGTTCTACCTATGATTTAACATTGCTTTCCAATATAAATGGAAGATATCTAAAAATGGTAGGTGATATAATAGTGAGCGAAATAAATGTCACAAAGATTGACCTGGACACATTAAAGATTAAATTATTTAAGGATGAGGAGGTTTTGTACTTAGAGCCGAATAGAGATTTTACAGTGATAGAGATTAGAACGGATAGCTTATGGTATCAGTATGAATATTCAATATTTTCAGAGCACTTTGTTGATGATGCCAATTACAAGATATATATTAGTTCTGTGGATCATGCAGGAAATAAATCGGAGAATACTCTGATGAATAAACAATCTAATATTCAATTTAGTGTAGATAATACTGCTCCCCGCATTTTAGTATTTGATTTAGAAAATGATAGAACCTATAATATAAGCCGCAAAGAAGTCGGCATATTGGTAAATGACAATATTAAGCTGTCGAAAGTAATGATTGATATAAATGGTCAGGCCACAGAGTATAGCGATGCTGCTGCTTTAGAAAAACTTCCGATTATATTAGAAGCTTCCGATACCGCTCAGTCTATTAAAATAACTGCAGAAGACGCAGCCGGTAATATAACGGAAAAAGTCATAGAGAATTTTTATGTAACTAAAAATCTATGGATTAGGTTATATAATAATAAACCGCTGTTTTATTGTAGTATAATAGTTCTAAATTTAATTTTTATTGCTATAATTATTATGATTTATCATCAATTTATTGATAAATCTAAGTCCATATGATACACTAAATCCAGTATATCAACTATTAGGTAAAGGCTATTATATTTTTCATATGCTTAGAGCGAGTTATAAAAAGGAGACAAGAAAATGGCTAAGAAAAGTTTAGAAACTATATGTATACAAGGCGGATGGAACCCTAAAAACGGAGAACCAAGAGTACTTCCGATTTATCAGAGTACAACCTTTAAATATGATGATAGTGACCAAATGGGTAGATTATTTGCATTAGAAGAATCAGGTTACTTCTATTCAAGACTGCAAAACCCTACGAATGACATCGTTGCGGCAAAAATCACAGAATTAGAAGGCGGTGTAGCCGGCATGCTTACGTCATCAGGACAGGCGGCAAATTATTATGCTATTTTTAATATATGTGAAGCCGGCGGACATGTGCTTTGTTCAGCACCAATCTATGGCGGAACATTTAATTTATTTAATGTAACTATGAGAAAGCAGGGAATAGATTTTACATTTATAGATCCTGATCTGCCAATTGAAGAATTACAAAAATACATCAAGCCAAATACAAAGGCGGTATTTGCAGAAACCCTGTCTAATCCCTCCTTAGTTGTATTGGATATTGAGAAGTTTGCAAAGCTGGCACATTCTAATGGTGTCCCGCTTATTGTTGATAACACATTTGCAACTCCAATCAATTGCAGACCATTTGAATGGGGAGCGGATATTGTGACACATTCAACTACCAAATATATGGACGGACATGCGATGGCGTTAGGAGGCTGCATTGTAGACAGCGGTAAATTTAACTGGGAAGAAAATGCGGAGAAGTTCCCTGGATTAACAACGCCGGACGAATCCTATCATGGGATTATATATACAAGAAAATTTGGAAAAGGTGCATACATAACCAAGGCAACCGTACAATTAATGCGTGATTTAGGTTCTGCTCAGTCACCTCAAAATGCATTCTTGTTAAATGTAGGTTTGGAAACATTGCATTTAAGAATGCCAAAGCATTGTGAAAATGCAACAAAAGTGGCTAGATTTTTAGTGAAACATCCTAAGGTAGCATGGGTTAATTACTGTGGTCTTGAAGACAATAAGTATTATGTATTAGCTAAAAAATATATGCCTAATGGCAGTTGCGGTGTTATCTCATTTGGAATAAAAGGCGGAAGAGATGAAGCTATCAGATTTATGGATCATTTGGAGTTAGCTGCGATTGTAACCCATGTCGCAGACGCGCGAACTTCTGTGCTCCATCCGGCCAGTCATACACATAGGCAATTATCAGAAGAGCAATTAGTGGAAGCAGGCGTGCAACCGGATTTAATTCGATTCTCAGTTGGAATTGAGAATGCAGATGATATTATTGCTGATATCGAGCAGGCTTTAAATGTTTAAGGTATTATAGTTCATAGTAACAGGGTACTTTATTTTAATGATAAATATAGTTAATGAAAGTGGGTGATATATTAATGCAATATAAAGATAATGATTTAATAAAAGCCATGGAGAATATGCTAGAGACCAAACTAGAGACAAAACTAGAGCCATTACGTGCAGATATGGAGAATATGCTAGAGACCAAACTAGAAGCCAAACTAGAGCCATTACGTGCAGATATGGAGAATATGCTAGAGACCAAAC